>Ga0180301_10004226_pt1 | contig 11101 bp, 12 predicted proteins | sample GuaBasSediGuay16_FD_121797 | JGI IMG/M metagenome (GOLD analysis project Ga0180301, IMG submission 121797) | Subseafloor sediment microbial communities from Guaymas Basin, Gulf of California, Mexico - Guay16, Core 4569-2, 12-15 cm | ecosystem: Environmental > Aquatic > Marine > Hydrothermal... | reverse complement strand
CCCAGACTACTGGACCTGATCTGTAGATTACAGTTGACTTCAATACTCTGTTGATCTCCTTCTTCAGATCATCTCTAGCACTCTCTACAGAAGGATCTGAGATTATGTCCTCTGGGGACTTCGCTGTCCTCAGTAACTCATAGGCCATCGTTTCCTTTCTTACTCTACAGAGGGCATTGATTGCTCCTGAGAGTAGAGACCAGATTGGGTAAGAGTAGTTTCCTTTATCATAGCTATAGTAGACTCTCTCTATAAAGAGATCAGGAGTGAGGATCTCTGGAGGAACCTTGTCCATCTGACCGTCTCCTGCATACCCTACTACTAACTTCCAGAGTTGATCCTTAGGTATCTTTGACTTGAATACACTAAAGACAGCATCAGTACCACATATCTGAGAGTAGATCAGCTTGAACTTATACTGAGGATTAGGGTATGGAGGATCATAGAGATGGTGATCATAGACTATTCCTTCAAATGAAGGGTCCCTTGGCTTCATGTCTAGCATGACTTTAGTATCATCGTCATAAGCACCAAAGGCGTTGGGGAATCCTATGTCAGTCTCTCCAGTAGCTAAATGATAAGCTACTGCTGCAGCAATTCCATCGGCATCATGATGAGACACTACTTTCATCAAGGTCACCTTGCCTCAATGATAGGATTTTATAATTGCCTCTAACCTTATCGTAGCACAGAAGGATAGGGAATTCGTTGAAGAGCTCATAGATCTTATAGAAGATTATCAAGTCTATAATAGCAGGCCCCGTAACTACAAGTGCCCATTCCTTAGAATCCTTTCCATGAGTAACTGATATCATCGTCAATCTCTCTTCTATCTCTTTAGATACCTTTGAGAGCCAACCATCTGAGAACTCTAGACGAGTCCTCATCAATACTATTTCCATTGGAGCATCGAAGTTGGATCTGAGGGTGTCTATCTTCTTTGCATTTACTAGCAATGGCACTAGTATCAGAGAGGGTTTAGTCACTCTTCTCTACCTCCAATACATACCCATCTCCCTCTATCTTCATCTGCTTCACTTTGGCCTTTAATCTAACAGTGATTATGGCATCACATGGAGGATTCAATGAGAGAGGTATCCTCTCTACTCTGAGATTTGCTTTACCTGTTGACAGAAAAGCTCTCACTCCCTCCAAGTCCTCACTGTCCACCCTCGGGGTTGCTCCTCTAATATCCAGAGTCCTTATTTCCTTAGTAGTCTGCTGACTTGTTATCTCTTCTACCTTCTGTTCTAACTTCTTCTTGAAAATCTCTTCCTTCTTCTCAGGCTGCCCCATCTTCTTTGCCTCTACTTCTGCCTCCTTCTCTACCTTAGTCACTAGGTAGGACTTAGCAGTATCTGATAGTCCCTTCTGTTCTAATTTCTTGTAGGTCTCATCTGGGATCTCTAGAGACTTCATCCAAAGACTTATAGATTGTGGGGAGACCCCTAGATGTTCTGCTACTTCCTTTAGACTCCAACCCCTGGCTTCCATTATCTCTTTGACTGCCCTCGCCTTCTCCGTGAAGGTAAGATCTGACCTCACTATATTCTCTGACAACCTTATCAGATCTGCATCTGCCTGGTCCTCTACTACTATGGCTGGTACCTTATCAAGTCCTTGATTCCTGGCCGCTGTTAATCTTCTTAGTCCTGCTATCAGTTCATACTTGTCCCCTTTCCTCTTTACTATCAAAGGTTCCAGAATTCCTACTCTCTCTATAGACTTCTCTATATCCGAAGTGTCTACCCTATCTCTAAGGTTCTTAGACACGAATATACTATAGACTGGTATCTCCTTAAACTCTCTATTCTTTGGCATAGGAACACCTCCTTAGAATCAAAAAGAAGATTAGAACTATGAGGAGGACCCAAACGATCAGGATAACTCTATCATCCATTAAACCACCTCTGTAAGGAGACTTGGCCCTTAAGCCTATTCTCATCTATACCCAGAGCATCCGTAAGTGGCTTGATCTTTGATTCTACTAATGAGAGCACATGACCTATGTCAACCCGGTACTTACTAGGAATAATCTCTTGCCCTAGAGGGAATGCTACAGGACCCTCCTTAGTTCTAACTATGACTATCTTCTCTCCCTTCCTCACTGGAATGCCCTTCCTCATAGAATTCTCGATAGCCCTTCTCACTTCTGAGGTTTCCTCATAGTCCTCATAGTCTCTGATATACTCTATTGGCTTTCCTATATACTCTACCTTAGTAGGCTTGTCAACACAAGACTTGACTCTCTCCTTATGCTTATTGACTACCTTGATGACCTCTCCTACAACTCTCTCTTCTGGAAGACCTTTTAGGGTGAATTCCATTATAGTCTTAGCTACATCTTCCTGAGCTTCCTTGGCAAAGAGAGGCATATCAGTCCTCACTAAAATGTTCCTTCCATCTAGCTCTCCTTCCTCCAGCATTCCTACGTAGACTTTCTTAGAGGAGATGATGAAGACTCTGTAGAACTTATCAAATGACATCTCAAGAAGGGCTTCAATCCCGAACTCACTTAAGCACCAATCATGAAGGAACTTATTTATGCTCTCCAAGCAAGGCTTGACATCATCAATACTATTGACTTTAACAAAGATTGAATCAGTATCCCCATATATGACCTGATAGCCTAGAGTATTATTGACATAGTCAGAGACCTTCGTAATGAGAGACCTTCCTATGAAAGTGATTGATTCTGCACAGGCCTTGGATTTTAATCTAAAGCCTCTCCAAGTCATGATTCCATAGAAGGAGTTAAGGAGAACCTTAGTAGGGAAGTACCTAGGATCCTTCTTACTCAATGATTTCTTAAGAGTGAGAAGTCTCTCCATTATAGAAGGAAGTATTCCTGGAGGATCTTTCCTGAAGGAGACCCCATTAGGCAACCTTATCTCTCCCTCAGGATCTAATGAATCAGGACTTATGTTAAATGAAACGATTATACTAGGATACATACTGGTGAAGTCCAAGACTGCCACGTTCCTATGGACTCCTATTACAGGTTCTAGAATCTTGGCTCCCTCGAATGAATCAGAACCACTGTAAGTGGACCTTGGTAATAGGATTCCTCTAGACCTAGCCTCCCTAAGAACCATTACATCTATAACACCAGAGATTGAAGCAGCCTTCCCTAGTCCCACCTGAAGACCTATGTCTCTCACTCTACATCCTGACATCTCTCTTATCCCTAACAAGAGGTCCATGAGCTTGGCCTCCCTGACTATACCCTCTAAGAGAAGGACGTCATTGAGATTGTACTCCATCAATTCTTCTATCTTCCCTTCCTTATAGAGATCAGAGACTCCATAGTTCTCTCTAGTCTTACCTATCCCCAGTAAATCCTTGGCGACAGAGTCTAGGGAGTAAGAGAGTCTCTTCCTACTTGATAACCTTCTGAAGAGACATAGGAAGTCTATGATCTCTCTTCCATAGATATGATATCTATTATTCAGCCTCAGAAAGGAACCTCCTCTTGCTATCTCATCTCTCATTCTATAGAAAGAAAGTCTCTCATAGAGAACTGAGATGTCGAACCTAGCGTTCCAAGCTCCTATATAGTCTGGATCCACCCCCCTTATGTCTCTGACTAAATTAGTAAGAATATCTCTTTCTGAGTCTGAAGAATAGACTCTAGAAGAGCCATCAGGCCACGACTTCCATGCATAGCTTATGACTCTTCTATCTGCAAGAGAGAAAGTCTCTAGGTCAAGGAACATGAGCCTGTAATAAGGACTAACCTCTGCAGGAGAAAAATGCTCAGAGTCTGGGGAGAACTCTATACCAGTCCCCAGACCTGTATCTAAAAGGAAAGCTATAGCATCAGGAACGTCTCCTTCCAAGGCATTGTCCCTATCCTTCACTGTAGACACTTTGACAGGATCCCCGTAGACTGTAATATAGGGAGCTTCCTCTCCTTCAATCTCCTTAGTCCACTTAGGATAATACCACTTTCTCTGATAAGGAACTCTAAGAGTATAGAGATTGAGATCCTTGTCTCTTATGAATAAGTCTATGGCGGAGTCCACAGACTCCACTACTGTAATATAGCCCTTCATGATATCAGATGAGATAGTGAGCCCACTCGTTGATTACTCCCTGTCCTCTTACCTCTCCGAAGATCAGTAGAGTATCATCTAACTCGAAGTCTATAGTATCATTCGCTAGGAATACTGTATAGCCTCCATTCCCATCTCCTGAGAATCCTGATAGGTCATCTACTCTTATCCATCTCCTTCCTGTCCTGGATGGAACCTCTGGAATTGCTAGGACGTCAGCCTCTACTATAATGAACTTAACTGGTTCATTCTGCATTGAGAGGTAGGCTTCTTCTAATTGGGAGAGTTTCCATTTATACTTTCTAAGGCAGCCTCCTTCTACTAGGGAGAGTATGTCTACATTCTGTAGTCCTAAATCCTCAATAGTAGAGTCGTCTTGGACTGTATATCCTCTTCTTCCCTTTACTGCTCTTATCTTATAGAGATGAGGGACTCTATAGACATCCCTAGCAGGATCTCCTCTTATAGTTAAGAATACCTCCTGAGTAAGATCCTTCGTAACCCCTACTGCATTTCTCAGAGGTATTGAGACCCCTCTCTGTAGTATCTCTCCCAAATCTACCATTGGAGATACTGCTAGCAAGGTAACCTCCATCTCCTCTAAAGAAAGAGTCCTTTTAATCCAGTTGTGTACTCTCCTCAAAGCTCTGTCTTCCCAGATTCCTTCCTTATCAGGGTACTTCTGTTTCACTATCTCTAACATCTCATCATACTTCTGTTTTAAGGTCTCAAGAGGAATGTTTACCTCTTGAGCCCAGGTTTGGAGCCTTTCTATAGCTGTCATGGTCTCACTCTCCCTTTTCTAACTAAGGGATTTAAAAACTCTAATAGAGAGGGAAAGTTAGGCAATTTCTCCGAAGATGACACTTGCTACCTCATAGATTACATCTTCAAGGGCCCGGTATGCTACCTTTCCAAACTTAGGAGACTTACCATGCCTAGTACTAAGAGACTCTTCGAGGAGGTCAATACTTCTTGTAACAAAGTCTGCCCAGGTCACTACAGAGACAAGAGGGGATACCTCTTTGAAGTTCCTATCTATTATAGCATGAAATAGGGCTGACTTCGCTTCCATAAAGAGAATATGGATAGCATGAATAAGAGGATCAGGATTCTCACTAGGATCTTCTGAAGTTCTCAAATCTCTTACCAAGGACGTTATCCAGAGATGAGTTCTAGAGACCCTCATACTTTCATGTGCTCCTTCATTCTATCTAGGTATTCTTGGAACATCTGGGCCATATTCAGAGCATACCTCAGCTTATCGAAATCAAGAGCGGAGAGCATCCAGGCAAGGACTTCAGCCCCTCCCGATACATAGTACTCCATAACTCTCTCAAGCCCCTCAAGGTGATCAGGATTAACTGCTCCTCTTGATAGAAGAAAATAGACTATGTCTGCAAGGTCCTCAGAAATCCTACTGGTCCTGAGCTTAGGAGATATCATAACTCTAACTCAGTATCAGGGGTATAAGAGTCTTACTCTAAAAAGAAAAGAAAAAAAAAGAGGAAGCGGCCGAACCACTTCAGGCTGTTGAGTAGGCGTCTTTGAGTCTCTCGTACCAAAGGTCTGCTTTTGCTTTTAAGTTAGTCTCTGTAGCAAATGCTTGATAGTGTTTTGCAGCTCTGCTTGCACATGCTGTGCTCTCTGGTATACCTAAGAACTCAGCTAGGTGTTTGCACTGTTTTGTAGCAGCCGCAACTACATTCTTCACATATTTCTCCTTTGCTTTGTCGACTGATATAGGCATCTTCTATCACCCGGAATACCCTAGGATTTATGAGTTTAAAAATATTTGTGTACCTTATTCTATAGGAGCTCCACCCAATACCTTCTCTTGTAACCATCCTTAGAAGGAGAGACTGAAATCAAAGCAGACTGGAAAGGAGCATAATCTGGAAGGTCTGCTTCATTATCTACTGCTACTAGAGGAGGACTCCTGGGCACCCTTACTATAGCTCTCTTCTCTTTAGGATAGATATTCAGGACTCTATAAGGAGGAGAGACATCTGGTTTATAGGGATCAGTCTGAGTTCCTGATCCCACCAAGGCAACCTTAACTATAGAGAAGGAAAGCTCATCTACGTGGGAGACCCCAGGTGGGAGACCGTCCGTATCCTCTACTACTACATAGACCTGAGTTGAGTCATCAAACCAACACTGGATTACCGACTGAGCCATTAGAGGGTTCCTCCTTCATCTCCAGATTCAGACGAGCTTCCCTCAGAAGTCTGCGGCACTCCTACCTTTACTACTAAATACTTAGGACCGCTCTCTGTAAACTTCACCTCAACAACTTTCCATGTAGGGTCTGTAGGAGGAGAATCTAAGAGGTCAAAGGTTTGATCTCTCATCTCTACCTTAGCAATCATTCCTTCCCAGTCTATACTTAGAAGTCTATATTCTACCTTGACATCAGGTCTATAAGGATCCTCTTCAGTCCCTGATCCTACTACTGGTACATTAGTGATTCTCTTAACATAACCTTCCGGGACTCCATCCCCCGTATCTACATAGACCTTATTCCCATTATTATCATAGACTTCTACGACTGCCATGATCTCACCAAAACTCTAAGATAACATGAATCCAACCTAATCCTCCTGTGCATCCTATCCTAACAATCTGAGATCCAGATGATATATTAACATTAGCCTCAGTCTGACCTGGACCGAAGCTATAGCCTCCTACATAGACATAAGCACCAGAGGGAGTATTACCATGACTGGAAGGAACCATGTTACCCCACCCGATACTCTCTGAACTTGTAGTATCTGATACTAGTCCTGAAGTGTATGGAGAAGCCCCTCCTACCGTAGCATGCTGATAACTGTGAGAGTGATAACCATGCCAATGAGCATCTACATGCCCTCTATTACTGGTAGTAGACAGAGTTACCCTAATGAACTTGGCATTGAATGGTAAGTAGATATAGGAGACCTCATAGTCCGGAAATGCTAGGAAGACTGACCTACAGAATACATAAGCAGGAGGTGACCTTTCCTCTCCATTCATTACATAGGAGAGTTGGCAGTTACCTCTGACGAATATAGACCTATCTGGATAAACCCATGCTGCATAACCCCCTTTAGGAAGAACGAGTAGATTGTTAATATCATCAGTAAAGACCATTTGACAAGAGAGTCCTAGTGAGTCGTTGCCTAGATTATAGACTCCAGATACATTGATATCAGATCCTCCTATAATGGAGTAGTTAGAATCAATCTGTATGTAAGTATCATCAGGAAGAGAGTAGGTCGTTGGATCAGATGAGAAAGTGAGAGACTTGAACCATCCTCTCTTTATGTAACCCATATCAAAAGGTCTTATGTCATTAGCAGGAGAGTAATGAGAATCTGTGATTCCCAGACTAGCATTATAGGCTCCTCCATAAGGAGCTACCATCCCTCTGACTGCATAGTGACCCCCTACAAAGTAAGTATTAGAACAGTCTATCCATCCATGAGTCCATTCGTGCTGTAATTGCGCCAAATATCCATAAATGGGATCATCTGGAGGCTCTGATTCCATTGTTACAGAATGGTGGTGGGCATGATAAGAAGAGATGTCCTCATATCTCAATAGATAAGGAGGAGACGTAGTACTATAACTTCCTATCTTGTACTTCCTGTCTTCCATTGGTAAGATATCAAGGCTGCCTACTCCTATGTTATAAATCCAATGGAACTGCCAGTCCTTGTCATCATCTATTTCAACATCGGAGAGGTTGCCTGATAACTTGATTACAGAGACTCCATTATAGTACTTGAGAGACTTCTCCCTAAGGTTATACCAGATGAGACCTTCCTTAAGAGGCCATGGGTCATCTGTTTCCCATGGTATCCTATCCAGCTCATCATCATAGTATTGTTGTTGCTCTGGCATAAGAGAGAATAGGACTCTGGAATATAAAAGCCCTTCCTATCGAAAGAGTTTAAGAATACCCAAGGCCTCTTAATTAACATGTCATACAAAGAAGCAATAAAGGAAGCAAGCCCAAGTGTTACTAAGACCATCCAAAAGATCCTTAATGAGTATGGCCTCTCTCTTCAGAATCCAAGTATCTATTGGATCAAGAGAATAGACTACCTTACTCCAAGAGGAATCCAGGCCCTGATTATAACATCAAATAGAGGGTTCCTAGGAATAGAAAGAGATCTCAGAATCCCGAGTCCTGAGGTCTACTTGGATTCAAAGTCCTCTGTAATATATAGCATTGAGAGCCCGGAATGGTATATGATAGGACTCACAGGACCTCTCTTCTTTATAGCCTTCTCTGATGCCTATGAAGAGAGAGTCTTGATATCCACACTAAGACCTTTATTTCTAGAGAGAGTGAGATACAGAGGGACTGGGGCCGTTAGGATACTGAAGAAACTAATCCTGGAGAAGGACAGGGTCTTTGGAGATCCAGGATCAGCAAGTAAGATTATACTCGATAACATCAGGAGTCATCTTAGAACTATTGGTGACTTCATAAGGTACCTTGGATATGGGGTTCCAACCTATTACAAAGGGATTCTCTCTTATCTTTCAGAGATTCCAAGATTCACTGCAAGCATGTCTCATAGTTATACCATAGTAATACCAAGGTCAGCCTGGCCAATAATTCCCATAGCTCCACTCTCTAGGAAGATACCATTCACTAGCATAGAAAACTTAGGAGACCTCTCAAGGACCCTTCCTCTTCAATACTGGGCAGTGAACACATCCATAGTAGGAGAGCTATCAGAGCAAGGCTCCAAGGGGCCCATGGAACTAGTAATTCTATCAGGAAGGTCTGTGGGAGTCTTTAGAATATTCCTGAGTAGAGACATGAGAGTTCAAGGTACCCTTGTAGATCTATTAGCACTAGTAGAATACTCTCTCGAAAGGACTTCACTTCCCAGACACTACCTGAGCCCTCTTCTGACCACTGTATGTGAAGCTACAGAAGCATACTATGGACTGTGATCTACTGAAACCTGCGATTCCCCCTTATTTCACTCAGATAAATGAGCTACGGCTGTATCCTCGTGTATATGCACAAAATGATTCTAACTGAGAACTCAGCCAAATCTCAATTCTAAACCCAGGTGCGAAGTAGCGAGCTCAAACTCCAAGGAATTTGCATTAGAGAGACTGAGGATTTGATCAAATCACTAGGAAAATTGAGTACCGCAGAGATATTATTAAAGAATCCCTTACAGGATAACACTGTGAAGCATCCCTTACTATATACTATAGCAGAAGATCTCAAGACCATCTATCACACTAATGACGTTGAAATGTATGGATACCTCATCACAGACCTCAGAATATGGACTGATCCCTCTGACGTAGTAGCAAAACTCTCCTATAAGATGATTGGGAAATCTCCTAGGCCAAGAAGCACCAGAAATCCTCCCAAGAGACTTGAAGACCTTGGAATCGAAGAAATCTCTCCTCAAAAAGGAAGCTTCAGTATTGAACCTCCTATAAGAGGAGTGAGAGGTACAAGGTTACCTTGGGTAATCGACAAGATAGGACCCCTATTATTCCTCCAGGGATACCTCATTGCAGGAGGACGTGATGAGCCATGCGTGGGAGTCTTCATCATAACAAATGATTCTGATTTTAGAACAGTCAATGATCTCCTCAAGATAATACATCTCCTCCGAACCTAGATGTATTATAAGGAAAACAAGGCCACCTGGACTACTGATAAAGGAAAATACACCCTAGGAGAAATCTTAGAGACTCATCTACTCACCCAAACCTTCTCTCCTAAGACTTGAGAGAGAAAATCTGCTCTATCAGTTCCTCTTGAGATCCACTCTCTGGAGTTCCTTCTGGTCTATTGAAGACAGTAATCCTAGAACAGGATGGACATACCCACCTCAATCTCTTCGTCTCCCTTACTGTAAAGATTACTTCGACATCATCAGTGGAAGCTGGAGGATTGTTACCAGTGAAGTTTATAGTAACTCCATCGTCTCCTATTGAGGAGAACGTATAGGTCTCTCCACTGGTCTTATTTACTATTGACTCCACTGTATCTATCACCTCATCCTCCCTCTTAGAGACTACAACGGAGAAATTAGTTCCATCTCCATGAACGATCTGCTTCCTCCTCTCCGTGACCCATGATAGATCATCAGCTATAGAGACCGTGGTTGTAGTTCCACAATCACATAGGAGGTCTGCCGTTCCATTAGTAGAATCCACAGAGACCACCTTAGCAGAAGTTGAATAGGAAATCTCTATACCAGCTATACTATAGGTAGCTCCAGGAGAAGTGACTCTAGCTACGAATCCGTGATCATAAGTCTCAATGACCGTAAGAGTACTACCATCTACATTCTCAGTAGAAAGTACTGATAGAGTAATAGCAGAGGGAGGAGATGGTAGCCTCCCATGGAACCTAACATAGAACCATGAATAGTTCTCTAGTACCCCTGGATCAAAGTAATGAGCCCAATGACCTGAATCTGAGGTTATCCTAAGATCGAGTGAAGTAGTAGTCCTGAGATTATCAATCTCTACAGTGCTATCAGATACCCTAGCATTCCCTCCAGTCACTAAATTAAGAGATGCTGGGTCCGAGGCAATCTTAGAACTATCAACAGCTCCATCCGCTATCTTAACCCTAGTGACCGCTCCATCTGCTATCTTCGAAGTGGTAACCGCAGAGTCTCCAATTCCATCAGTGGGAACAGGATACGGATGATGGGAATCTGCGGTTATATCCAACAAAGAGGTATGGGATACTCTCCTTGAATTAGTACCATCATGATTATGCCCTGCTGCTGTATCATAAGATATCTTGGACTCTGAGATTCCTGAGGCTACCTTAGCATCTGTGACTGCACCGTCTGCTATTCCCTCTGTAGGTATAGGATAGGAGTGATGATCCGAAGGACCTACATCAGTCAAAGAAGCATGAGAGACTCTTGCAGAGCTAGTTCCATCATGATTATGTCCTGCAGTAGGATCAAATGATATCTTTGATTCAGAGATCCCTCCAGAGACCTTAGCATCCGTAATAGCACCATCAGCGATACCATCAGTTGGTACAGGATATGGAT
>Ga0180301_10004225_pt1 | contig 11101 bp, 10 predicted proteins | sample GuaBasSediGuay16_FD_121797 | JGI IMG/M metagenome (GOLD analysis project Ga0180301, IMG submission 121797) | Subseafloor sediment microbial communities from Guaymas Basin, Gulf of California, Mexico - Guay16, Core 4569-2, 12-15 cm | ecosystem: Environmental > Aquatic > Marine > Hydrothermal... | reverse complement strand
TGTTTAAATTATAAATAGATCTTTGAGATAAGATGAGAAAGATTAGATGAGGTTAGTCGAGGTATCCAGGTAATACCTGCCGATTTTTTTCAGTTAACTTAAATCCTGCCTGATTTAATAGCTATTTATTATTTTTGAATGGCTTCCATTTTTTACCTCGATTAGCTTCGCTTAAATAATAAAAATATAAGGAAGGTTAAAAATTATAAGGAGGGAATAAATGATCAGAAAAGCGGTGATTTTTTCAGTAGTTTTTTGTCTTTTTGCTGGTTTGTTCGTGGGAGCCGGGTTTTCAGGGGAACAGAAGGGGGTGATAAAGATAGGCTGCCTTTTTGCCTTGAGCGGTCCGGCGAGGCATATTGGAGTTCCATCAAAGTACGTTGCAATGATGGCCCGGGATTATTTTGAAAAGCAGGGAGGAATAAAAGGTAAAAAAATAGAGCTTGTTTTTGCCGATACCAAAGGAGAAAATTCTGTTGCTATAAGGGAATTTGAAAGGCTCGTTTACAGAAAAAAAGTCATTGCAGTTATAGGTCCTACCAGAACTGGAACCTGCATGGCGCTTTTAAGATCTATAGAAAAGGCTAAAGTCCCGGTAGTTGCATGTGTTGGAGGAACCCCACCTGTTGTTCCTCCCAAAAAATGGGTATTTAAAACTCCTCAGAAAACTGTAACAGCTGTTGAGAGGATATATCAGTATCTAAAAAAGAAGGGGATAGATAAAATCGCTATTATAACCTCTAACGATGCCTTTGGAGAGGAAGGAAGAGGTGATCTTATAAGAGTAGCAAAGAGGGAGAATATCAAAATTGTAGGGGAGGAGTCATTTGGAACACAGGATATAGATATGACAATTCAGTTGAAAAAATTAGTCTCAACTCCCGCTCAGGCGATAATTTGCTGGACCATTGGACCAGCAGGAGCTACAGTTGCAAGAAACTTCAGGTCTCTTGGATCGAAGAAACTCCTTATTCAGTGTCATGGTCAACCCGATCCTATTTATTTAAAACTCGGGGGAGATGCTGTAAATGGTACTATTATGCCATCAACTAAAACTGTAGTAGCCAACCAGTTAAGAGAAGATGATCCTCAAAGAGAAGTGGTTCAAAATTTTGTTAAAATGTACGAGAAAGAATACGGTCCGGTGAGTACTCATTCTGGATATGCCTGGGATGCTTTTATGATTGTGGCAAATGCTATTAAAAAAGTCGGTACCGATCCGGCAAAAATAAGAGATGCTATTGAGCAAACAAGAGGGTATGTTGGTATATCAGGTATATACAATATGTCAAAAGAGGATCACTGTGGTCTGGGAGTTGACTCTTTAGTTATGATTACGGTAGAAAATGGTAAGTGGAAGATAATTGATTACTAACTAACTAATAAGAAGAGGTATCAAATGAATGGCATTAAAAATTCACTGAAAAATATTTATTGGGAGAGGGAGATTGAAACTGCTCCCCGAGAGGAAATTGAAAAGATTCAACTTAAAAGATTAAAAGATACAGTAGAATACTTTTATAAATCAAACCCTGTTTATAGAAAGCATCTTGATTCAAAGGGTGTTAAACCCGGGGACATTAAAAGTCTTGAGGATATAAAGTATCTACCATTTATGGATAAAAGTACCCTGAGGGAGAATTATCCCTTGGGGTACTTATGTGTGGATAAAAAAAAGATAAGAGAAGTGCATATGTCCTCTGGTTTTACAGGAAAGCCTGTAATGATGCTTTATACAGAACAGGATATAGATCAATGGGCAACTTGTATGGCGAGGTGTTACAGGATGGCTGGTATAGAGGAGGGAACTGTTATCCAGATTACTCCTTCCTTTGGGCTTTTCAATGGAGGATTTGGATTTTACCATGGAGCAAGAAAAGCTGGTTTATTTGTAATTCCTACAGGTCCTGGTAATACTTTAAGACAGATAAAGCTTGCCAATGACCTGAAGACAGAGGTAATAACAGGGGTGGTTTCCTATGGAATAAGAATTATGGAGGTAATGAAGGACAATAATTTGAGTATCCCTTCTTTAAAAAAAGGCCTATTTGGTGCCGAGGTTTTCTCTCAAAAAATGAAAAAAAGACTTAGCAGTGGCCTTGGAATCGAGGTGTTTGATATTTACGGAATGACCGAAACAGGAGGGGTGGGGACAACTGGTATGGACTGTCCTTTTCATAATGGAATACATGTCTGGGAGGATCAGTATATTGTAGAGGTAGTTGATCCTAACAGCGGAGAACCTGTTCCCGATGGACAGGAGGGAGAGCTTGTTTTTACCTCTCTTACCCGAAGAGCAGTTCCTGTAATAAGATTCCGCAGTGGAGATCTTTCCAGTATAAAAAGCAGGGAAAAATGTGATTGTGGTAGAACTCATCTTCGAATTGATTATATAAAGGGAAGAGTTGATGATATGCTTATAGTTAAAGGGGTTAATTTCTTCCCCGGTCAGGTAGAGGAGGTTTTAATGTCCATTCCAGGAGTTAGAGAACACTACCAGATAATAGTTGAGGAGGAAAATGGTATTAAAAATGCATATCTTCATGTTGAGGCAGAAGAAGGGGTGGATAGCTCTCAAATAGAGAAAAAGTTGGGAGAAACTCTGGGGGTGAGTCTTAAAAGTAAGATATTTAAACCAGGTCAACTGGAGCGAAAACCAGGCAAGGCAGAAAGGGTTGTTTACATGAGAAAAAAGGAGAAAAGTAGAGGGTGATCTTAGATATTCTCGTTCACGGTCTTGGATGGGCCAGTATATACGCAGTTATTGCGGTAGGATTTTCTTTGATATTCAGTGCCAGTAAAATCATCAACCTGGCGCAGGGGGAGTTTGTAATGCTCGGGGGGCTTATAGGATATACTCTTTACTCGCTGAGGATCCCTCTTGTACTTATCCCCCTTTTTTCAGCGCTGCTGGTAGGAGTGGTGGGTGTAGCTATGGATAAATTAGCCATCTCTCCTGCAAGAGGAGCCTCTGCCACTTCTCTTATTATAATAACTATAGCTATTTCAATTATCTTAAAGTCCCTGGCAGCTTTAATATGGGGACCTTCCAGTTTTAGAATTCCAGGTTTTTTTGGCAGTAACTTTATAACTCTATATGGTATGCTTGTTGATCCTCAGTATCTTCTCATTATGGGAGTCTGCGCAGGATCAATTGTTACCCTCAACTTTTTTCTTAAAAGTACAAAACTGGGAAGATCGCTGCGTGCCTGTTCGATGGATCCTGTTGGAGTAAGAATAGTCGGAGTTTCCCCTGAGAAAATGAGGATGCTCTCATTTGTAATAAGTGGAGGATTAGCAGGTTTAATTGGAGCTTTAATTGCTCCTGTATTTTATGCAAGTTCCGAGGGAGGTCTTAATCTTGGTTTAAAAGGATTCTGTGCTGCGGTACTTGGAGGGATGGGAAGTATGCCTGGTGCTATTGCCGGGGGACTAATAATAGGATTATCAGAAGCTTTTGGGGCTTCTGTTGCCTCATCCTATAAAGATGTTATTGCTCCGATTCTGATGTTAATTGTTCTTTATATAAGGCCAAGAGGTATTCTTGGGGGTAGAAGTTGAGAAAAACTTTTCTTTTAAAATGGGCAGTTTTTATCGGAGTTGTTTTAACAGCTCCTTTTATCTTTGAATACCTTTTGTCCTATTCTCTGGAGCCTATTCTTCAGGCAGGATTTTTTGTTATGCTCTCTGTTAGTTTAGCTCTTTTAGTTGGTCTTGCCGGGCAGATCTCCTTAGGCCATGCTGCATTTTTTGGAATAGGTGCTTATGCAGCTGCCATATTGGCAGTAAAATTTAACCTATCTCCTTTTCTTACCATTCCGGTAGGTACCCTAATAGGAGCAGTTGCGGGATTTTTAATTGGCTATCCTGTTTTAAAGCTTAAAAGTTACTATCTATCACTGGCAACTCTTGGTGTTGGGATGGCCATTCAGGAGTTTTTTAAGGCTGCAGATCCCTTAACTGGAGGAGAAATAGGGCTATACAATTTGCCCAACATAAAACTGGGAGGATTTGAATTTTCCTCCTCCTTTTCCCATTACTATATAGTGTGGAGTTTTGCCTTGCTAACGGTATTTTTTTGCGAGTTTCTTTCCAGATCTCCTTTTGGAAGTAGATTGAGGGCAATTCACTCAGACGAGGAGGCAGCAGAGTGTGTGGGGATTGATGTTTTTAAAACAAAATTAAAGATTTTTATTTTTTCATCAGTTATTGCTGCTTTCGCAGGAACTCTTTTTACACACTGCTCATATGGAAGCATAGAACCTGGGGAGTTCAGTGTAACTCTTTCCATAAAGATCATCACAATGGTGGTTATAGGAGGAATGTATTCAATTTATGGAGCTGTAATAGGTGCTGTGGTTATCTCTTTACTTCCAGAACTGATAAGGCTAATTGGAAGCTTTGCCTCCATAGATCTTACCCAGGTGACTCATATTGAAGATGTAATATTTGGAATTGTACTTGTTATATTTATAATATTTACCCCTGGCGGAATACTGAAAATAAGAGGGGAGAGCAACAATGCTGCAGATAAGAGAAGTTTTTCATCGCTTCGGAGGGTTAATAGCCCTTAATAACGTTTCTTTAGAGATAAATCAAGGGGAGCTGGTAGGGCTTATGGGACCAAATGGAGCTGGTAAGACCACCCTCTTTAATATAATAACCGGTTTTATCTCTCCTGTAAGTGGTAGTGTATATTTGGAGGGAGAGGAAATTACACATTTATCTCCCCATGTAATCACACAAAAAGGGTTGGTTAGGACATTTCAGGATGTAAGGGTCTTTGAGCATTTAACTGTTGTTGAGAACGTGGAGGTAGCGATACCAGAGGGTAGAGGTATAGGTCTTTTAGGAGGGATTTTCTCCACCTTAAAAACAAAATTTATAAAAGAATTTGTAAAAGAGAAGGCGATGGAGTATATAAGAATGGTTGGTTTATCTTCTGTTGCAGAGAAAAGTCCTGATTCGTTAACCTTTGGACAACAACGTCTTCTTGGGATTGCACGGGCTATTGCCCTGAGGCCTAAAATGTTGCTACTTGATGAACCATCGGCTGGATTAAATCAGGATGAAACTATTATTCTCTCAGAGGTTATAAGGAAAATCCATTTAAAAGGGGTAACGATTTTTATTATTGAGCATGATATAGGAATGCTTTTGGATCTTGCTCAGAGGATAATTGTTCTTGATAGAGGTAAAAAGATCATGGAGGGAACTCCGGAAAAGATAAGAGGAGAAAAATCGGTTATAGAGGCCTATTTTGGTAAAAAGAGAAAATGTCTTGTTTAGAAATTATAGGGGTTGAGGCTGGATACGGAAAGATAAGGGTAATTCAGGGAGTGAATATCAAAGTTGATGAGGGGAAGGTAACCCTTCTTGTCGGTCCCAATGGATCAGGTAAAAGTACTCTTGCAAAAGCAATTATTGGGTTAATTCCCCTGTCTAAAGGATCTATATTTTTAAACGGTAGAAAAATCAGTGGGATGATTACAGAGAAGTTAGTTAAAATGGGGTTAGCTTTTGTTCCGGAGACTCGCCACTTATTCCAGGATATGAGTGTAAGGGAGAACCTTTTAATGGGAGGTATAACTCTTCCTGATTCTAAAGTGGGAGAACAGATGGAGAAAGTTTATCAGCTTTTTCCGGTATTAAAAGAGCGCTCTTCCCAGATAGCTGGAACTCTTTCTGGAGGTGAGCAACAAATGCTGGCAATTGCCAGAGCCCTTATAACTGACTCAAAGGTGTTGATACTTGATGAGCCCTGCAATGGAATAGCTCCCGGGGTTATTGACAAAATATTTGAGGTAATTATACATCTAAGACAAAAAGGGGTTGCCATTTTTCTTATAGATCAAAATGCAGAGGCCATAGAAATTGCAAATTATGCTTATGCAATGCGAATGGGAAGAATTGTTGCTGAAGGAAAACCAGATGAGGTTTTTTCTGTTAAGAATATAAAAAGGCTATTTTTATCCTGAGATTATATAAAGGAGATAAAGATAATGGAGAAATGGATGATTTTAAGCGGAAACGAGGCTATTGCCCGCGGAGCTTATGAAGCAGGAGTAAGTGTAGCTGCGGCTTATCCTGGAACTCCCAGTACTGAGGTTCTGGAGAGTCTTTCCAATTATAAAGATGAGGTTTACTGTGAATGGGCCCCCAATGAAAAGGTATCCTTAGAAGTGGCTGCTGGAGCTTCGCTGGTTGGTGTAAGGTCTATAGTGGCTATGAAACATGTGGGGTTGAATGTAGCTGCAGATCCTCTTATGACTTTGTCCTATATTGGAGTTGAGGGTGGTCTTGTTGTGGTAGTTGCCGATGACCCGGGGATGCATTCCTCACAGAATGAACAGGACTCAAGGAACTACGCCCGTTTTGCTAAAGTTCCGATTTTTGAGCCTTCTGACAGTCAGGAGGCAAAAGATTTTACAATTGCAGCTTTTGAATTATCGGAGAGGTTTAAAACCCCTGTTATCCTGCGCTCTACCACCAGGGTTTCACATTGTAAATCACCTGTTAAAATTCTTGATAGAAAATATATCCCGAAACATCCAAAATTTTTAAAGAATCCAAAAAAATATGTTCCTGTACCAACTTATGGAAGAAAAATGAGAAAGAAGGTGGAAGAAAGACTCGCCGAGTTACAAAGTTATGCAAACAGATGCCCTCAAAATAAAATAATTACAGGGGGGGATAGTCTTGGAATAGTAACATCCGGTATTGCTTTTCAGTATGTTGCAGAGGTGTTTCCAGATGCCTCTATACTGAAGCTTGGTCTTTCATACCCTTTTCCTGACGATCTTATAAGAGAGTTTTCTGAAAGGTTTGATGAGTTAGTTGTGGTGGAGGAGCTTGATAATTTCCTGGAGGAGCATATTCGAAGTTTAGGAATAAAAGTTAAGGGTAAGGTTTATTTCCCGGGAGTGGGGGAGTTAAATCCAGATAAGGTAGCCCGGGGAAAGGCAAAAATGGAGGAAAAGGATACCGGGCAGGAAGAGAATGATACTGATAATACCGATCTTCCAGCTCGTCCCCCTGTGTTTTGCCCTGGCTGCCAAGTAGAGGGCTTTTTTATGCTCTTTCTAAGATTGATTGTGTTGTTACCGGAGATATAGGCTGCTATAGCTTAGGAGTATTTCCTCCCTATGAGAGAATGGATACTATAATATGTATGGGAGCAGGGATAACCGTAGCTCAAGGAATGGATAAAGCGGGTTTTAGAGACAAACCTTTAATTGGAATTGTTGGAGATTCTACATTTTTCCACTCAGGTATTACCGGACTTCTGGAGATATCTTATAACAGGGGGATATCCACTATAATTGTTGTAGATAACAGGATCACTGCGATGACCGGACATCAGGATCATCCTGGAACAGGTAGAACTTTAATGGGAGAGAGAACCTATACCATCTATCCGGAGGATATTGCCCGAGCCTGTGGGATAGAAAATATCAGGATTGTGGATCCTTTAAATTTCAGGGAAACTTTAAATGCTTTAAGGGAAGAGATAAAAAAAGAATCACCATCCCTAATTGTTGCAAGGCGCCCCTGTCCCTTAATTAAAAAAGAGAAAAAAGCTCCCTGGGTGGTAGATCAGGAAAAATGCATACAGTGCGGGGTGTGTCTTAAGGTTGGTTGTCCTGCTATATATAAAAAAATAGAAAAAGAGGATGGGGAAAATATTTATATAGATCCTTCTTTATGTCAGGGTTGTGGTTTTTGTGCTCAGGTTTGTCCTAAGAAGGCTATTGTGCAAGAGCAAAATTAAAAAATTTAATCTGTAAGGTCCTTTTTCATCTGCTCAAATTCTTCCCTTGTAATTTCGCCTTTTGCATAGCGCCTTTTTAATATTTCAATTGGTGACTCTGAGGATGGTGCGGGTTTTGATTCACCGATAATTTTTTCAAGTTGAGACTCCCATAGCTCATGACTATCAAAATGTGTATTTGGATCCTGAAATAAGACATAGCTCCACCAGATAGACCATACCAGGTTAACCCCTGGTATTATCATCAGGACAATGTATAAAATCATACTGCGGGGTGGAAGTGGCTTTACTATTTTTGGGTTAAATAAAATTTTTCTCTCCTTGAGTTTTTCAGATAATTGATAAAAAAATCTAATCTCCCCCTGTTCATGGATGTAATAATCCGAGGTAAGCCAGTACCAGATTACAAGTGTAAATATAAGACCTACCGGGGCTAAAAGATAACTTAGAATAACCCAAAGTACGAAAAATCCTGTACTTCTTGGTTGTTCATGCAGACTAATTTGAATGTCAGAGCTTACCGGATCTTCAAGATTTATCTTATATTTCTCTTTTAACCAGGCTGATAGACTTTTCCTTAAGTTTTTGGATCGCTCAATATGCTCATTTCTTCGTATATAAAGTTGCCACTGATACCACCAGAAGACAGTGGACAATGCAAGAAAAATTGCTATAGTGGCTATAGCCCATCCCGCAAGATAGGAAAAATAACCCGGAAAGAAGGGGAATCTGTAATGAAAATTGAAGTAGTAGCTCTCAACTCCGCGGGGAATATTGGGGTGAATCCAGTAAATTACCATAGCTGCAGCAATGGTAATTAAAAGCCCAATTAATATCAGCATTATACCAAGGTAAATTCCAAAAGATAATCTTCTATCCGTTATTTTTCTTCTGCTTAACTCAGGAACAGGATTTCCTTCATTTAATTGAGAGTTAAACATAATTTCTCCAAGATTAATAGATTAACAGTTTTTTCTTATAAAACCATCTTATGGCTCTATCTATTTCCCGTTTATCTGGTTTTAAAAAAGATAAGAGTTGAGAGGGGGTAACCCTGCTTTCCTCCATTTTTTTTCTCAGGTGAATCAGATAAATTTTCTTCCTTAAGGCATCTACTATTTCTCTATTTGAATCTTTCCCTCTGTCAAGATCTGATATTATTGATTGCCAGTTTTCATTGTATTTAAGATAAATAACTATTGCACTCCAGAAGTCATTGTTTGTGAAAGGTATCTCTTTGTTGCTTCCAGGAGCAACTGCTACCAGAAGAATCTCTGGACCTTTAGCAGGTGGAATGGGAACCTTTACAACTTTTCCGTCATTTTGAAGTATGCGAGAGATAGCTTTTTGAATTTCTGCATCGGATTTGACCTCTCCCCTTTTTTTCAAATAGCCATAGAACTCAGCTATAGTATATAGAATTCTGCGCACCTGCTCATAGGTAAGGTCTGCTTCTTCGTACTCCTCGGGAATGAATCTTGACACAAAATAGCTAAATTCCCATATTTTAAAATCATCCAATCCCCTCTTGTTAAAAAAGAACTGATCTGTAAAATTAATAAAATACTGGATGTCTTCCCAGGCCTGGTCAATTTCCTCATAAGATAAATTTTTGCCTCTCAGGTATCTTAAAAAACCTACTATTTGCTCCTTATCAATTATTGAAGGCCCTGGTATATTTTTGAAATAGTCCTCCACTTCCTCCAGAAGCTCCAGGTAACTACCCTCGTCGGTGTAAAGAAAGGATTTTTTCTTCCTCCTTTTTTGTTCTATTGTGTTTTTTAACCTGTAAACTTCAGGTAATACCTGTTCTAAAATTTTTCTTAATTCCCGTGGTATAACTGCAATTTTGTATAATCTTTTTTTCACAGGGGCTCTACCAACGAATATAAGTCCTCTTGCTCTTAGCTGTCCCATTGGACTGGTTGGAGGATTATCTGTCCACCACCAGCTATCGCTATTTTCATCTGTATTGGCATGACGGGAAAGACACTGAAAGGTAGCCCACCCTCCCTTGGAGAGAAGGTACTTCAGGATAAAAAGGGAACTTCTACTTAACTCAACCAGTATTTTTTTTAAGAATTTCTTATTATGTAAGATGTGAGCTATATGTTCAATTTGCTCCTCTTTCCCCATTTTTTCCAGATATCCAAGCTCCCGGAATATGGCCTGAATCCAATGGGTGGGAAGTTTATTGAGTTCTATTTTTAAATGGGCATCTTTGCTTATTCCCTTTTTATCTTCCATTTCTTTCCATTTTTTCTCAAGCTCTATTTGAGTAACTCTTAAAAGGTGTTTTTCAATAGGATCACCCCATTCTCCACCGTTCATTGTTACCTCTCCTGAAGGAATTTCTCATATCTTAACACAGATAACAAAAATAGCAAGTGGGAATTCCTGAAAGTGGAAACATTACCCTTCTCAAGATAAGAAAAATATGCTAAATTAAAACTGGTAATATTATCTGCAGGAGGTGACTGAAAAATATGAAGGAGAGGGATATAACAAAGCAGGAAGCTAAAAAGGAGATAGAGAAATTAAGAAAAGAGATCCACTACCATGATTATCGTTATTATGTATTAAATGAACCTGTTATATCCGATGCTGAATATGATAAACTGATGCGAAGATTACAGGAACTTGAAGAAAAATTCCCGGATCTTGTAACTCCAGACTCACCCACTCAAAGAGTTGGAGCTCCTCCAAGGGAAGAATTTGGTACAGTAAGGCATGCTATACCCATGCTGAGTTTATCAAATGCTTTTGAGGAAAATGAGGTTTATGAGTTTGATAGAAGGGTTAAAAAAGGGCTGAATGGAGGTAAGCCTGAATACGTTGCAGAACCAAAAATAGATGGCCTTGCTATAGAAATAGTTTATGAAAAAGGTGTGATGATTGTTGGATCAACAAGGGGAGATGGAGAGGTAGGGGAGGATGTTACTGAAAATATAAAGACCATAAGATCTATACCTCTTAGATTAAGAGAGGAGGAGATAAAGGCTCCTGATTTAATTGAGGTGAGGGGAGAGGTGTATATGAGTAAGGAAGAATTCAGAAAATTAAATCAGGAAAGAGAGAGAAAGGGTGAGCCTCTTTTTGCCAATCCCAGAAATGCCGCTGCTGGGTCCCTGCGACAGCTTGATCCAAAAGTTACCGCTTCTCGTCATTTGAAGGTATTTTTTTACGGTGTGGGAAGGGTGGAGGGGATAAAATTTGACACCCATTGGGAGATCCTGCGCACTTTGCCAAAATGGGGTTTTATGGTTAATCCGAATATTCAACTTTGTCCTGATATCGAGGATTGTATAAGGTATTTTAACAGAATAAGTG
>Ga0180301_10004224_pt1 | contig 11104 bp, 9 predicted proteins | sample GuaBasSediGuay16_FD_121797 | JGI IMG/M metagenome (GOLD analysis project Ga0180301, IMG submission 121797) | Subseafloor sediment microbial communities from Guaymas Basin, Gulf of California, Mexico - Guay16, Core 4569-2, 12-15 cm | ecosystem: Environmental > Aquatic > Marine > Hydrothermal... | reverse complement strand
CTGACCCTGTAAACATACCCGGCGTACAAGATCGGGGCAAAGAATAGCAGGCGTTGTACGTCATGCACTCCGTAGAAGAACCCCTCTCGCGCGGCACCCCAGCCAGCGAAGTCTATCAACTCGCCCATGTAATAGAGCAGGCTACACATGCCGAACATCGACAGAAGGGCATAGAAGCGGTAGAAGTCCCTGTCGGCCAGAACGGTAAGAGCCCACCTGCGAAATGAGCGGCCCCGGTCCGAGATGCCCTTTCCGGGAGAACTGGAATCGGTCACTGGACCCCCTGTCTAGCCCGCATGTCCGCGGGTCCTCGCCGCTGGGCCATCCTGCCTGCCGCCTGGGCATGTGCGCCAGCCATCTTATGCATGTGCATGGTAGATCAGTGCCGGACTATCTCTCCTGAGCCCATTATACCCCCGACAGCCCCGCAGAGGCAGTGCAAGTGTGCGGCGCGTGGGTGTCGACCTTCGGGCAATGGGTCCTTCGAGGCTCAGTTCTACCGGGCGGCGGGTCGGACCTGGCCCCGACCATGAGAAAGGCCCTCCGTTGTTTGCACTACGCGTAGCCAGAGGGGTATCATAGTCCTTGAGCCGTTTACTGAAGAGTCCACCGGAGTTCTCCATCGACATGCCCAGGATCCATTTCATTGACGTAACCAACCGCGATGCGGTGCAGGCTTCGCGTATCAGCCTGTCCAAGCTGCAAAAGACCATGGTAAACGTCTACCTGGCCCAGATGGGAGTGCACCAGTCGGAGTTCGCCTTCCCCTGCGCCGACAGCGAGCGTTACTACATAGAAGCCAACCTGGAACTGAGACGGGTCGGCGCCTTGAAGGCGCTCGTCCTCGAGGGCTGGTGCCGGGCGACCGTCTCCGACGTGGCAGCGGCCGTCACCACCGGGGTGACCGACCTGAACGTCTCTGCGCCCACCTCTGACCAGATGATCGTCCACAAGTTTCGTGGCAAGCTGGACCGCGAGTCGATGCTACACGAGATGGTGAGGGCGGTGACCTGTGCCAGGGAGCACGGGGTGCGTACCGTGGGGGTCAATGCCGAGGACGCTTCGCGCACGGACCTGGACCGTCTTATCGAGTTCGCCCATGCGGCCAAAGAGGCCGGAGCGGACCGGCTGAGGTACTGTGACACCCTGGGATACGACAGGCCCTTCTCTATCTACGAGCGTGTGAGAAGGCTGGCGGAGAGCGTGAGGATTCCTATCGAGATTCACTGCCACAATGACCTGGGCATGGCGGTGGCCAACTCGGTAGCAGGGGCGCAGGGCGCTATCGATGGCGGGGTCGATACCTATGTCAACACATCGGTCAACGGCCTCGGCGAGCGCGCCGGCCAGGCGGACCTTCTCAGTTGCATCCTCGCGCTCAGGTTTGCCAGGGGCATGGACGGCTACGAGATCGGCGACCCTCTGGACCTGAAGGTCTCTGCCAAGCTGGCCAACTATGTATCATACGCCTTCGGCGTTCCCATCCCCATCAACCAGCCGGGCGTGGGGCCAAATGCCTTTGCCCATGAGGCAGGTATTCACGCTGACGGCGCGCTGAAGAACCGCCGCAACTATGAGCTCTACGACTACGAACTTCTCGGCGTTGACCAGGAGACCTCTTATCCCAGAGGGCGGGTGATCACCACCGGCGAGTTCGGAGGGATGGCTGGTTTCGAATACGTGTTCAACAGGCTTGGCATCACCTTCAGCAGCAGGGAGGAGGCAGAGCGTATCCTGCGGCTGGTCCGGTATGCCACTGCCCACAACCAGCTTTCGCTCACCGACGATGAGCTTCGACTCATCGCCATGTACCCCGAGCAGGTGCGGAAGGTCCTCACCAGCATGCCCTGATGGTGCTTGAAGCGTTTGTCGCCAATGAGACTGTACTGTAAGGAGGTAACGGATGTCGGCTGCCAATTCTTCGTCGGGTGAGACAAAGGTAATCAAGAGCGATTGCATACTCTGCGTGTCAGGGTGTGGCATAGACGCCTATGTCCAGGACGGCAAGCTGGTGAAGGTTGAGGGGATGGCGGAACACCCCCTGAACAAGGGCAAGCTGTGTCCCAGGGGCTACAACCTGGTGGAGTATGCCAACGCGGAGGAGCGCCTCAAGTACCCCATGAAGAAAGAGGACGGGGAATGGAAGCGCATATCCTGGGACGAAGCCCTGGATACCATAGCCGGCAAGCTGATGAAGATCAAAGAAGAATACGGAGCACATGCAGTCTCCATTTTCAATGGCTCCATGGCGGTGGAGAACATCGAGCTGGCGTCTTTCACCCAGAGGTTCAAGGGCGCCTTCGGCACCCCCAACCTCATCTCGGTGGAGAGCATCTGCTTCCGCATCCGCGTCATAGCCCATCTCCTCACCTATGGTAGGTTCACCAGCGAGGACCCCGAGACGGCCGCCTGCATAGTGTTGTGGGGCAACAACCCCGATCAGTCCCGTTTCATGTGGGCGGACATGATCCGGGAGCGCGTGGCCAATGCTGGTCTGAGGCTTATTGCCATAGACCCCAAGCGGACCGAGATGGCCAAGCTCGGACTTCATCTCCAGGTCAGGCCGGGCACCGACGTCGCCCTCGGCCTGGGCATGCTGAATGTCATTATCTCGGAAGGGCTGTATGACAGGGAGTTCGTCGATCAGTATACAATTGGGTTTGACCAGCTCAAAGAGCATGTCAAAGAATACCCGCCGGAGAAGGTAGCCGAGATAACCTGGGTGCCAGCCTCCGACATCAAGCACGCCGCACGAATGATGGCCACCAACAAGCCCATGTGCATCATTCCCGGCACCTGCTCACTGGCCCACAGCGGCAGTGCCCTTCAGGCAGAGCGTCTTCTCTGCATCATCCAGGCGGTAACCGGCAACCTCGATGTCCCCGGCGGCTGGGCCATGACTCCTCTGGTGAAGCTGACCGACCTAAGGATACCGGTAGAGGAAGAGCCGGTAGGTGCTGCGGAATACCCGGTATTCTACAAGACCTGGGGCAGACCGGTGCCCTACGGGCAGTCGATGCCTTGGGCCGACCAGGTCCTCAGCGAGAAGCCCTATCCCATCAAGGCGCTCATCGTCACCGGAGGCAACCCCGCCCTGACCATGCCGGAGACCCGGAAGTTCGTGGCAGCACTCAACAAGCTGGACTTCGTTGCGGTCATCAATCCTTTCATGACTGAAACGGCCGAGCTGGCTGACATCGTTCTGCCCGCCTGCACCTTCCTGGAGAAGATGGGGCTGGGAATGGTCTATGGCATAAATGCAGGCCTTCCCTACCTCATTCTGCGGAAGCCTCTTATCGACCCACCCGGTGAAGCATGGGCGGACTGGAAGTTCTGGACAGAGCTGGCCCGGAGGATGGGTCTGGGTGAGTACTTCCCCTGGAACACGGATAGGGAGGTGGTGTCCATGCTCCTGGAGCCGAGCGGCGTCACCATAGAGCAACTGGAGGAGAATCCCTGCGGCATCTTCTACGCGGAGAAGAACTACAACGCCCGGGAGAACTTCGGCTTCAGGACGCCGTCCAAGAAGGTGGAGTTGTACTCGCAGGCCCTGAAAGACGAAGGCCACGACCCCATTCCGACGCACCGCGAGCCGGTGCAGAGCCCTATCAGCACCCCGGAGCTCGCCAGGGAATACCCGCTGCTGCTGGTGACAGGTGCCCGGATGAAGGAGTTCACCCATTCCCAGTTGCGCATGATGACCAGTATGCGCCGTTCGGCGCCCGAGCCGTTCGCTGAGATACATCCGGCTGCAGCCAGAGACAATGGCATCGTCGACGGGGAGATGATCTACGTAGAGACCAGGAAAGGCAGCATCCAGATGAAGGCCAGGGTCACCGAAGACGTTGCTCCCAGAGTAGTCAGCATTCCCCACGGCTGGGCGATAGCCAATGCCAACGAACTGACCGACCTGGATGCGCGTGACCCGGTATCCGGCTACCCCCTCCTGAAAGGGCTTCTGTGCAGGATCAGGAAAGCCAACTGATAGACCGGGCTGGGAAGAAAGACACCTTCGGGACATGGGTCGCCTCGGGCCACCGGTGCCTCCTGCCAAAGCCCTGGCCGGTCAACGTAACGTTGGAGCTGAGACGGGGTGAGGCTGGCTGAGCGGGTAACTGAAGCCACCTTCGTCAGCAGGCGAGGCCGGTTCGCTTGTCTGGTGAAGTTGCCTGAGAGTCGCCAGGAGGTCTACCTGGCCAATTCAGGAAGGCTCGAGGGTGTGCTCCTGCCGGGCCGCACCGTTTTCCTGGCTGAGAGGCCGTCGAATCGTCGCAGGACAAGCTACGACCTGGTTGCGGCCAGACTGAACGGGACCGTCGTTTCGGTGGACGCTCGCGTACCGGCCGAGCTGGTAAACCAGGCGTTGCTCAACCAGTCGCTGGAGCCGTTTGCTGCCTACCAGTCCGTCCAGCGCGAGGTATCTCGCGGCAGGAGCAGGCTCGACTTCCTCCTGAGCAGCCCCAGGTCGCAGTGCTTCGTCGAGGTCAAGTCGGTCACGCTGGCCCGTGAAAGGCAGGCGCTCTTCCCTGACGCTCCAACCTTGCGAGGCAGGCGGCACGTCGAGAGCTTGACCTGGGCCGCCAGAGAAGGCTACGGCGCCGCCATCGTCTTCGTGGCACAGCGCGCGGACGTGGATGGCTTTGCACCCAACGACGCGGTTGACCCGGACTTCGGATCGGCTCTCAGGACGGCACGACAACGCGGCGTTCGTGTGTATGCCTATCGGTGCAACGTCAGCCCGGAAGAGATCCAACTGGCCGACGAGTTGCCAGTCTATCTTTAGGGGATGGGAGCAATCCGAGACACTGATACGGCGATGGTGATAAGGCCGATCGGGTACGTCAGCAATAGCATCGACGCACCGATGCGGGATGGGTGGGGGGAGGTGGTCTCGGAGATTGTCCTCGATGCCTGCCTTGAGGAGGCCACCGAGGGACTGGAGAACTTCTCGCACATCATTGTGCTCTTCTGGATGCACAAGGTCCCCCGGGACAGGGATGTCCCTACAAAGATCCACCCTCGCGGGAGGCCGGACTTGCCCCTGGTGGGTCTCTTCGTCACCCACGCTCCCTTCAGGCCGAACCCGATAGGGGTCAGCGTGGTCAGGCTGCTGGAACGCCGTGGCAACATCCTCAAAGTGAAGGGACTGGATGCTATCAACGGCACCCCGGTGATAGACATCAAGTCCTACTTCCCCAGGGACGACTCCGATGTGGCCGCTCCTGACTGGGTCAAGAGGCCGTGACCGAGAAGCTGCTGGAAATCTATCACCGCCTTCTCGACTGCTACCGCCCGCAGCACTGGTGGCCAGCGGATAGCCCGTTTGAGGTAATCATCGGCGCTATCCTCACCCAGTCAGCGGCATGGAGCAACGTGGAGAAAGCTATCCACAACCTGAAGGCGAGAGACGTGCTCTCGGTGCAAGCTTTGCTCCAGTTGCCTGTGGAAGAGCTGGCCCGCCTGGTATACCCCTGCGGCTACTACAATGCCAAGGCAAGGAAGATCAAGTCTTTCGTGGAGTGGCTGGCCAAGGCGTACGCAGGGGACCTGACAGCTCTCTTTGCACATGACGTTTCTCTGTTGCGGCGCGAACTCCTCCTGCTCCCCGGCATAGGCGAGGAGACGGCCGATTCCATCATCCTGTACGCCGCCCGTAAGCCCATTTTCGTTATCGATGCCTACACGCGGCGCATTGTGCGGCGGCTCGGCCTGGCCCCGGACGTATATAGCTACGGCGGCTTCCAGGACCTCTTCATGCGGCACCTGCCTCCTGACGAGGCGCTGTTCAACGAGTACCACGCCCTCCTGGTGAGGCACGGCAAGGAAACGTGTAGGAAGACGGCCCTGTGTGAGCGCTGCTGCTTGGCACCGCTATGCCCCGCTGCTGGTGCCCGGTGACCGGGGCATCGAGGTCGTTGCTTGCCCGACCGGGCCCCCCAAGTGATGGGGTCATTCTGTGGATGTCAGGTCGGAGACCTGACATCCACGCAAAGGGGCGCTCCCGGGTACGACCCCATATGTAGGAGAGCCTTTCCAGGCTCGACCTGGGGGAGGAAGGCGGGTGGGCCACGCTTGTTAGGACATGCGGCGATAAGCAAGGAGCGCTGGTTGACCCCAGAAGAGGTCTCTACAGACGGGTGGTGCTGTATTCGCGGGTGGCAGGTCCCCGACCTGACCCGGTTCCCGGTGCCGGCCGAGGGCATCTGTGAGTCAGGCACGGCTCCGCTACCACGCCCACCCCTCCCGGCCCCACCACATCCCACTGCCCCGGTGACCTGCCCTCCGTGGGCATGCCCTCCAGCCAAGGCTGCCGTTTGTGTTCGGGGGTTGCCAACGAGTATAATTAACGCAGTTTGACCCGCAAGCAACAGGTTTTCACGACAGGAAAGGAGTAACAGCATGGCCGGTATAGTTTCCTACGGGGCGTACATACCCATCTACAGGCTCAGCCGGGCCATCCTTGGCCAGGTATGGGGTGGCGGTGGGAAAGGAGAGAAGGCCATAGCCAACTGGGACGAGGACAGCATCACCATGGCGGTCGAGGCGGGGATGGACTGCCTGCAGGGAATAGAAAAACGATCTGTCGACGCCCTCTACTTCGCTTCCACGACGCCGCCGTTCAAAGAGAAACAGTCAGCCAGCATCATAGCGGCTGGCCTCGACCTGCGCGAGGATATCATAGCGGCCGACTTCTGTAGCTCCTTGAGGTCCGGGACCATAGCCCTCAGGGCTGCCCTCGACGCGGTGAAGGCGGGTTCGGCCAGACAGGTCCTGGTCATAGCCTCTGACTGCCGACCACCAGCGCCAAACTCGGCTTTCGAGCCCCTTTTCGGAGACGGCGCCGCGGCGTTCCTCGTCGGAACCGAGGGAGTAGTCGCCGAGATCGCGGCCAGTTACTACCTGACCAGCGAGTTCATAGATATCTGGAGACTGGAGTGCGATCTGCTGCCCCGCACCTGGGAAGAGCGCTTCGTCCTGGACGAGGGCTATGAGCCACACATGAAGAAGGCTTTCAATGCCTTGCTGAAAGCTAATAACGCAACCGTCAAGGACTTCGCCAAGGCGGCCTTCTATGCGCCCACTGCCAGAAGCCATGGAGCCATGGCCAGGGCAATCGGCCTGGATGCCAAGACCCAGGTGCAGGACCCCTTGTTCGATAGCCTGGGCAACACCGGAGCCGCCTTTGCGCCGATGATCCTGGTCGCCGCTCTGGAGGAGGCCAAGCCGGGAGACCAGATCCTTCTGGGCAACTACGGAGACGGTGCCGACGCTCACATAGTCAAGGTGGCGCCGGGCATAGAGAAGCTGAAGGACAGGAGAGGCATCAAGCGTCACCTCGAATCCAAGGTGATGCTTGAGAACTACGGCAAGTACCTCAAGTTCAAGAACCTGATCCAGTTCGAGGAGACCCCCATGACCAGGACGAGGACATCCCTGCCTGCCATGTGGAGGGACCGCAACTGGCAGTACCGGTGCCACGGGCACAAGTGCAACAACTGTGGCAAGACACAATACCCTCTCCAGAAACGATGCATGTATTGCCAGGCAGAAGCGACATTCCTGGAGGAAGTGCCGCTGTCCGACAGGAAGGGCGTCCTTTTCACCTACAGCATGGACGAGAGAGCAGCGGTGGTGGACCCTCCCAACGTGCTGGCTGCCGTTAACCTGGAGGGCGGGGGCAGGATATTCAGCCAGATGACCGACCGGGATGTGAACAACCTCAGGGTGGGAATGCCCATGGAGCTGACCTTCAGGAAGATCCATGACGCACTGGGCGTTCACAACTACTCGTGGAAATGTCGACCGGCAAGGGCGTAGAAAAGGAGGATCAATGGCCGAGCCGATAAAAGACAAAGTCGCTATTGTGGGCATGGGGTGCACCAAGTTCGGCGAGAGATGGGACACCGATATCACAGACATGATAGCTGAAGCAGTGGACGAGGCCCTGAAGGATGCCGGAGTCGAACTGAAAGATATGGAGGCGATATGGCTCGGGACCCAGTGGGGGTCTCAGGTGGTGGAAGGCGGTGTGGTTACCGGGACACTCCTGTCCAGCACCCTTCAGACCCAGTATGTTCCGGTGACAAGGGTGGAGAACGCCTGCGGCACAGGTGCCGAGTCCTTGAGAGGGGCCACCTTTGCGCTGGCAGCCAAAGCCTATGATCTGGTCCTGGTGGTGGGTGTGGAGAAGTGCAAGGACATGGGGTTTGGAGGGCTGCCTTCGGTCTGGATCGGCAGATGGGAGCCCGTCTACGGGGCTTTCGGAAGTGGCCCCGGAAGATATGCTATGGCAGCCACGGCCTATTTCTCCAAGTATGGCTTGAGCAACGAGGAAGGTAAGAGGGTCCTGGCCGAGATATCGGTCAAGAGCCATTACTACGGGGCCAGGAACCCCAAGGCGCACCTCAGGAGGGAAGTAACCGTAGAGCAGGTAATGAATGCCCCCATGATTGCCTGGCCTTTGGGCCTCTTCGACTGCTGCGGAGTGACCGATGGCGCCTCGGCGGCGGTGCTCTGCCGCACAGAGGATGCTCGGAGGTTCCGCGATGACTACATCACCATCAAAGCATTTGGTATGGCAGCCAGCCCCGGCTGGGGCAAGGAGAGAGAGGACTTCGACTTCACCTACTGGGATGCTACCCAGGCGGCTGCCCGGGCGGCCTACGCCGAGGCCGGGATCAAGGAGCCCCGCAAGGAGCTTGACGTGGTGGAGTTGCATGATTGCTTCACCATCGCTGAGCTGATTGCCTCTGAGTCACTCTTCCTCTGCGACGAGGGCAAGTTCAAGGAGCAGATGACAGACAGGAGGGCGTACTACCACGATGGAGAAATGCCCGTCAACACCAGCGGCGGCCTCAAGTCTTTTGGCCATCCCATAGGAGCCAGCGGCTGCCGCGAAGTCTACGAGATATACAAGCAGATTCAGAAGAAGGTCGAGGAACCTTCGCGCCAGATAGCCAACGTCCAGATGGGACTGGCCCACAATCAGGGAGGGCATCCGGGCAAGTTCGTCTGCGGCGCCACCGTGGTGGGTACTCCATAGCATGTCATGACGACCGCCGTGATGGACGCAGGGTAAGACCAAGTGGCCGATGTCCGACCATTTCGCGGTATTCGCTACAATGTCGAGCTAATACGTGACCCCTCGTCTGTTATCAGCCCTCCTTACGACGTGGTCTCAAGCGAGGAGCAGGGGCTCTACTACCAGCAGAGCCCCTACAACGTTATCAGGCTTGAGCTGGGAGAGGACCGGCCATCTGACACCCTGGAAAGCAACAGGTACACCCGCGCTGCTGAGACGCTAAGGGACTGGCTGCATCAAGGCATCCTGCGGCGTGATGACACACCTGCGTTTTACGTCCTCCGGCATCGCTTCGTCCGCCAGGGGATACTGGCCAGTCGTTGGGGGCTGGTGGCCCGGGTACGCCTGGAAGGTGAAGGTGCCGCCGGAGCCCGTGCCCACGAGGTCGTTCTTGAGTCCCGCGTGCGCGATCGGCTTAACCTGCTGCGTAGCTGCCGCGTCAACGTCAGTCCAATCCTGGGCATGGTCCGTCCACAAGACCCGGGCCTGCCAACGATTCTGCCCCGGCTGGTAGGCCCCGAGGCCGATGTCAGTGTCCTGGACCGGCAGGGAGTGATTCACAGCATGTGGGTTGTCAGCGACCAGAAGCGCGTGGCACAGATATGCAAGGCGTTGGCGGATAGGACCGTCTACATAGCCGACGGGCACCATCGCTATGAGACAGCAGTGACGTACCAGCGGGAGCGGAAGGCTGAATCGGTCTCTCGTACCGGAGATGAGCCCTATGAGTTCGTCATGATGACCCTAGCCGACGCCGGAGACCCCGGCATGTTTGCCCTGCCTGCCCATCGGCTGCTGCGGCTGCCCAACCCCCCGGAACCAAGCCACCTCAAGGACGACCTGGACTGTCTTTTTGCGCTGGAGTATCTTGAGCCACGCGATAGCCCGGGAGAGACTCTTGAGAGCTGGACGTGGGCCCTCGAAGAGCGCGCCGCCCACGGGATGGCTATCGGCATGTACGGCCTGCACGGCAGGAGGCTGGCCGTGTTGACGCCCCGGGACAGGTCCAGACTCGACGAATTGCTGCCCGCTGAGCGGAGCCAGGAGTGGAAGAACCTGGACGTGGCCGTACTGCACTGGGTGATCCTGCGCCGTATAATGGGTCTGGGAAGCACCGAGCAGCAAGAGCAATGCGTGGCATACACCGGCGACGGGCGGGATGCGATCAGCCGCGTCGATTCCGGCGAGTTTCAACTGGCTTTCCTGATGAACGCTATACCCATTTCCAGCATTCTGGCCGTGGCTGACGCAGGTGACAGAATGCCACCGAAGTCCACCTACTTCTATCCCAAGCTGCCGACCGGCATGGTCATGTACCCGCTGTGGGATGACTGATGAAGGAAGATAGCAGGTACCTTTCGCTGCCCCTGGGGGACGGGAGTCTCTGGTACCGCACAGAGGGATCGTTGAGGGGAAGCTGATATCGGTATGAAGGTTGGCATCCTGGCTTTGCAGGGAGCGTTCGCGGAGCACTTTGGGGCGCTTCAGCGACTCGATGTGGAGGCGACACAGGTCTACTTGCCAAAGCACCTTGACAGCCTGGACGCCCTGATTATCCCCGGCGGCGAGAGCACGGCCATCAGCAGGCTGATGGCCGACTTCGACCTGGTCCGGCCGATAAGAGGTCTGGCCACAGAGGGCCTGCCCATCATGGGGACTTGCGCCGGCCTGGTGCTTCTGGCCACGGATGTAACAGACAACTCAGTGCCCACCCTAGGTGTGATGGACATCAAGGTGAAGCGGAACGCCTTCGGCAGGCAGGTGGACAGCTTTGAGACCGACCTGGCTGTGCCGGTGCTCGGTGAGGAGGCATTTCGCGCCGTCTTCATCCGCGCCCCTGTGATCGAGGAGGTCGGTTCAGGGGTGGAAGTCCTGGCTAGGCTGCCGGACGGTGTGGCCGTGGCTGCCAGGCAGGGGAAGCTGGTTGGCTGCGCCTTCCATCCGGAGTTGACAGAGGATCTCAGGTTCCACCGGTATTTCCTGGAGATCGCCGCGGCACGCTGAGCCCCACCTGCCTGTAGG
>Ga0180301_10004223_pt1 | contig 11105 bp, 4 predicted proteins | sample GuaBasSediGuay16_FD_121797 | JGI IMG/M metagenome (GOLD analysis project Ga0180301, IMG submission 121797) | Subseafloor sediment microbial communities from Guaymas Basin, Gulf of California, Mexico - Guay16, Core 4569-2, 12-15 cm | ecosystem: Environmental > Aquatic > Marine > Hydrothermal... | reverse complement strand
CTTCTGGAAGCAGTGGGTGTTTGTTTAATCTTTCAAAATATTATATTCGCAGTCTTTCAAATATTACAGATGAAAATATTCAAACAATTTTAAAAAGCAATATAGAAATTGCAAGAGAGGCTTCTGAAAGAGAAGGTAAAAGTTGCCAGTCAATATGGTGCCTTTACTTTGGGACTTATGGTTCTCCTAATGCTGGAAAATCTATGTTGGTAGAAAGAAATTTGCAATTAATAGATTATTTAACAACAATCCAATTAAGCCTTAGAGCACAGTACTTTTTCTTAGATGCGGTTGTGATTGCAATAGGCCCTTTTCTATTAATCATAGGTATTATTTTGCGTTCGTTTTTCTTAACAAGAAGAGTAGGCGGGCTTCTTTTGGCTTTAGGTATTGCATTGTTGGTTGTCTTGCCTCTACTTTATTTATTTATGTGGTGGACATTAGCTATTCAAACATATGGAACAGAAATAATGTCTCCAGTTGTGGATTGTCCTCCAGAATGTTTGCAGAGGGTGCCTTATGCGTATACAACATTAACCGATGATACTATAACTGAGGGGTATTTGATAATAACAAATGGAACGATTACAGAAAATGATTATCTAAACTGGCTTGATTATTTGGAAGGTGTTTCTGGAACACCAGAATTTTTGGCTAGTTTAATAGAGATAAATAATTCGATTAATCTTTGCGATGATGTGTGTGTAGATTGTCCTGCTTCTTGCAGAGAACTGCCATTGTTCCCTTCACAATGTGGATGTGATGAAACCGCATGCGAAGCATGTCCTGACAAATGTAAAATAACAAGAATAAGAACAGATTGCGATGATCCTTCAAGTGAAAACTATTGTCCTATGGATGAAACTGGTTGTCCTATTGACTGCAGAATAGATTATTCTCAAGCATTGGATTGTGATTATACAACATGTATTGGCTGTCCTGATCATTGCAGATATGAATATGCGAATGGAACACAGCTTTATGATGAATGTGATCAAACAGTTTGTGATACTTATGGTGCTTGTGCTGGGTGTGAATGTAATGTGCCTGGTTGTCATAATTGCGAATGTAAAATAGTTCTGCCAGATCCTGCTGCCATTGATTGTGATAGGGCCTGTGTTGGTTGTCCTGATTATTGCAGGGTTTTGAATTCAACATTAGATGTTTGTGATACTTCTGAATGTGATAGTTGTCCTGATATGTGTAAAATAAACTTTGAGGCCCCAATATTTAGCATGTTTAACTGCAGTGAGGCATGGATAGGAACTCCAGAACAACAAGAAAATTGTATTGCCTGTTTGGATTCCTGCAGGATTGCAACATTAACAGAACTGCCAAACATTTGCTCAACTGATTTAATGCAAACCGCTTGTAATAGTCCTTATTGTGATGCGTCTTGTATGATATATGAATCTATTCCAATATGCAATGAGTATAATCCTGATCCTGGCGCACCTCCAGAAAACTGCGCTAAATGCCCTGAAAGCTGCAGAAATATGTTAAAGGTTAGGGAAAGCTATTATTTGCCTGGATTATCTGGGTGTACTTCAGATTGTGTTTCACCAACATGTGAAAATAGCTGTAAAAAAATATTAAATGTCCCAATAAGCGCTTCGTGCAGAGCATATAATTCAACAGCCACAACAATGGATGATTGTAAATTATGTCCATATAAATGTAGAATATGGAATTTTGAAACAGGATTAATACTTGATCTGGATTGTTTAACTGATGCTTGCAATTTAACAAACTGTCCTAATTCCTGCAAAGTAAATCTTGATTCAAATCCCCCAATATGTGTAGAATATGCAGAAGGAAATCCTTCTTCAAATTGTGGTTTATGTCCTGAAGCATGCAGAATCTATGGTGGGATAACTGCTTGTGATGTAACACAAAATACGTCCTTATATTATTGTGATAGTACTAATTGCGCTCCTGAATGCAAAGTAAATGCTGTTAGAAATGATGACTGCCAGGCATTTTCTTATACGGGGGCTTGTTTTGGATGCCCAGCAGAATGCAGGGTTGACTCAAGCGCAATGCCTGTTGAGTGCTATCCTTATCTGCATTTCTGTGATAATAATCCAAATACTCCATTTGGTTGCTCGATAGACTGCATAAGTGAAACTCCTGAAGGTTTATGCGATAATTGTTTAAACTGTCCTGCTGACTGCACTGCTGTTCCACCTATAAGAAGAGATTGTGGGGATGTTTGTGTTAGTATTGGATATTATTCATTAAGAATGGAATCATTAATGAGTGGCTTGGGCGGTGCAGAGGGACAGGAAGATATTAAGAATATTGGTGTGTTATTCCTCCCTGCATTTATTTTACCAATAGTAATTGTTATTTTAGTTTTGTCATTTGTAAGCATACTTTCAAAATCACTTGGTGGGGAATATGAAATACCTGGAATTACTAAATTCTTGTAAATACCTTGTAATAGCAATGCTTTTGCTATTAAATCTAGCAACAGCAAGCGATGGCTTTACTTCTAATTGGCAAATAATATGTATAATCTCTTTGATTATTGTTTGTGTTGTTTTAGGGATTATATATGCTATCTCCTATTTCATAGGTTCTCCTTTATTACAAAGAACTGTTAAAGGAGAAGCAATGCAACTTCTGTTTACTATTATTGGTGTTGCGTTTTTCTTATCTTTTATGTTCGTGATTGAATCACAGTTAATGGTTGGTATAAACGAGGTATTAGGAACAGAAGGAAATCTAATGGATTCTTCATTAGGTGTGACTGGAATGAATTTAAATGAATTATCGGGTTATGCTAATGATTTGGTTGGGGAGTTAGAAGATGTTGGTGAAGCAGCCTCAAAAACAGCTTCTTGTAATTTCTATGCTGTTGGATTTTCAATTAGCACCTGTTCTTCATTTAGTATTATTCAAAGCCCATTAACACAAGCATTGAACGTGGTTTATGCTGGTATAGTTGATTTAACTGCACAGCAGTTTATACTTAATTTCTCAAAGGTGTTTATGTTCACTGTTGTTTTACCTTTAGGATTAATATTTAGATCTTTTCATTTTACACGCAGAGCAGGTGGCGCGCTTATAGCTGTAGCAGTAGGTTTTGGACTGATATTCCCTGCTGGTGTTTTATTAAATCAATATTTAGTAAATGGTTTGGATCCGCCAACATTAATTATTAGTACAAGATACCCAGGCCTGTGTGATGAATTTGATCCAGGGGGAACATATACAAAAGCAATAAAACCTGCTTTAGACAATATTTTTGAAGAAGAGTTTTATGGAAGATTAATAGAGAACGTCTTATTGCGCTCAATGATATTTACAATAATAAATCTTTTCATAACATTGACGTTTATTCAATGGTCTGCTGGATTATTTGGTGCTGCAGTTGATCTAGCAGTATTAACGAGGTTGGCTTAATGAAAAATAGTTTAATAAAAAATATAAAAAATAAATATCTTGCATTGATGTTAATTATTCTGCTTGGTTTTGTTAGTTCAAGCGCTAGTGCAGGCTATGATTGTGCTGATATTAATTTAGGAAGCTATTGGGTTGTGTGGTCTGTGATTGCATTAATGATTGGTGTAGCAGTAGTTGTTATTGCTTATTTGTTTGGAACAATAATGCAACATCCAAGAGCATTGGTCTGGGCAAAAACAGAAGTTCTACATTTAATCATATCTGCATTACTTATAGGTTTTGCAGCTTCATTAGTAACTTTTGCGTGCTCTGATGCTTTGCCAAGTATATTTGGATTATCAGGCAGTAGAAATATGTTTTATGCTGCTGATGATTATTTAAGCGGCCAGGCAGAATTGTCTTATAAAAGCATGACTGCTTTTAGATACAATTTAGGTGTGTCAGATATACGAGCTTCGCAAGTACGATGGGAACCGAGATGGGAAGGTTTATTCTTTGGCGGTGGGCAGGGAAGTTCTTATTCTCCTCATGCAGGCCATCGTTCTTATACATCTGTATTTAATACGGGACTAAACGCAGGAACTATTTATTTACTAGATATTTATTTCCTGTATTATGTTCTGAATTATGTTTTCTATGGTTTGGCTGTGTTATTTCCTTTAGGTATACTTCTGCGCTCATTCCCATTCTTAAGAAATTTCGGAAGCGCTTTAATAGCGCTATCATTAGGGCTCTTCATATTTTTTCCATTTATGCTAATGTTTAATGACGCAACATGGGGGGTCTATCTTGAAGAAGAGCTTGGAGAACCTACTGAAATAGATCATTATTCCAATTTGGAGGATGAAAGGGAAGTATGGAACCCATGGGTATTGGAAAAAGAATATGACCCTGGACATGATTCGCTTCCTGTTTTAGGAGATCTTGCGACTTTATCAGCGATGGCGTTTGTTGGCGCAATATTTTTGCCTGCAATAAACTGGATAATTATTATTGTTTTAATTAGAGATATTAGCAAATTTCTAGGACAGGAAGTAGATGTAAGAAGATTGGCGAGGATGGTTTAACAATGAATAAAAAAACAGTGTTTGTATTGGTTCTCATTCTTGTTTTTGCTAGCTTATGCTTTGCACAATATGAAGACATAGGCCGCGTAAACCAGACGTATCTACAAGAAGGTATGCCAGCATATGGGGGGGTTCCTTGGATTGTTTATGGAATAATAGCAGTTGTTATTGCATTTATGATTTCTGGTATTGTTTATATTATTGCTTATGCTTTGGATATGGAAAATATCAAACGATGGGCGCAGGCAGAGTTATTCCAGGCAGCAGCATCTGCTGTTCTGGTTATTTTATTGATATTTCTTTTAGATACGGCTGTTCAATACACAACAATAAATATCCTAGGAGGGAAAGGGGCAAAGGTTTTGTGTGCTGGAAAAATAATGAATGCAACAGAACCTATTGAATTTGCTAAATGCAAAGTACAGGAAAAAATAACTATTTTAGATGAAATGTATGAAGAGGTTTATGAAAACAATTTAGGTTATGAAAGGGCGGGTGCTAAATGTTGGTCTGTTTTTGGCATAACTGTACGATGTGGGGATTGGAGTAGTGATTTAAGAGAAAGAATAGGACAGGCGCATTTATTAGGCAATAGAATCATCCCTGTTTTAACATTTTTGCATGCAGAATGGGTTGTTTTGGATTATATAGCTGCAACTATGCTTGTAATGTTCCTGCCTTTAGGCATATTATTTAGAATATTCCCTTATACACGTGGTGTTGGCGGTTTACTTATAGCAATTGCTGTGGGTTTCTATTTTATATTTCCTATTTTATCAGTTATGATTGATCCTTCATATACAAGACAAGCATTAATAACTCCTGAATTATATGAAATGGAAGATATGGAAGAGTGTTATGTTGGTTTTTCAGGAACTATTGCATTAATGACAAATTTCTTAGAAATAGACCAAGGAGGATTAGGAACAATAAGCTATAGAGCATTTGCAAACAGGCTTTCTTATTTAACAATAGAAGCCTTTTATATACCATTTATGGCTTTAGCTGTAACATTAATATTTATTAGAATACTTGCATTATTGTTTGGTGCAGAACCAAGCAGTATGATGAGGTTAGTAAGTAAGGTTGGATAATTATGAAAATAAATGAAAAAAAAGATATATTAACAAAAAAGATATTTACAATTTTGATACTAACAGTTGCTTTTGCATTATTCTTAGCTGGCTGTGTTAAATCTCCTGAATATACACATTGCTGCGGTCCAGGAGAACCGCCAGATTATTTAGTTGATTGTGAACTGCCTAATGGAACAGTGGTTAATATTCCATGCAACCCAGACAATGACACATGTGATTATGATGAACTTAACATAACAATTTGTGTTAAGCCAGAATTAAGCTCTTGTATAAAAGATGCGTGCAAGGCAATGATCTGTGGCGATCAGAAATATGATCCTTCGCCTAAGATGTCTCACTGTGATATAACAGAAATTCTAGCTGGAAATATCCCCAATGATTCTCTTTCATTAGAAGGATTGGGAAAAAACATAAGAGCACAGAATTTATATCAAGCAAAATGTTCTTTTGAAACATTATCAAAATCAACATATGAAAAAATGGAAAGATCAAATGGCGCTTTATGGATAAATTCCTTTAGATTGGGTGTAGGCCATTCATTCAGCGATTACAACGATGCGCGCCTGTATTTCCCTATCTCAGACAGGTTCTGCTCCTTAAACACAGCAGGCTGGAAAGACAGATATCTAAATTATCTAAATTACGACGCATCTGCCTTATGTATATACAATACAGGTTCTGTCGGCTGGATATGCACAGCACCAAGCGGATATGGAGAATACTTTAATTCAACATTATTAGGAAATGATACAGCAAAATTAGCTTGTGAAAATTATTGCCAAAAAGTGAGCGCTTATGATTTGACCAACTGCACAACAACAGCAGACCACCCCCTTTTCTTAGATGCTTCAGGCAGTTACAAAACAGCATTCAATACATATTATGGATATAGTAGGTGCGCTTCTGATAGTGATGCAAGTATCTCTTCAAGTATTTCTAGCGCTTTGTGCGATACAGAAGTTATCGATCCTTTGGTTTATGTGGGGCGCCTGATAGGCGGAATTCTTGGTTTAGTTGAGGAGGAAGAGATATATGGGTGTGTTAGCCCATTTAGAGACGAAGCTGATGAATGTTATCCATTAGCTTCTGGGGGGAATCCATATCATTATCTTTATGAAGGAACTGTTAGCAAATGGTCTGGAATAATAATAAACGAAGCAGAGTTTGTTAACTATCCCTATTATTCAATCCTATTACGCAACCAGTTTGAAAGCCAAATAAAAACAGGCCATACAGATTTAAATGGTGTTTTGCACTCAGGAATGGAATTTGAATGCCAAAGTGATGCAGAATGTTTTTCAAGTTTGTGTGGAAGACAGAATTATAACAGATTTGCTTGTGTAAATAGGTCAAATGAGATACAGGATATTGAATGTGGTGTTAAAGAAGATGTTTTGGCAGGCCAGTACTTCCCTGCAGGAGAGTATGGATTGAATTTTAGTGGTTATCGTTATAGTTGGTCTGGAATAGGGTATTCACATACTCTATTAGAGTTTGAGTCTCCCCCAACAATAATTTTAAGCGATTCTGGTGGGGGTGGTCCTGGAATTACATACACAGACATAATTTTACAAGTAAATTTCCCTCATAATGAAATTATTATTCATACTCCTTATGGACCTGTGTTTAGAAGATACTCAGATTTAACTCTCTCTCCTGGAGATTATCTCGGCCACGCACCCCCAGATAATATTATCGACTTTACTGATTTCACAGGAACAAGTTATCATTGCGAAATTCCTTATACTCAATTAATAAGATATGATTGTGTTGGCGGTGGATACAATATTTATTCTTATTCTGGTTCTATTTATAGGCCAATAATTGAAATGTGCTCTGCAGATGAAACTACAATATCTTCTGAAGGGTACCTTGTTTTTAGATATCGTACAGAAGTAAATATTACATATTCTGGTGGTTGGGCAATAGATTCTGTTGATTGTTATGCGCCTACAGAAACTGTGTTTTTGCCGAATTGCATTCTTTCAAATGGAAGCTTAATACGTGACGTATATCCTGGTTTCTCAACCATAACAAATATAAGTGAAATAGGAGGAACATATGGTGGTGTTAGTGCTTGGAGTTATAATTGTAATTATACAACTTCAGGAGGAGCATTTGCTGAGCCAATTTATGTTTATACAAATGCAGACCCAGATGAGGTCTTTCTTATCAATGAATGTGGAGCTACTTATTACATAGAAACATTTGATATTGGAGATCTTCCTAGCACAATAGAACCAGCTTCGTACTTCGGCGGAAAAACAGGTTGGTGTGCTAAGGTTTTGACTGATGCGGGCCTTGTTACTAAAACATCTCCGCTTTGGAGTGACGGAAACGACTGTTATTTAATAGCTGACAGAAGAATTGTTATAACTGATCTGGGAGACTGTAAAATAACAGCAGATGGTAGAATTGAATTGAGAGATTATGGTTGGTGCGAGCCTTGCACAGAAGTGACTATGGCTCTGCAAGAAGTGAATTCAATAGATAAATATTGTCCTGCAGGAATTTATGAATTTGATGGAGATATAACTCCTTATTGTTCTTTAGATAGGATGGATAGTTGTGGTGAAGGGGACAGATGGGAGGATGCAAGGTGTCATCTGTGTTTGAATGGACCAAAAGAAGATTACGCTTGTTATGGATCAGTTAAATGGCCTTCTGTAGATCCTGAGATTTCTTATTTATATAATTCCATAAAAGCCTACCAGCAAAGCAATGTTTTGCCTATATTAGATATTAAAGATCCAAAGTTACTTACATCTGAAACCATCGCCTTGCCAGGCGGCGGCTTCTGGCCACCAGGAGGTGGTTCTCATGAATTTGAAATACGTCGCAGCATATTTAAGCACGATGTTTTTGAAGAGGGCGCTGTTATTATAATTGTAGGAACACTTAATGATAGCAACGCTGATGAAATGTATAGTTTAGCAAGCATAGTCAAAGCCAACTGTCCTTTGTGTTTAACTGCGTTACATGCTAGCGGCTCAACAACAGCAGAAGATATAGCAAACATTGAACGGCTTGATGATTTCTTTAATTACGGCGCATTTGCAAGTGGTGATCCAAGGCTTTCATTAGACCAGAATAGATTAGATGCAGTAGATATTATTGCGTATGATTTTTATCCACATAAATATGCAGAAATAGACGGCCTTGACAACCCAGAGGACATTGTAAATCAAAAAATAGAATTTAGCAGAACCCTTTTAGCGCATTATGGAAAACCTAGTTTAATATCTGATTTTAATATAGAAGAACCCTCTGTGGTTGAAGGTAGCGCAGAAATAGTTATAGACTTGCAGCTCGCAGAAAGACATTGTGGGGACTTTGAAGATTGTGATGAATGGAAGTGCAGCGCTTTTGCTTTTGATAGGTCAGGAGATGTAAAAGAGTGCACTTCGACAAGTGATTTAATCTTCTGCAGTCTTGATCTGGGAGGCTGTGAAGATGAAGCATTCTGTAAGAATTGTGGGCCAATGGGGATAGGGAATAAAGAATGTCCTGTGGTAAGACATTTTACAGCATTAATAAACTTTGCAGCACTTAAAAACAGGGGTGGGAATATAACAAATATCGTTCTTGTTGACGAAAGAGCTGAAGATGCGATTGGAAGATGGGATTGGCCAAATGGTAGAAAAGATATTGCAGCAGACCAAAATTGGTATACTAAATCAGAAAGAGGATTAATTACAAAACCAAGGCCTGTTGGAGAGGTTGGTGGAACGCACCATGGTTTTGATTTTGGGGCTCCAGTGACAGAGCCTTGTGAAGGTAGTGATTTGGCGATCGATTGTGGGCTTTACGGGTCCAAGAATCTTAATTTAAATTTCGCAAATACTGATAAATGGATAAAGTATTCTTTTGCTATTTTTGCAGGCGAAGGAGCCGATGATGAAAACGCTGTTGAGGATTGTGATTGGTGGGATGCAACAGGACACACTGGAAATGAAGACGACCCAAATTCAAAGGATGCAAGAGGAAAAATTGTGACAGAAATTAAATACACAATTCCGCCGACAGGATATTTTGCAAACGCGTCGAACATAGATGAATTTTATTATTATCTATTTACACATCAGCGCGATATGACCGATGTTGGTATAATAGGATTGGTTTATAGGGATTGGGAAGGAACAGAACATTCAGATTTAGTTTTTAATGGTGTGAAAGGAGATAATTTCTGCGCATTCCAAAGAGAAAGCAGAAAACTGCTTGGGATTGAGACGCAGGAGATGTATTTGAAGGTTTATGCGCCTGAGAATATGTCTTGTGAATGTGTAAATTGTTCACAGATAGATGTTTTAACAGGAGGCTGCAATCCTTATTGTTCTGATGGAAAAGAATGTGATGGGTATGTTACTGGAACAAATGTAAAATGCCCGTTATTCTGTGCAAGACCTTTAGATGATCCAAACGGCTGCGATTTATGTAATGACAGCGATATTGGTGGTGAAAGTTATTCATGTGAATTCTATTATAGTGATGGAACACATGAAGCAGGCCCTAGCGGATTAATTTCTGATTTAACAAAGTTTGATTCAGATATTATTGCAAACCTTCCAGCAAACAAGAAATGCTGTATTTGGGATGAAGAAATAAACGCAAGCTTTACTTTTGATGAGATAAAAGGAAAAAAATATAACTCAGAATTAATAATATATCCTAAAGATGGTGACGAAAATATTGATTGTAAAGGACCAAAACCCATTGAATATTGTGTAAATGAAAGTCCGTTTAATATAAATATGAAGTATGAAAGAGGAGAATTGATATGCAGATAAAAATAATGAATAAAATATTGTTGCTTGGGGTTTTTGTTTTCATGCTTTTTTTGATTAGCCCTGTTTTTGCAAACGGCCCTTGCCCACCTATCTGCCCACCTGGAACAAACTACTCATTAGCAGTTATAAAAACAGATTTGGATACTACGTATAAAAGAATAGATGTCTTTTTTTATATTGAAAACAGAACAGAAAGGATCCCAATAAACAACACATATCTTTGGGTTAATTATGTTGTAAATGATACAATAGAAACTTGTCACTTAATTACAGATGCAGATGGAACCACAACATTTTATATTCCCACAAATGAAACAAACTGTTCTACGTTTTCTTTTGCATATTGTGAAAATGTTTCTTCAATAGATATGATTAGCAGCTGTTTAAATACAAATTTAACAAGTTTTCCCTCTCTATGCAACGGCTCTCCTTCAGGTATAGTTATTCCTCCTATGCCACAGGTCTATGCTTCGCCTGTAGAAATAAGATATTGTATTCCAGAAAGGTTTAATTTAGAATTGGCATTTTGTGTTCCTGTTCTATTAATCTTAGGATTATTAGCAGGCGCATTATTCCTCTCAGGTGTAAATCCATTAAATTATTTTGATCTTAGCAGAGCCCCACGATTTCCGCGCGGAAAGCCGTATAGGATGAGAAAAAGCTCAAAATTCTTTAGTGTTGGATTTTTAACAAAAGCTGCAACTAAGGCAATAGGAGCAGCAGCTAGCGGAAAATCATTTAAAGAT
>Ga0180301_10004222_pt1 | contig 11105 bp, 13 predicted proteins | sample GuaBasSediGuay16_FD_121797 | JGI IMG/M metagenome (GOLD analysis project Ga0180301, IMG submission 121797) | Subseafloor sediment microbial communities from Guaymas Basin, Gulf of California, Mexico - Guay16, Core 4569-2, 12-15 cm | ecosystem: Environmental > Aquatic > Marine > Hydrothermal... | reverse complement strand
TTGTTGACAGCTTTCCCTACTATCCCTCCGATAATGTAACCTATGCCTATGACTATCAGTGCGGCGAAGATCGATGGTATAGCTTCGATGATCTGCGTGACTATTCCGACCACTGCCTCGGTTATACTCGCTAGAATATCGACCATTCTATCACCTCTAGGATATAATTTATATAGAAGCGATTTAAATTTTATGCCTCTTTAGTTTTTAAATTCAAGAAATGTATTCTTAAATAAAATTTTAAACAATTTCTATCCAGCTAATACCGTTAAAAGCGGCACTACTACTATGCTAGGTAGCATATTAACTACTTTGACTTTCTTAATTCCAAGAAGGCTAACTCCCAAACCTAGAAGGAGCGTGCCTCCAGCTCCAGTCAAATTGTCTAACATAGCTTCTGTTAATCTATTTTTTAGAAAACTCGCCGACAAGGCTATAGATCCTTGGTATAGCAGGAGAGGTATCACGCTGAAGAGTACTCCTATCCCCATGGATGCCGCATACATTACGGCTACAACTCCATCTAGCATAGACTTAGCCAATATGATACTAGGATTGCCTAAGCCGTCTTCTATAGATCCTATTACCGTCATCGGCCCTACGCAGAACGTTATGAAAGCGGTTATCATTCCCTCAGAGAACTTCGATTCTTTTTCTCCGAGTCTTCTCTTTATTTTCTCCGCGAAAGCGTCTAGGTACTCGTCAATTTTCAATAATTCGCCTATAAAAGTTCCTAAAAGCAAGCCGAGTATTAAAATGACAGGATTTTCGGTTTTAATTATCATGGATACTCCAATAGCAAGTGTAGCTAGCCCTACTGACTCGAAAATTATGCTTTTAAATCTCTCAGGTATTTCTCTGCGTAGTATTATGCCTAAGGCTCCGCCAGCGAGAACCGTAGCCACGTTTACTAATGTGCCTATCATTTAATCGCCTGCTCTAATTATAGTCTAGGAAAATTTTAAATTTCCTAAATCCGAGTATAGAAATCAGCGGTTAGCCAGTTTTATCTTTCTACTAGCCTCCCACCAAGTGGGGAAAAGCTCCTTCTTGCCGGGTAGGACAAAGCCGGCCAAGTACTCATCCATGAAATCGGCATCTTTCAAAAGATCAAAATACGCCATTAACTTAGCTATCTCCTCTGCTTTACGTCTGTGCCTTTGGGAAACTAACGATAAATAGGCGCCAGCTACTGACCCATTACCCAAGTATATTATTTTCGCGTTGAGGAATTCCGGCAGCAGTCCTATAGCCGTAGCGCTGTTAGGATCCATATAGTTGCCAAATGCCCCGCAGATGTAGACTCTAGTTACGTCCTTTACGGATAACCGCATTTTCTTCAAAAGCACGGCTATCGCTGCGCAAGCCGCGGATTTAGAATCTATAAGGTTCGCTATGTCCTTCTCGGTTATCACAATATCCTTGCCTATCTCGGTTTCTTCTTTCGGCACTACTATATACTCGTAACCGTCGTAGCCCTTCCTGATATAAGGCGACTTAATATTCTTGTTTATCTTACCCAAACTATCTATAATGCCGTGGCGGAACAGCTCGCTGAGAAGATCTATCAAGCCGGAACCACATATTCCCTTGGGCTTAACTCCTCCTATAACGGTGTACTCTGCCTTAAGAGTTTTAGGATTTATTCTAACTCTATCAATAGCTCCTTCAACTGATCTTATGCCGAATCTTATACCCCAACCTTCAAACGCTGGACCTGCCGCTGCTGTGGTTGATAGAAACCAACCTTTACTGCCTAATACAACTTCTACGTTAGTTCCTATATCTACAAGTAGTGATATCTCCGCAGAATCATACATCCCTGATAGCAAGACGTCTCCTATAGCGTCTCCGCCGAGGAATCTGCTTACACAAGGCAGGCAATAAACTCGAGTATTTGAATTGACATCTAGTTCCAGCTTTTCAGCTTCTAGAATAAAGGGATCTCTAGGTATTTCAATATCGGTTTTAAGTAGAGGAGACGGGTCTTCGCCCGCGAAAAGGTAGGTCATCACGGTGTTTCCAGCTACGCATACATCGTAAATTTCACTAGGCTTTATCTTATATTCAGAACATAGTCTTTTTATTAAGTTGTTTATAGTTCCTATCGCCGCTCTCTGAAGCATAGCTAGACCTCCTTCTCTTTCCATTGCGTAGGAAATTCTGGAAACTAAGTCTTCTCCATAGACTAGCTGTCCGTTATATTCGGAAGCAGAGCCTAGTATTCTCCCCATGTTTAGGTCTACTAAGTAGGCTACTATTTTCGTTGTTCCTATATCAACCGCTAGACCGTAAGTTCTATTGCGAGTATCTCCATTCTCGATATCTAGGATTTCCGGCGTTTCGCCATATTTGTAGATGATCAACGTGCCTCCACTCTCACAACAGTCTGGATATGAGAATATTTTAGCGCTGACATACTCTGGGACTAAAACGGTAGTTGTTCCTAGGCTCTTTCTAAGAACTTCCTCTACACCGAGCTCAATAACTCGCGGCGAGACGAAGATTTTCTCTATAAACGGATTTGGCTCTACTTTAGGTATGCGAGCATCTGTTTGAATTCTCTGTCCTTCGATTCTAGTTTCCGGTGGTATGAAAATTTCACAGTCCGAGAGAACACGCGCCTGGCAAGCCAATACATAGCCTTCATTTAGCTCATCCTTAGTGAGTAAGATCTCTTCAGGGTTATATTTAAAATCAACATCTCCCTTCTTAACCACTACTTTGCATTTGCCGCAGTTTCCCTTACCCCCGCAAATACTTCTTATGTTGATCCCGGCCATTCTAGCGGCTTCTAGAATATTAGTGCCTACCTGCACTTCTATTCTCCTGCCGTATGGTTGGAATACTATCGTTGCTTTCCGCATTTCTAGCCTCTCCTCGGTTCCAACACGGTATAGAGAGATTTTTTATTTAAGGATTATGTAAACCTATTAACAGGTGAATTTGAGGTGATATTTTGGAGGATAAAGAAAAGCTTAAAGCTTTAGTTAAACATTGGTCTGAACACAGTCTTGAGCATAGGGAAAACTTTCTAAAATGGGCTAAGAAAGCTGATGAGATGGAATTAAAAGAAGCAGGCAAATGCCTGCGAGAAGCTGCTAGAGCTATGGAAGAAGCTGCTAAAAACTTAGATAAAGCTTTAAAGTTTTTAAATTAACATTTACCCTATTTCAATACATGTTTGCGTCCGTTCCACGCCCTCTACTCTATGGATAGCCGAGATTATCTCTCCTAATTCGTCTAAGTTTTCTATTTCTATATATGCTATCACGTCTACAGGTCCAGTGACAGCATGGGCCATTTTAACTTTCGGAATATTTCTTACCTTTTTAGCAACATCCATCGTAAATCCGGCTCTAACCTGTACCAACACGTATACTGAAAACGTCATCAAAAATAACATTAAACCACTTATTAATATTATTTCACTATACCATAGAAGTTTTGAACGCTTCCAGCATACCTTCAAACTGATTTGAATAACTTCTCTAACAGAGAAGAGACAGATGCTTTGAGATTCACTATTTAAGACATTAATAAGTCCAAAGTTTAAATTTATTAAATATCCATAAGAAATAGAACATGGCTCGGCTAGTCCGGTCGGGGCTCTAGCCGTGCCTAAAAAGAGGGATGTGTATGTCCTCGGTTCCTCCAACTTTAATCCACTCTACATTGGCGAAACAGTTAGAAGCTGAAGGAGCTTTCGTTTATCTAGATCTTGCTGCTGAAGCTAGGAAAAAGGGAATAGATGTTATAAGCTTTGGCATCGGACAACCAGATTTTAAACCTCCAGAAGAAGTTTTGACAGCGATAAAAGACGCTATAGACCAAGGTCATATAGGTTACATATCCTCTCTCGGACTGCCCGAGTTAAGGGCTAAAGTCGCCGAGTATTTAAATGAGAAATATAATACCGATGTAAAACCTGAAGAAGTAGCTATAACTGTAGGGGCCAAATCAGCTATCTTCATGGCTATAAACCTGTTAACAAGGCCAGGAGACGAGGTCATAGTACCAGATCCAGGATTTCCAGCTTATGAATGTACTGTGAGATTTGCCGGAGGACGCCCGGTGTTTCTATGCCTCAAAGAAGAAGATGAATTCAGAATGACTCCAGAGAGGGTAGAAGAGTGCTTAACTAAGAACATTAAATGCATCCTAGTTAATACTCCACACAATCCTACAGGCTCCGTGCTTAAAAAAGAAGATGTTGAAGGACTACTCGAGATAGCTAAAAGAGAAAACTTAGCTATAATCTCCGATGAGATATACGAAGACTTTGTCTATGAAGGCAAACACCACAGCTTCCTCTCAATGCCTGAGTGGAGAGACTATGTGATTTATATAAGCGGATTCTCGAAAACCTGGGCGTTAACAGGGCTTAGAATAGGCATAATGGTTGCTAGAGAAGAGGTGATTAAGAAAGTAGGCGTTATGGCCATAAACATCTACAGCTGTCCTCCAGTGCCTTTCCAATATGGAGCTCTTAAAGCTCTAGAGCTAGGTCTAGATTGGTTCAAAGATATAAAAGAAGAGTTTAAGAGAAGGAGAGATGCAGCGTGTGATGAACTCAATAAAATACCGGGCGTTAAAGCCCTAAGGATGCCCGGAACGTTTTATCTATTTCCCAATGTGAAAGACCTTGTATCTAAGCTCGGCTATAAGAGCGTTAAAGACCTTGCAAAAGCCATATTGTTTGAAGCTGGCGTCGCGCTACTTCCCGGCACAGCGTTTCCTCTACATGGCGGAGATGGCTTTATGAGACTCTCCTACGTCCTGCCCGTAGATAAGATACGCGAGGGATTACATAGGGTTAGGGAATGGGTTGAAAGCAAGTAATAAAATCAATAGCTGCTGTAAAATCCATTTCTTTATTTAATTACTAAGAGTAATTAATGGTTTATTCAAAAATATAGAAAACGTTATATTACATCTACTTTCAACTAAATTTATGGTCGAATCATACGATGTCGGAAGTCTTCCCTTTACTGGAGACTTTGAAAAATTCATCAAAGGAGCTAAAGCCTATCCTAGCCCGAGAGAAGAGTCTTCTTATTTTGAGAAGAAAATAGTTGAGAGTTTTAAAGATAAACTTGAAACGGGGCTCTCTATTCCAAATTATCCTCAGTTTAGGGATATGAATGATATGTTTTTAGAATTGATAACTGGCTTGGGCAAGGTGGGAAATAAATATTTTTTCATCGAGCCAGTTGGCGTGGTAAGAGATGGTTTAATACCAGAAGTAGACGTTTTGCGTAGAAATTCCAGAATTTTAAGCGAAGAATATGGAAAGATTAGATTGAAAATTTGTATAACAGGTCCTCATACCTTATCCTATTTTTTCGGGTTTAGAAGCTGTGAACTTTTTAAAGTTTTAGCCCGAGTTTTAGCTAGAATAGTAGCCGCTAACACGTTTAGAGAGAAGAATATAGAAGTCGTGCTAGTCGCAGTAGACGAACCGCTTCTAGGCACAATAGACGATCCTCTAATAGAGTTCGGGAGTGAAGGCAGAGAATGTTTGATTAAAGCGTTAAGCCAGATATATCACGAAGCTAAAGCCAGAGGAGCTAGGACTGTTATACATCTGCACTCCACTTCTAATACCCTATTCTGGAAAGTGGAAAATCTTGACGTAGTAGAGTCTCATGTGGGAGATCTTCTATACACTTCCTCCAAGACAAGAGATTTGCTTGAGAAATATGATAAATTCCTTAAGATCAGTCTGTGTCGTACCGATTTCGATAAACTAGTATATGACATGGTTGAGGCAAAGTTTGGCAAGAAATTTTTATCCGAGAAAATAGCTGAAGTTTGGAAACGTATCAGAGCAGGTGAAGTAAATCCAAGCTATTACTTGGAAAGTGTAGAAACTATGGAAAAACGGCTTAGAAAAGCATTGACAGTTTTCGGCGATAGAGTACTCTATGCAGGTCCAGAGTGTGGACTAGGAGGATTTCCAACATACAAATGCGCTTTAGAATGCTTAAGAAGAACCGCTTTAGTATCCTCGACTATTGGATAAAAATATATTATATTTTTGCCTAGTTTCAAAAGGTGTAGCCCATGGTAAAATTCGGGCTCGAACTTGTCCCTCAAACTCCCATTAATAAAATTGTCGAATTATCCATAACTGCCGAAAAAGGAGGTCTCGACACTGTCTGGATCACAGATCATTTCTACAATAGAAATACCTACATAACTCTTACAGCTATCGCTTTAAAAACTGAGAAAATCCAGCTGGGACCCGGTGTGACAAACCCCTACGTAGTTAACCCGGTATGGACGGCATCCGCTATAGCGTCGCTCGACGAAGTCTCTGGAGGAAGAGCGATTCTCGGTATAGGAGCTGGAGACCGTGTTACTCTGGAGAAGCTTTCAATACCTCAGAAATCTCCGCTATCAGCTATGAAAGAAAGCGTAGAAACTATTAAGAAGTTATTAGCCGGAGAAACCGTGACTTTAGAAGGCAAGTTTTTGAAAGTAAAAGATGTCGGATTAGCCTTTAAGCCCGGCCGTGTAGTGCCTATCTATATAGGCGCTCAGGGGCCTAAAATGCTAAAACTTGCAAGTAGAATAGGAGACGGAATTCTGATTAACGCCTCTAACCCGAAGGACTTCGAATACGCCTTCAGTATAATTCGAGAAGCTGCAGAGGGAAAATTGGAAAAATTAGACGTGGTAGCCTATACCTGCTTCTCAGTTGCTGAAGATAGAGAAAAAGCCAAGAAAAAAGCTTTACCCATAGTTGCCTTTATAGTAGCTGGTTCTCCCGAAAAAGTGCTGGAGAGACATGGGATTGATAAAGATAAAGCCGGAAAGATTAGAGAAGCCCTGGGTAAAGGCGATTTCAAGACAGCATTCGGAAACATCACCGACGATATGGTAGAGGCTTTCTCTATCTACGGAACTCCCGAAGATTGTATAAAGGCTATAAAGAAACTGCTGGAAAAAGGAGTTACACATGTAGTCTTCGGATCTCCGCTCGGAGCTAAAAAGAAAGAAGCCTTAAAGCTTATATGCGAACACGTTGTACCGGCCTTCAAATAGTCTTCTTCTTCCATTATTTACTTTCGATATTTAGAAAGAGATATAAGATCTTTTTGAGAAATCCGTATATGTCTACTCGACAGTATAGAGCATCTCTACTCGTATCCCTGATAGCAATTTTCGCCTCTCTCCACACTATTTTAGGACTAGTCCCTGGAATCTGGAGACGGTGGATTATAGCCATCGAGCCTTTAGAAGGGATAATATTAGGGCCTATAGGGGGCTTTTTATCAGCGCTTGTAGGGAGCTTAATCTCTAACTTCATAAGGCCTACTCTATACTTTTTCAGACTTGGAGAACCTATAGGAGCTTTAACGGCCGGGTTAACTTATAAAGGCAAGTACTATATAGTCTTAGCTATTTACACAGTGATGCTAGTGGCTTATTTCATTCACCCGCTCGGTAGAGAACTCCCGGCATGGTGTTTATGGGATATCTATATAGCCTATGCTTTCTCGACAGTCTCACCTCTCATATTGAAGTTTTTCGAGAAGAAAGAAAGAGAGGTAAAATTGTTTCTAGCTACCTTATTAGGTTTAGAGGTTGATGTGCTTACTAGGATTTTCTTCCTCATACCAATTGAGCTCTATAAAGTCCTAGGAGTTTCGAAAGAAGCACTTGTTAGTTGGTGGATAGTGGGGGCTTTCGAAACTCCTGTAGAAACCGCTATAGGCCTATTTGTAACTTTAGTTGTTGGAATTCCTCTTTTAGCGACTTTAGATAAAAGTAAGCTCGTAAAGTATCCAATAACGTAGGTTATGGGAAAATGATTATAGAAGGAGATTTCATAGAAACGGTTGAAAAATTAATTTTTGATGTTAAAGGCTTAGTTCATCCTCCTGATAGAATAATAGCCTATGTACGTTACATACCAGATAAGAATGGAGATAGAATTAGAGAAGGAGTTAGATATAGAAAAATATATGCCCTAAGGGAAAGGGAAGAATTCTTAAATAAGAGATACCCTCATTACTTGTATAAAGACCCGGTATTCAACACTCTTTTACAAACAGTCCCTAAACGGTATATATCTAGAATATTCAAGCCTTCGGACAGGCTTAGGGAAATGCTCAATTCTTATCAGTTGGACAGTGTAGAGAAGAACGCTCTAGAGTTAGCTCTTTTAATTAAAGAAAAAGTCGGATTGAATCTTGAAAATATAGGTGTTACAGGATCAGTACTCGTTAAGCTTCATAAAGAAAATTCGGATTTAGATTTAATAATCATAGGGGAAAGAGAGGGAAGGAAGACATACGAAGCTATGGAAGAACTCTTTGAGGAAAACTCTGTTGAGAAGTATAATATGGAAAGGTTGTGGAGACTTTACGAATTTAGATCTCTAGAGACGCCTATAAGTTTTGAAGATTTCGTTAGAATCGAAAAGCGAAAGCTTCTACAGGGCTTATTTAAAAACAGGGATTTTTACATTAGGTTGGTGAAAAAGCCTGAAGAGTATGGAGAGAGATATGGTGATAGAATATACACTCCTTTAAAATACGTGGAAATTAAAGCTCGGATACTCAATGCTGAAGATTCCATTTTTACGCCTTGCAGGTATATTGTAGACGTGTTGAAGGGAGATTCTAGGATAGAGGAGATAGCGTCTTATAGGGGGAGATTCTGCGAGGTGGCCAAGGAGGAAGAAGTGGTAGAGGCTAGAGGTAAGCTCGAAAAAGTCATCGATAAGAAAAGGGGGATTTACTATAGGCTACTGTTGGGTTCTAGCGGAGAAGATTACATGATACTCTTAAAGTCTACCTAGTACTCCAATTTGACGTCATTATTAGTAATCTTACTAATAAAAAGGCTATGAAAATTATCCAGCGTTAGTGTTAGAGTTGCTCGCGCTACGCAATTTTGTAATAGTTATCGCGTACACTAGCATATAGAGGATACCGCCGGGATGTGATAGGGCGAGAAACACTGGATATGGCCATGAGGTATAGTCTACCTCGTATTTAGGCACATAAAGCCTGTTGTTTGAAACTACAATGGGTTCTAATCTAACGCTAACGATAGGCGTAGCCACAACTCCCAATCCCCCGACGATGATTGCGATTAGGGCCGCCCAGAGAGCTAACCTGGTCTTGCCGTTCCGAGCTATCCCGTACACCAGTAGGAATGGTATCGAGTATTGGAATAATGCCGCGGCGGCCTTTATCGCAAGGGCAAGCTTAACTAATTGTAGAGAACCCGTCTTCATCCCGAGGAGAGATAGAGGTAGGTAGACTCCGAAGTTGAGCGCAGCCCAGGCTATGAATAACACGCCCGCCGCAAAGGTTAATCGTCTATGGACACTAGCTCCAGTCAACCGCTTGCTATCAGACGTTATCAACACTATCGCGATAATTTCCAAGATTAAAGCAACGGGTTCGAGAAGTGAGACGAGGATTGTAGCTATGCTAAATGGGGAAGCTATGTTCTCAGAGGTCAACCTCCCTCCGGTTGGAACTAGAGAACCGAGAGATATTACTTCGCTTAATATCATACTGAGTAGCATGGCGGAGAGCCCTATTCTCGTACGCCTCACGCTGTTACCACCTCAACGCCCTTCTCTTCTTAACAGTCCAGTATGTGTAGAAAACTAGCCAGGCAATGGTTATAGGTAGGACTATCTTAAACCAAAGTTGGTTCCATGGTTGAGTCAAAGCGCAGTATGCATTGATGAAAAAACATACTGCTACGTTAAGGTAGTAGGCCCTTTTCTGCCACCCATACTTAGCGACAGCATCTACGGCTTGTAGCGCGGCGTAACCGTCTCTAGTTAAGCAGTACTTGCCTTCCTCGTTCACGGTGATTAAGCCTTCTAGTTTTTTAAGGTGGAAGTCTAGTTTTCCACTGCTTTTTATGCCGAGTTCTCTCTTTAACTCCGCGAATCCCATCGGTTTTTCTGCAAGCCTCTTTAAGATTTCAACGCGTAGTGGATGTGATATTGCCTCAAACATTTTTTCACATCCCATGGGCGCTCCCAAACGTCAATTAGTTTCAATATGATATAATTCTAAGCCCATAGACTGGGCGGTCAATGAGACTAGACTCCCGAGTAAAATGTAATTTTATCTGAATCCGAAGTAAACATTAAGGATTACCTGGGGGAGAGAACTGGTCTTTCCATGGATTATATCTTCCCAATTGCCTCTTTACTGTTTTCAGAGTATTGGTTACGATTAGCTACTCAAACTTTGCGTTTGTAGTGGAGGCTATGTCAAATATATTATCTTAAAGTTGAAGCTGGCGAGTAGATGGGTGCCTTCTCAACTTGGCACGTTAAATCCCGCCGACACTATTATTGCAACGTTTTGAGAAAATCTTAGAGCTAACGAAGATATCACCGTGGGAAATGACAGGTACTTTAATGGAGCGTCAAATTTTTCCGATATCATAATCTCTCCTTCAATAGTAAGGTTTTCTTTAGGATGAATTGTTATGTCGGGCTGCGACTTAATAGATAAAGATATTCCGCGTGGCATGGGAGATAATGTGTTTAAGTGCACGCTTAGGGACTTGTCACTTCTGTTAAACAGGTTTAATGAAAACCTGCCGGGGGCTTCCCATGCTAATATCCATGCTCTCCTCGACTATCCAGCAGTCCAGACTTAACTGACCAAACTCGAGCTTCACACCGCCGATCCTAGGCATAGTCCCGCCCTCTAAGGGTTGCCCCGGTTGTCCTCTAATGAAGACCTCTAAACTATCGTTAGAGATAGGATCCGTCCACCTCATGGAGTAGAAGCTTACCATGTGGAAGTTCGTCTTCCCTCTCGAGACCTTGAACTCTGCAAAGGGATGGTCGTTTAGAAACTTTCTCACAAAGGATCCTTCGCCAAAGTAGTACAGCCACATATCCCCACGCGGCCCGCCAAGATCGCCGAGTATACCGGGTAAAAAGCCCAGTTTAGCATAGAACTTATGAATTCTCTGATCTAAAGGATCGCACATTAGGTAGACTACGTTATAGCCGGTTTTAACTGCTCTATTAATACACTCCTCGACGAGCCTCGAACCTACGCCTTTTCCTTGGTAAATCGGGTGTACGACTAGGTTTACTATCTCCG
>Ga0180301_10004221_pt1 | contig 11106 bp, 8 predicted proteins | sample GuaBasSediGuay16_FD_121797 | JGI IMG/M metagenome (GOLD analysis project Ga0180301, IMG submission 121797) | Subseafloor sediment microbial communities from Guaymas Basin, Gulf of California, Mexico - Guay16, Core 4569-2, 12-15 cm | ecosystem: Environmental > Aquatic > Marine > Hydrothermal... | reverse complement strand
TCTCTTACCGGGACGGCTTGTTCGCCAACTCCTGGACTGAAAAAGGCTTGTTGATACTTTTCCAGAGTAAGTTTTTTGGGAATCCAGACCGGAGGATAGGCATTTACCTCTACTTCTGGCCGGACAGAAGTAAAAATAATCCACAGAGCTGGAATAAGCATAAGGATTAAAAAAAAGTAAGCCAGAAATGAGAATGCGAATTCCTTACCCTTTTTCCTCAATCCCTACCCCCTGGTTTTTAATAGTTGTTTAAAAAGATAATAGGCAAAGACCACAGATATTATAACAGTTACATAAGACATAGCACATCCCAGACCAAATTTAGTGTCGATGATTCCCAACCTGTAAACGTAGGTCCAGATAAGCTCCGTACGGTGAGCTGGACCACCTCCTGTCATTATCTGAACTAAATCAAAAGCAGTTGCAATATCGAGGGATCTTATAGCCATAGCAATATAAATGAAAGGAGATAAAAGCGGGAATGTTATGTGCCGAAATTTTTGAAATCCAGAAGCTCCGTCTACTTCAGCTGCCTCAAAAGGATCCTTAGGTAGAGCCATCAGTCCAGCTGTAAGAATGATAATCATAAATGAAGTTCCTCTCCATATTTCAGCAATGAGAATGGAGAGCATGGCCAGGTCTCCTCTTATGAGCCAGAGAATAGGTTTTTCTATAAGATGAAGAGTATAAAGTAGATTATTTACCATTCCTACTTGATCGTTAAAAAACCATTTAAATTGAAATCCTACCAGTATGGGAGCAAACATCATGGGGATCATAAAAAGAGTGCGGAGGATCCGACCCCCTTTTATTTCTCTTGCCAGAAGAAGTGCAATTCCCAGTCCCAAAAAGAGTTCAGTATTTATAGCAATAGTGAGAAATATTACCGTGTTTTTCAGAGATTGCCAGAATACAGGATCATGGATCAAAGTTACATAATTCTCTCCACCTGTGAATACCATACTTCCTGGTGTAAGAAGAGAGTAACCTGTGAAACTGACATATAATGAAAACGCCAGTGGAAAAGCCACTACAAAAAGAATGATAGAGAGAGAAGGTGTTATCAAAAGGGCTGGGAGATATTTTTCTCTAATCATTTTGACTTTTTACTTCAATTTTAAACCCCCACCGTCGAAACTCAGGTGGTGGGGGTTTACTCTTTTAATCGTAATATCCTGCTTTTCTCATAAGCTCTTCAGTTTTTCTGGCAGCATCATCAAGAGCTTTTTTTACCGGTTTTTCACCCAGTATAGCGGCCTGAAGTTCTGGATAAAGAATATTGGAAAAAGCTGGCCACTCGGGGATGAGGGGAGGAGTTACGATCTCATCGTTTTCCAGAGCATATTTGTAGGTTTTATAGAAATTGAGCTTTCGAGAATCCTTGGTTGTTTTAAGGAGAAAATCCCATATAGATTTTCGAACAGCTCCAAATCCGAGTTGAGCTTCAAATTGCTGAGGTTCTTTGGAAGTAATGAATTTAACAAAGGAAACTGCAGCCTCCTTATTTTTACTTGATTTCAGAACAGAAAAAGTGTGACATCCAGCCCAGTGAACTCTAATTCCCGCATCTCCCTCAGGCATGAGAGCATATCCAAAAGTCTGTGCCACTTTGGAGCTTTTCGGGTCATCATACCAGGGGTACCACCCACCCCAGTCAAGATGGAAGGCAATCTTACCCTGAGCGAAGTTCTTGGCAACATCGTCCCACACATAATTTACTACACCTGGTGGAACAAGACCGTTTTGATAAAGTCGTTTAAAATACTCTAAAGTCTTTACTCCAATAGGCGAGTTAAATACCGGTTTCCAGTGAGAGTCAAATAATCGTCCACCATTGGAAAGTAGCATTTCGTAAAATCGACCTGTGAAGGCTTCCTCCTTTCCTGTAAATTGGGTCCCATAAACTGCGGGAGGATCGTTAAGGAATTCGGCTATATCGTAAGCCTGGTCCCAGGTTTCGGGTGGAGCAAGTTCATATCCGTATTTTTCTTTAAAAGCCCTCTTTTTAGCCGGGTCATTAAAGAGATCGGCACGGTAATAAATGTTACTTAAATCGATATGCCTTGGAAGCTGAATCAGTCGGTCACCTATGTAACACATGTGCAAGGTGCTTGGTAGGAAATCAGCAAGTTCCCCCTGGCTGATGTAAGGTTTAAGATCAAGAAGAACGCCAAACTTATCGTATTGTGCAGCGAAGCTGGTGTGATTGGTCATCACGTCATAATCAGCGGCTCCCGCTGCAAAATCAATTTTGAACTTTTTATCCAGCTCGAAATGACTCATCTTGGCTACAATTATTACTTTAGCTCCAGTTTGCTCTTCCCATTGGGGAATGAATTCTTCGTAAAGTTTCTCGTAATTTCCCCCACCTATTAGAGCTGCCTTAATAGTGACTCCTTCAAAAGGTTTTTTTGCTCCGGCAGGAACCCCAATTAACAGAACTCCCAATCCGATAGCCACGATAAAAAGGCCAACTCTTTGTACTTTTTTTACCATATTTCGCCCTCCTTTTAAATTTTTGGAGAGTAACGGGACTTTTTCTCCACTATCACCTCCTTTTAGTGATTCTTTTATTTTGTGTTTAATGGATGAATCACTATTTGTTGTTTTTGCCTGTCCTGTTTATCTACTAAACGGATACAATCACCGCCCTTCGCCTTCGATAAAAGTCAAATATAACGAAAAATAGTAAAAAACATCCAATTGCTACTTCTTTCCAAAATGCTGATATGGCCAGAACCACTATGATATTTTCAATTAAATACACACTAAATCCACCCAGGATCGCACCAAACGGTGATCCCTCACCTCCAGCAAGACTTATTCCTCCAATAAAAGCACCAGCAAGAATGGGTAGTAGGTATGGTGGACCTATCAGGACCGATCCTACAGCTAAGTATGAGCCAACGATAACACCAGCAAACGCCTGCAGAAGAGATCCACAGCAGCAAGCGATTATTCTAATTTTTTTCACATTGATACCTACTTTCCTGGCAACCTCATCGTTTAATCCTGTAGCAAAAAATTGCCACCCTATGGGTCTGAAATAAAAAAAATACACCAGCATCACTAAAACTATTAACAGATAAACAGTAACAATTGGAATCGGCCCTAATGCAGCTTTAGCTATAAGAGAATAAGAAGGAGGGAATCCATAAATAGGGAAAGCCCTGGTAATTATCCTGGCTATACCAGTAAGGACAAAATTCAGCATTAAGGTAAAAATAAAAACCGGGAGCATGAATCTAAAAGGGGGTGAGAAATAAGTACCAAATAAACCCGTTGTTAGACCTATTGCAAAGCCTGTTATTAAAACAATTAATACCGCCAGCCATATCTCAAAACCGTATCTTAAAATAAATACAGCGGCTAACACATTAGATATACAAATGACTCCTCCAAGAGATAAATCTATTCCTCCAGGAATCAAATAAAGCATTTCCCCCAGGACCATTAATGAAAAGATTGAACCCCAGACAACTATAAGTCTTAAGTTAGCCGGGGTGTAAAAAAAGGGATTGATGATAAATATGATAAAAGATAAAATTACTATTAAGATGCATCTGTTAACCTCAGTAATGGAAAGATGTTTTGCAAATAAACGGGTTACTTTTTGCATGCTTGTCTCTCTAATGCAGGTGAATTTTCTCTTTTGCTATTAATTGAGTGATTTCATCAATTGTTGTATTTTCTGTCTTTTTATCACAGATTATTTCTCCCCGATCAAGTACTATTACTCTATCTGCAATAGGAAATATGTGACGTACATTGTGAGTAACAAAGATAATAGACATGGAAGTTTTATCGCGTATTGTCTTTATTCTCCGCAAACATCTATCTACTTCCTTTATTGATAGACCAGTTGTTGGTTCGTCTAAAAGTAAAACTCTGGTTCCGAAGTAAAATGCCCTTCCAAGAACAACTGCCTGTCTTTCCCCTCCGGAAAGTGACTCTATCAGCTGCTCTGACCTTTTATTAATACCAATCTCGTTTAATTTTTCTTCGCTTATTTTTCTCATTTTCTCCTTATCAAGTACACGAATGAAGCCTACTTTTTTTATTATTTCTCTTCCCAGAAAGAAGTTTTTGTAGATATTCATTTTTTCGACTAAATTCGCAAATTGGTATACAATCTCGATACCTTGATTTCTTGCGTCTGCAGGTGAGGAAAAATGTACCTCCTTTCCCTCAAGATAAATTTTTCCCTCATCTGGTGGAAATAATCCTACAAGAATATTTAATAAAGTAGATTTTCCCGCACCGTTATCTCCTACAAGTCCTATAATTTCTTTTTCGTGAGTGGTAAAACTTATATTTTTTAAGGCAAAAATATTGTTGAATTTTTTGGTTATTTTTTCCACTCTTATTATTTCCCGCATTGGCTCTGACATCAAATTTCTCCCTATTGGATTTTTTAAAACTTGTGAAAGTCATAGTGCACCTCCTGTAGTTTAATTTTCGATGGAGGTGCACTAATTTTTCTTCTACTTAACCAATGATCTTCCAGACCTCTGGGTATTTCTTCTGATGTTCCTCAATGGTCATAATCCATTCTATTTCAGGCCACTTTTCCACATCAACCTTTTTGTATGTTAGCCAGCCAAACCCTAACAATAGCTCCTTATCTGCAGGGTATTCTGGCTTATATGTTTTCAATATATCATTCCACTTTTCCTGACCACCTTCAACAAGTTTATATAGAATCTCACCACCCAGATAACTGCCATCATACTGTAATAAATCAATTGTAGCGTCTATAGCGCCTGTTTTCATATAGGGAACCATCTCACCGATAAGTCCATCAGCCTGAACAACGATCTCATCTATTTTTCCTGCATCTGTGATCGCTTTTCCCAGAGCTGGCCCGGTGTAATCGTAGTATCCAAGCATCCCCACAAGATCTGGATAAAGTTTTATCGTCTCACTGGCGAGAGACATAGCCTTAGCTGGATCACCTCCATCCAAAACTGGCTCGACTACCGTGAATCCAGCTGCCTCAACAGCTTTCTTAAAACCTTCAAAACTTGCCACATCTTCCGTGGATGCCATACCACCTGTGTGGTAGCTAATTTTTCCTGGTGGTGATACTCCTGCAAGCTTAAGCAGTGCTAAAATTCCTTTTCCCAGTGCAACTCCAAGGTTATACGGGTCGTATCCCACAAAAAGAAGCCTTTTACTATCAGGCGAATCCACACCGTAACCACATAAAACAGGTATTCCTTCATCAATAGCCTCATTTATTACACCAATTGGTGCTGCAGGGTCGTTTGGGCCTATGAAAATACCGTCTAATCCAGCTGCAATCCAGCTCTCCATTACTCTGACCTGATCCTCAACTGTTAACTCTGGTGGATGATAAATGACTGGCTTGAAGCTGTAATCAGCAGCAGCATCTCTGAATCCTTCCTCACAAACTATCCACCAGGGCACAGACAACCGGGTAATGTAACCTATTCTATAGGTTTCTTTCTTTTCCGCAGCGTAGACAAAAGAAAGAGAAAAAATCAATACCAGAAACGCCAGAAGCAAAATTATAACTTTTTTCTTTTTCATAATTTTCTCCTTCTTTTTTAAGAAAAGCTTCCAAAAGAAAAAATATTTTTCCACCTCTCTCTTTTTTTGAAAGTCGGGAAAATGGGCCTATTAGCTCGTGTCTTTTCACCTCCTCTCCGGCCCTTATTTAACCTTATATTTCAAGGTCCAATTTACTATCTTTGTCAAGCAAACTGAGAACAAGTTTTTTTAAAAAGTTCCTTTTCTTTATACCAGAAAAAACCTGTTTGTCGAGATTTTTGCAGCCTACACATTCCTAAATTGCCTCTTCAAATTCACCCAGATCAAGGGGATATCCACCAAATTCTTTCACCAATTGCAGGGCATAAGTATAGTTTTCTGGAGGAACATTGCCGGGGACTGAATGATCGGATTGAAAAATGTATCCTCCTCCCTTAGCAGCATTTAGTTTTCTTAAAACCTCTCTTTTTATGTCTTCCTTACTTCCATTTGCAAGGACTCTCACATCTATATTCCCTACCCAGGCAAGACGCTTGCCGTATTTTTTCTTTAGCTCTACCACATCAAATCCTGCTTTTGCCTCTAAAGGATTATATCCATCAATTCCAGCATCAATTAGCATATCCATAATCGCTCTGGAATCTCCACATCCATGATAGATTACCTTCATTCCCAGACTATGGAATTCCTCACACATTTTCTTTACATAAGGATAAAAGAGCCTTTCCCACAATTCAGGAGAAAAAAGCATTCCCCGTGTATAAGCCACGTCACCCCATATGTAAAGTCCAGACAGAGCTCCCCCGGCTGCCTTAACCTGAGCTTTTCCAATTCCGATCATAAATTCAGTAATTCGGGCGTTAAAGTCTCTTATTAGTTCTGGCTCAAGTGCCAGTTTTTGCAAGGCTTCTACTGATCCGATTATTCTCCAGAGGGTCTCGTAAGGTTCACACACGCTTCCAAATATGCAGAAATCATTTTTATACATGTTAACTCTTTCTACAAAACTGGGAATATTTTGAATAAATGAATCTCCCACCCCGTTTATCATATCATCACCTCTCTGGTAGTAGCGCCGGGAATCGTAAGGATCATCAAATTTGAATTTTTCTATATCTTCACGTGTCTTGACTGAAAAATCAAGATAAGCTGGCATGGGATCGTCAAATTTTTTCTTTACCCTGCATTCCCACCCCGTTTTTACAATAACATAGTCATCTGTCTTTTCAATAATCTGAAAATTTTTTATATGGGGATCCATATTGGGATTGATCACGATGTAGTCAAGATCAAACCATCGGTAAGGGTCAGCATTTTCTGTTAAGCGATAGTCTTCTCTCCAGCGTTTCAGAAAAGCACCCCAGAAAAATTCCCCCGTAGGTACTCTATCCGGTTCCTGATGAGAAAGGGCTTTTATTACTCTTTCTCTTTTTATATCACCTCTTAACATCCTGATCACCCTGTTTTTTGATTTGTTTTTTATCTGGAAGATATTCTTTTATCCATGCCAGATCAAGTTCCCACAATTTTGCCTCCCGTGGTACCCCTTTTTCATCCCAGCCCATCATCTCGTAGTAAAGTCTGCGGGCTTTTTCAAAGCCTTCTTTGTTTAATTTTTGTTCTTTTCGAGGTCCGGTTTGAATAGGCTCAAACATTCTTGGAGGTAGTTTGTCATCTTCAGAAGTGAAACCCTCTCTCAGATTGAAAATCTTAAACATGTTTATCCTTCGTTCCCCCAGTTTCATGATCTCCCATAAAGAGGTTTCCACACCGGTTACAGCTCTCATTGCCTTTACAAGATGGTTTATTTTCATGTGTCTTACAGGTGCTAAAGCAAAAATACATCCACAGATGACCTCTAAGGATGACCAGTAAAGCTGGAGATTATAAAACATTCTAACTTTTTTCTCTGATAGACTCTCCGCTGGAAGTCTTTCATAAATTCCTATGGGACCTGCTTCATCAATAAACTTCTGGGGAGCCTGAAAGTCAAAATCTGAGTCATGTTCAATTACGGCAAAATCAGGACCTATCGGGGATACCGCATATCCAAGACCAAGTGCAGCCTTTGCCCGTGGATCATGAGGAGGAAGCTCTTTTCCTTTGGATTGAACGGCCAGGGATAAACATTTTTCTCCCCATTTTTCAGCTACTCTACAGGACCCTTCGGCAAGCAAATCACCTATTCCTGTGCGGCTTGCAATAAGCTCTATTACTTGAAGAAAGGTATGAGAGTTTCCAAATCTTAAGTCAAGATTATCCACATCTTCTTTTTTAACAGCACCTTTTTCCAGACACTCCATAACAAAAGAGATCGTTCCACCCAGAGAGCAAGGATCAAGACCATAACTGCTACAAAGCTCGTATGCTTTGAGTATGGTAAAGGTATCCTTTATTCCACAGTTTGACCCCAGGGCTACTGCTGCCTCAAATTCAGGTGCTCCATATATACCCTCAAGCGCTATTTCACCCCGGGTCAGAGGTTTAAGCAGATGTTTACATCCGGTAGGGCAGGAAAAACACCCCTGGTTTTTTTTCAAAAATTTTTTATAACCAGGCGTTCCGGGCATATCCTGCCAGCCTTCAATTACCCCTGTTTGAAAGTTGCAGGTTACAAGTTGACCGTCATCATAGACCATCTTAACGGCACCTGCTGTTCCGTATTCCCACTGGAGACGTGGAATAATATCTTCCATAAAGTGCTGCCTGTAATCTCTGGCGATCTCATCTATTACCTTTTCTTCTTTTACTGTGACTTTTCCATCTCCTTTTACAGCTATTGCTTTAAGGTTTTTGGAACCCATAACGGCTCCCATTCCCATGCGAAAGTTATGATAGATAAGGTCATTAACTATATTAGCGTATCTTACCAGTTTTTCTCCTGCTGGTCCAATAAGAGAAATTTTTGCCTGAGGATGAGTCTTTTTCTTTAATTCTTCATAAGCTTGGCCTGTCTCAAGTCCCCAGATAAATTTGGCGTCATTTATGGAAACCTTTTCATTTTCGATCCAGATATATACAGGGCTTTCAGCCTTGCCCTGCACAATGAGGGCGTCAAAGCCAGCTTTTTTTAATTCGGCACCCCAAAAACCCTCAACCTGGGATTCACCAATACCCCCGGTTAGGGGAGATTTTGCCATTACCGAGTGTTTAGCAAACCCGGGGAAAGGACATCCAGTTGCAGGTCCAGTGGCAAATATCAAGAGGTTGTCTGGATGAAAGGGATCAGTTGCTGGAGGCACTTCCTTTAGAAGATAATAAACCCCTATGCATGCACCTCCCCACAGGAGACGGTACCATGATGAATCTGGCTGCTCTACCCAGGCTTTTCTGGTTGAAAGGTTTATTCGCAATATTTTTCCCTGCCAACCAAAAAGCATCTTTCTCCTCTTTTATTCTTTTTTACTCTATCATTCTATTTTTTCCCATAGAGGAATCTGGCGCTTTTTTCCATCCTCACCCAGAACTACTGGTTTAATACCTGCTATTTCGGCAAGATAGGTTAGAGCCTCCACTTTATTTCCGGGAATTGCCATAATATGGTTACAGGGAAAAACATTAACAAACTCGTCATAATCGCAGTAGAGTTTAGCATGAACATGAGGCCAGGTTGGATCTGTCTGTTCATTCAGCCTTTTTCTCTCCTCTTGTGGCAAATCAACCACCTCTCCTCTTACCATAACAAGATAAGGCTTGTCATTCCAGAGTCCAAGTCGTGCAAAGGTGAGTTCTCCTGGACAGGCATCAAAAGAAACACTTGCTCCTCCTGCTTTGAAATAAAGTTCAAGTGCAGGATAGAAAGTTATATGCTTGAAATTATCTTCTGGATTGAAACTACGCTCAGCATAAAAACTGGAATGGTTCCCGGAATTGCAAAAGTCCCATATATCCTTATCGGGATGGTATAATCGGACGTCCATAAAAAGGACTGGAAGTCCTCCAGAGATGTATTTAAGAAGTTGCATTGTTAGTGCAGCGTAAGCATCAGCTTCGGTGGCACAAACAGTAGACTCTTTTGGACCATTCCAGTCATAGGGGTCATTTAAAATCATCTCAGCAACATCGGCAACACAAACATATTCCGTGAGTTCTCTCTGACTTTTTATTCCACAGAAGTCAAATCCTTTTTCTTTGTTAACTTCTTTAACTGCAAGATAGAGTCTCAGTTGATTTTTCAAATGTTCGGGGGTTAGCATTTTTCCATCGTATTTAATTCTCTCCCCCAGAAGATCGCTTAGCCATTTAAAACCTTTTTCTACTTCTTTTTCATCAACTTCTCTCATCACCTCCCGCAACAGGAGCTGGTCGATCTGTCTTACTGTAACTCCGAATGTCTTTATGGTTGGAACGAGATGAAAATACCCGGTTTCCATACCCATCGAATGTCCACCATAACATCCATAAACCTCATTCTTTATGGTTGTAAAAGCCTGGGATGCTCTTACCCAGTTGAACACCTTTCTGCGAGTTACTTCATCATTCATCTCGCCTATAATTCTATGGGTTCTAAATCCAGCCTGTCTTAAGGCTCCATCAGTGGCTAAAAGTCCTACATTTCCGGGGTATTTTCCATTATTATTGGACAGGGATAAAATGGGAATATCTCTTCCAATACTGTTCAAAAATGGCCATACAAAAAAAGGAAAGTTCCAGACATTGTAACACATAATTATCTGTTTACAATTAGCTCGGGAGAGTTCTTCTCCTACTTTTTGTGCAGATCTCACACTGGTAATGATCTCTGATCCTATCACTATTTCAGGCTTTGATTTATCTACATTAACTACGTTTTCCTCAATGATTTTTGCCCACCTTCTTACAACCTCCATATTTAAAGGGTTGTTCTTTATAAAAACGTGTTCTCGCTCATCGTTGAGCATAACCAAACCTATTGGTGTCGTCCGCATCGTTTTACTCCTTTTTAATATTTATTTTATTTACTTTTGTTTTTAAGCGAAGAATTGTAATCCTTTACCAGATCAGAGATTAATCTTACTCTTTCAATATCTCCATTTGCTGGAATTTCATCTGATATACCAAGTATGATTTTTGGAGCAAAAAGATCAATAAGTTTTTTAGCTGTTTCTATAAGTTTTTCTTCACTCTCCCAGGGAAGAAAATAAACTGCCGGTATTCCATCAAGAAGGATGTACCTGTCTCCTAAAGCTTCCTTTATCTCCTCTACAGTGACATCACCCTGGGGTTTAGGAGTGAGTGCTTCAAAACCGTCAAATCCGGTTTCGGGCACATAGCGCAGTATGGACTTTACGTACCCATCCCAGTGAACATCGGTGTATTTACCTACCTCTTTTAATTCACTGGTTCTTTTCTGCCAGTGTGGCATAAGGTATTTTTCCAGTAAAGGAGGACTTACAAACTTACTGTCTATATTTTCGGGAAAGTTTACTATTTTAACAGGGCTCTTTTTAATTAGCTCGTATGCTTTATCATCAGCCTCTTCAGCAACTTTAAAGAATCTTTCCATTCGTTGAGGTTGATCATATAGAGCCAGAATAGTATTTTGATAGCCCATGTAAAAAAGAAAAAGTTGCTGTAATGGAGCACGCGGAACGTTCATTGCCAGAGGAGCAC
>Ga0180301_10004220_pt1 | contig 11107 bp, 11 predicted proteins | sample GuaBasSediGuay16_FD_121797 | JGI IMG/M metagenome (GOLD analysis project Ga0180301, IMG submission 121797) | Subseafloor sediment microbial communities from Guaymas Basin, Gulf of California, Mexico - Guay16, Core 4569-2, 12-15 cm | ecosystem: Environmental > Aquatic > Marine > Hydrothermal... | reverse complement strand
TCATCCAATAATAGATTTGATTTTAAAACACCGAGAATTTTTTAAATTAAAATCTGGATTTGTTGATAACTTGCCAAAAATGATAAATCCAAAGGATGGAAAGATTCACCCCTGCTTTCATCAGTTAGGCACGGAAACTGGGAGAATGAGTTGTTCAGAACCTAATTTACAAAATATTCCTATTCGAGGAGAAATAGGAAGGGAAATTAGAAAATGCTTTTCTGCTCAAGAAGGGTACAAATTTCTTTCCGGAGATTACTCACAAATGGAGTTGAGAATTGCTGCCTCTCTAAGTGGAGACAAGAAAATGATTGAACTTTTTAAGAAAGGAGAGGATATTCATACTCTTACTGCTTCCCAAATTTTCAATGTTTCAAAAGAAAAAGTAACCGAAAGAATGAGAGAAATGGCCAAAACATTAAATTTTGGAATTTTGTATGGAATGGGTCCTAAAAGTTTTTCAGAAAGAAAAGGAGCGAGTCTGGAAGAAGCAAAAGAATTTATTAAAAAATATTTCCAAAATTTTAAAGAGATTGCTAAGTTTGCTGAGGGGCTAATAAAAAAAGCTCGAAAGAAAAAATACGCTGAAACTTTCTTTGGTAGAAAAAGATTTTTGCCCGAAATAAATTCAATTGATCCAAAAATTAGAGCTCAAGCAGAGAGAATCGCTCGCAATATGCCAATTCAAGGAACAGCAGCTGATATTTGCAAAATGGCGATGGTTGAGCTTGAAGAAAAAGGAATTATCAACAAGGATTGTAAACTAATTTTACAAATCCATGACGAGTTGCTATTTGAAGTAGCCGAAGATAAAGTTAAAGAAGTAGCAGGAAAAATCAAAGAAATCATGGAGAGCATTGTTAAACTTAAAGTTCCCCTAAAAGTAGATATAAAAGCAGGTAAGAATTGGGCAGAGCTTGAATTATTTTCGATTAAAAAAGGTCACCATTTAAAAATTAAAGGAGGTGAGTAGATTCGGTTAGAGCTAAAAGGGAAGGTGATTTGCCCCCTTTTTTTCTATTTCACTCAAAAATATGGTAAAATATTAAAAAAAGTAAAAAAGGTCGGGCAACAAAAATAAAAAAATAAAATATGAGCAAAAAAATTCTTATTGGGTTAATAGTGACAGTAGTGATTGCGGTTGGGGTGGTAGCAGTTTTCTCTCTTAGGAAAGAAAAGCCAATTGAAGTTTTACCTCCCGGCGAGAAACCAGTAAAGGCAGAGGAGGTAGGTTATGGATGGAGTGTTAAGGATACAGCAAGAGAAGCTATTGAAGAAGCGGTTTCTATGATGAAAGAGAAGTTAGGAGGAAAGAATCCAAAGTATGTACTTTTGTGGTATACCATTGCTTATGATCCAGCAGAGATCAAAAACACTTTGAGAGAACTTTTAGGAGCAGACGTCCAAATCCAGGGAGTTTCTTCGGCGGTGGGGGTAATGACTCCAGATGGCTATCATGTTGGCAAGGTAGGCTCTTTAGCTATTTTAGGCATTGCTTCTGATAAAGTAGATATTGGGGTTGGGGGAGTAAATTTAGAAGAAATGACGCCTAGAGAAGCGGGAAGAAAAGCAATTGAAGAAGCGATTTCAAATTCAGGAAAAGAAGGAAAACCGCAATTTGTCTATATCACAGCCACCCCAGGCCAGGAAGAAGAAATTCTTCTTGGAATTGAAGATGTTATTGGCCAAGATGTACCAATAATTGGAGGGAGTGCTGGAGACGAAACTCTTTCTGGAAAATATAGTAATATTGCTAACGACGAAGTTTATAAGAAAGGAGTGGTTCTGGCAGCTTTATATACTGAATTAGAAATTGGTCGATCTCATGAATTCGGCTATATGAAAAGCGTAGAAAAAGGGGTGGTTACTAAAGCAAAAGGGAGGATTCTATATGAAATTGATGGTAGAGCAGCTGCTGAAGTTTATAATGAATGGACCGGTGGCCATTTTGATAAAGAACTCAAAGAGGGAGGAATGATCTTAGCGGAAGCTACTTTTTATCCCATAGCCAAGATTGTTAAAGGAGAAAAAGGAGAAAACTATCTTTGTGTTAGTCATCCAGGAGTCATAAATCTTCCAGAAAAATCTATTACCATGTTCACAGATATTGAAGAAGGAGATGAAATTATGCTTTTGCACGGAAATTGGCAATGGCTTATTAACCGAGCTCAAAGTACTGCCAGAAAAGCAATGAGAAATGCAAATATTTCTTCAGGAGAAGGACTTTTTGCTTTTTATACTTTTTGCGCAGGAACCTTATTGGCTATTCCAGAATCGGAGAGAGCAAAAGTACCGCATTTGCTCCGAGGAGAAATAGGTGATATTCCTTTCGTAGGAGGATTCACACTAGGCGAACAAGTATTTATGCCTGGAGTAGGGAATCGTCATGCAAATTTAGTGAACTCGTTGGCTATTTTTAAAAAACCGGGAAAATAAACTTTGAGAAAAACAAGAAAATAGCTAAATTTTTAATTTAGCGGAAGTTTTTGGTATGAGAAAAGAAGGGATTTTTAGAAAAATTTTAGGATTAATGGTAGCGACAGTATTGATAGGAGAAACTATTATTCTCTCTTTTGTTATAATTCAAGAAACTAGATCGGTTGAAAAAGCAATTGTTGAACGAGCTAAGGTTTTAGCTGAAACAATAGCAAAAACAATTGAAGTAAGCTATCTTGATTTTACTTGGCCATTTGAAACTTTAAAAAAAATCAGTGATTCCGAAACCACCCTTTTTTTGTGGATTGTTAAACCTAATGGGGAAATTTTTTTAGCCGATAATCCCCGACTTCTTGGCAAGAAAATTAAAGACCCTTTTTTGGGTACTGAAGTAATCAGAATAAAAGACATCAATTATCAAAGAGAAAAAGGGAAGTTGATTGTTCATCCTCTTCAAATAGAGGTAAAAGAAAAACCTTGGACTCTTTATTTAGGAGTCTCTCTTAAACCTGTAAGGCTTGCTCAAATAGAAATTTTCCTAAGAGGAGTGATAATGTTTGTTTTAACAATTGCTTTGGTAATCATTATTTCATTTTATTTTGCCAAGAAAATAACTCAGCCTTTAGAACAACTCAGAAAAGGAGCAGAGATTATTGGAAAAGGGAATTTTGAACACCGAATAAAGTTAAAAACCGGAGATGAAATTGAGGAGTTAGGAAGAACATTTAATCAGATGGCAGAAGATTTAAGGCGGTCTCGCGCCGCCTTAGAGGAATCGGAAACTGTTTTAAAGATAAAAGTCAAGGCTAGAACCAGAGAATTAGAAGAGTTAGCCCAGAGCTTAGAAGAGAGAGTCAAAGAAAGAACAAAAGAACTTCAAGAAAGAGTTAATGAATTAGAAAGATTTCATAGATTAACCGTTGGTAGAGAATTAAAAATGATAGAGTTGAAGGAAGAGATTAAGCGGTTAAAAGCCCAAATAAGAGAATTAAAAAGGTCAGCAAAAAGTAAAAAGACAAAAAATTAGTAAAATTTATGGAAAAAGTAGGAATTATCGGAGCAGGCATAGCTGGTTTAACTTGTGCTTATAGATTAGCTCAAAAAGGAATAAATTGTGTATTATTCGATGAAAGTGCCTACACCGGAGGTAAAATGAATATTGTGTGAGTGTTGCTTTCTGCTGATTACGGGCTTTTTCATGTAAGATTTGCCAATGGAAATAGGAAGTGGGAAAGCTTATACTTTTGAAGAAAACGTAAAAATAGTAGCTAATGTTTTGAAAAGAAGATAATGGGTCTAGGTTCAGAGGTTAATCTTTCTTCAAAAGTTGGAAGAGTAAAAAAAAGAAGAGGAGGGATTTAAAATCTATTTTAGGAAAAGAAGAGAAGAAAAGACAGAGAAGGTGGAAAAGGTAGTTTTTGCTACTAGAAAAGCTTTAAAACTCAAAAAGAGTCAGAAAAATATGGCAGCAAACAATAATAAAAAACTTAAAGAAGGAAAGTCAGAAGCTGTTGTTAAAGAGTTAGAGAAAAGAACCAAAGAACTTGCTGAGTCAAGGAAAGCTTTAATGAATATTTTAGAGGATGCAGAAGCAGCAAGGGCTGAAGCAGAAAAAGAAAGAGATAAAACTTTAGCCATTATTGAAAATTTCCCGGAAGGGCTTTTGTTTTTTGACCGAGAAAATAGGGTTTCTTCAATTAATCCAAGATTCTCGGATCTTTTTGATGTCGACCCCAAAGAATTAATAGGCAAAGAGGCAAAAGATTTATTAAGCATTCCTTCTTTAACTCCTCTCATTGAAACTTTGGGTGAGGAGATTAAAGGAATTTACCGAAAAGAGTTGAAATTAAGAGAAGACTTGGTTCTTGAGGTATCAACAGTTACGGTAATGAGGGAAGAAGAAAAAATAGGAACCTTGGTTATCTTAAGAGATGTAACTCGAGAAAAAATTATTGAGAGATTAAAAACCGAATTCGTTTCCATTGCTGCTCATCAGCTGAGAACCCCGCTTTCAGCAATAAAGTGGACATTGAGAATGATTTTAGATGGAGACCTAGGAAAAGTTTCTAAAGAACAGAGAGAGTTTTTAGAAAAAACTTACCAAAGTAACGAAAGAATGATTCGTTTAATAAACGACCTTTTAAATGTTACTCGGATTGAAGAGGGAAGATTTCTTTACAATATTAAAAGACAAGATATAATAAAAATAGCCGAGAAAGTAATTACTCCTTTGAAGGAGGTTGCCGAAAGAAAAGGTTTAAATTTCAAATTTCAAAAACCAAAGGCAAAAATTCCAGAACTAGCAGTTGATTCAGAAAAAATTTCTCTTGTTTTTCAAAATTTAATTGACAATGCCATCCATTACACACACCCTGGAGGTGAGGTTAAAGTTTCCATCGAGTATTTAAAAAATAAAAAAGAAGTTTTAGTTTCAGTTCAAGATACAGGGATTGGCATCCCGAAGGACCAACAAAAACGAGTATTCTCGAGATTTTTCCGAGGAGCTAATGCTATAAAGACTGAAACCGAAGGAACGGGGTTGGGGCTTTTCATCGCCAAAAATATAGTTGAAGCTCACGGCGGCAAAATTTGGTTTAAGTCAGTGGAAAATAAGGGAACTACTTTTTATTTTAGTCTGCCAATTAAGGAGGAATTTAAGGAGGAATTTAAAGAATTCATTAAAGCATTTTAAAAAATATGACCTTACAAACTTCTTTTGATCTCCTTCACTTCGTTTATGCATTAATCTTTTTTGCTATCGCGCTTAAAATCCGACAGAGTTATTTGAAAGGTGGAAAGAAAGAGCTACTTCTTAAATACTTCATGCTAGCTTTCTTTTTCTGGGGCGGTTTTGAGGTAGCTAGGGCTGCTCCTCACATATCGATTGTTATAGGAAGAGAAGATCTATTTCCCCAGATTATGAGGTGGGGGTATATCATCAGTCATGCCTTTCTCATTCCGGCCGCAATATATATGGCCATGATTCCAGCTCGGATGTTTTGGCCCAAATATGAAAAACTCATCTTCGGAGCCCTTTTCTTTTGGGGTGTATTTAATGTAGTCTATCTAATTATAACTCCATTTACTCCCACTTATAATCCAGCAGGCGTTTCACCCCATAATCCACCTCCTCTCTCGCTAGTTTTCCTAGCCCCGATACTCTTTATGGGTTTTACCCTGACCGGATTGACCTTTTTGTACCAGGCAATAAGAGGTAAAGTTACAGGAATCCTAAGAATCCGCGCTTTGCTTCTTGGTATCGGTATTATCATGGTAATAATAGGAGGACCAACTCATAATTTTTTCACAACTGTCAGTGGATGGTTTATCCTTGACATAATTAGTCTAACAGGGAAGCTATTGGCAGCAGCCGGGGTTATATTGTGCAAGCCTCGAAATTCTATACCTACTTGACCCATTGTTTTTTCAGAGATAAAATAAAGAAAAGGTTTAAGTTTTGTCTAATAGACAAAATTGGTAATTATGGCTAAAAAAATTTTAATTGTTGAGGATGAAGAGATAATCTACAGCTTGTTGGAGAAAAAGCTGGCCGGGGAAGGCTATGAAGTTTCAATTGCCAAAGATGGAGTTGAGGGGTTAGAAAAAATGAGAGAAGTAAAACCCGATTTAATCTTGCTTGATATTGTGATGCCAAGAAAGGGTGGTTTTGAGGTGATGGAAGAGATGCAGAGAGATGAAACTCTTAAAGATATTCCGGTGATTGTCATTTCCAATTCTGGTCAGCCGGTTGAGCTTGATAAAGCCAAAGAAATGGGAGCAAGAGACTGGTTAATTAAAACGGAATTTGACCCTCAAGAAGTAATTGAAAAGGTTAAAAAACAAATTGGCTAAATTTTATATGGCAAAAATATTAATTGTCGAAGATGACAAGTTTTTACGAGAATTAATTGCCAGAAAATTGACAGCCGAGAATTATCAAATCAGCGAAGCTATCGATGGGGAGGAAGGTTTAAAAAAGATAAAAGAAGAAAAACCTGATCTTGTTTTGTTAGATTTAATTTTACCAGGAATTGATGGGTTTGAAGTTCTCTCGAGAATCAAAGAAGATCCCAGTTTAGCTTCAATCCCGGTGATTATTCTTTCTAATTTAGGCCAAAGAGAAGACGTAGAAAGAGGAATGAAGCTTGGGGCAGTAGATTATTTAGTTAAAGCTCACTTCACCCCTAATGAAATTATCGAGAAAGTAAAAGCAGCTCTGAAGTAATCCTTAGGCAGGAAACTATAAACTGTAAACCGTAAACTATGAACTGTAAACGATAAACCTTAAACCGTTTTCTGCCTATTGTTTAGAGTTTATTGTTTATCGTGTTTTCTAACATGCCTGAACTTCCCGAAGTAGAAACAACTATCCGCGATTTAAAAAAGAAGGTCCTCAAGAGGACCTTTCTTGATGTTTGGTGCGATTTTCCAAAAATGATTAGAAAACCAAAGAGTTTTAGCGAATTTAAGAGAAAAATAAAAAATAAAAAAATTTTAAAAATTTGGAGGGCTGGTAAAAATATTATTTTTGACCTCTCAGAAAATTTTTCCTTATTGATTCATCAGAAGTTAACAGGACATTTATTATATGGAAAATGGAAAATGGAAAATGATAAATGGGTAGCAGAAGAAGATGGTCCACTGAAGAACGACCCTATGAACCGGTTTTTACACTTAATTTTTGAGTTAGATAATGGTTGTCAACTTGCTTTGTCTGATTTAAGAAAATTTGCTAAAGTAGAGCTTGCTAAAACTGAAGAGATAAGGGAGGAATTGAAATCATTAGGGCCTGATCCTTTGAAAATTAGTTTTGGAGAATTTAAAGAGAGGCTGGCTTCAAGAAAGGGGAAGATAAAACAAGTTTTAATGGATCAGGAAGTAATTTCTGGGGTTGGGAATATTTATTCCGATGAAGCGCTATTTGATGCGAGAATTCATCCTTTCAAGGACACCTCAGAACTAAAAGAAGCTGATTTTAAAAAACTTTATCAATCTTTGCAAAGCATTCTTAAAAAAGCGATAGAGTTAAAAGGTGAATCTATCTCTGATTACCGGGCTCCAAGTGGCGAAAGAGGAGGTTTTGATAAGCTGAGAAAAGTCTATCGAAGAGAAGGAGAGAAATGTCCAAGATGCGCAGCAATTATTAAAAGAGTAAAAATTGGGGGGAGGTCAGCTCACTTTTGCCCGAAATGTCAAAGGAAATAATTGATTGAGGAATAAATAAACAATGCTTCTATTTTTATATGGTAAAGATACATATAGATTGCAACAGAAACTAAAAGAGATTGAAAACCAGTATAAAAAAATCCACAAGAGTGGGTTAAATTTGGAAAAGTTTGATGCTAATCAAATCAGCTTCAAAGAATTTTGGGATAAACTTTTCCAGCGTTCAATGTTCATTAAAAAGAAATTATTTTTTTTAGAAAACATATTTTCCAACCAAAAATTCAAAGAAAAATTTTTAAAAGAGCTTCCAAAAATTGCCAAGTCCCAAGATATTGTGGTCGCTTTTGAAAAAAGAGAAGTTTCTAAAGCAGATGAACTTTATCTCGGCCTGAAAAAAGTTAGTAAATCTCAGGAGTTCAAACCCTTGGAGAAAAAGGAGTTGAGGGTATGGATGGAGAGGGAATTTCAAAAATATGAGGCAGAGATTACCAAAGAGGGGATGGAAAAACTTATTGAGTTTGTCGGTAATAACCTCTGGCAACTTTCCAATGAGATTAGAAAACTTTCATTTTTTAAACGAACTGCGATCGCAACTCATTTAAAAATAAAAGTGGGGAAGGAAGATGTTGAAAGGTTAGTCAGGCCAAAAATTGAAACTGATATTTTCAAAACCATTGATGCTTTAGCCCAAAAGGACATAAAAAAAGCTCTGTGCTTAATTCAAAATCATTTACAAAAAGGCGACAGCCCTCTTTATCTTTTGAAAATGATAAATTTCCAATTTAGAAATCTTCTAGTAGCCCGAGCTTTAAGAGAGGAAGGGAGGGGTTTTGATAGTTTTTTAAAGCTTAATTTTGTCCATCCTTTTGCGGCTAAAAAAAGCTGGCAAGAAAGTCAATACTTTACTTTGGGCCGATTAAAAAAAATCTACCAAAAAATTTTTCTGGCAGACCTCATTATTAAAACCGGCAAGATCTCCCCAGAAGAAGGTCTTAAGGGGCTTGTAACACAAATTTAGTAATTCTTGATTTCTTTCTCGCAGCAGTATTCTTTTTTATCGTGCCAACTTTAGCTGCTTTATCTAAGGCCTTATAAAGTTGGGGCAAAAGTTTTTTTGCCTCTCCTATTTTCTTTTCAGCAACTAAATCTTTGATCTCTTTAATGAGATCTTTTATTTTCTTCTTTCTCAAGAGATTTCTTTTCCTTCTTTTAATATTTTGCCTCAAAGCTTTTTTTGCTGATTTAGTAATTGGCATACAATTTATTTTTACCACTTTTTATTTTTTTAATCAAGTCTCTAATTTCGGCTGCTCTTTCAAAATCGAGGTTTTGAGCAGCGATTTTCATTTCTTTTTCTAAAAGTTTAACATCCCTTATTAAAACAAATTCTGAAGCAACTGTTTTTTCTTTTGTAACAAATGGCCATTCTCTAATTTCTTTTACAATAGGTTTTGGAGTGATATTATGTTTTTTATTGTAATTTTCTTGGATTTTCCTCCTTCGCTCAATCTCTTCAATTGCTTTTTTGATCGAATGAGTAATTTTATCAGCATATAAAATACAGTGTCCTTCAGGATGTCTGGCTGCTCTACCCATTGTTTGAATTAAAGTGGTTTCTGATCTTAAAAAACCTTCTTTGTCAGCATCTAAAATGGCAACTAAACTAACCTCTGGCAAATCCAACCCTTCTCTTAAAAGGTTTATACCAACAATTACATCGTATTCTCCTTCTCTTAATTTTTTTAAAATTTCTGGCCTTTCTAAAGTTTTGATTTCAGAGTGCAAATAATGGGTTTTGATTCCCTGTTCTTCTAAATACTCAGCTAATTCTTCAGCTAACCTTTTTGTTAAAGTAATTGCTAAAGTTCTCTGACCTTTTTTAACTCTTTTTTTAATTTTTTCCACTAAGTCTTTAACCTGGTTTTCTGTTGGCCGGATTTCAATAGACGGCTCCAAAAGGCCAGTTGGCCGGATTAGTTGTTCCACCAGTAATTTTGCTTTTTGCTTTTTGATTTTTGATATTTCATAAGGCCCAGGGGTGGCCGAGATAAAAATTACTTGCTTGATTTTTTTCTCGAATTCTTCAAAGCTTAAAGGGCGATTGTCTAAAGCCGAAGGAAGACGGAAACCATATTCTATCAGAGTTTCTTTTCTTGAACGATCAGTGTTGTACATCGCATGGAGTTGAGGAACAGTCATATGAGATTCGTCAATAAATATTAGAAAATCTTTTGGGAAGTAATCTAATAAAGTGAAAGGAGGTTCTCCTGGTTCTCGGAATTCTAAATGCCTCGAATAATTTTCAATACCATGACAATAGCCAGTTTCTCTTAACATCTCTAAATCATAATTGGTTCTCTGTGCTAATCTTTGAGCCTCAAGAAGTTTTCTTTGTTTTTTTAACTCTCGCAACCTTTCTTGTAATTCAAGTTTTATATTTTCTATAGCAATATTTAATTTCTCTTGGGGAGTTACCCAAAACTGAGCGGGGTAGAGTTTATAGTTTGTAATGGATAGTGAGTAGGTTTGGGAAAGAGAAGGTTTTGCTTTGGAAATTTTCTCAATTTTATCACCAAAAAATTCAACTCTCAAAATTTCTTCCCCGGTAATTAGATAAATTTCGAGAGTGTCACCCCGAACTCGGAAAGTGCCGGGTTTGAAATCGATATCATTCCTCTGGTATTGCAAAGAAGTTAGGTGAGAGATAAGATCTTTTCTTTTTATTTCTTGCCCCTCTTTTATTTCCAGAGAAACTTTTTGGTAAGTTTCGGGGGAGCCAATATTGTAAATACAAGAAACTGAAGCAACCACTATCACATCTTCTCTGGTTAAAACATCCTGAACAGCGGCATGTCTTAATTTGTCTATTTCTTGGTTGATTTTGGCATCTTTTTCAATATAGGTGTCGGTTTGAGGGATATAGGCTTCGGGTTGATAATAGTCGTAATAACTGACGAAATAATGAACGCCATTTTCAGGAAAAAATTCTTTAAATTCTTGATACAATTGAGCAGCTAATGTTTTGTTGTGAGAGATGATAAGGGCAGGTTTTTGAATTTTCTCAATTACATTAGCTAGAGTGTATGTTTTTCCCGAACCGGTTACTCCCAAAAGTACTTGATATTTCTCTCCTTCCTGGAGATTTTTAACTAATTTTTCAATAGCTTGAGGTTGGTCACCAGTTGGTTTGAATTTGGAAACTAATTTGAACATAAAGAAAATTAAAGTTATTATTAAACTAGTATGATTAGCTACTTGGAAGGCAAGATTATCTTAAAAAAGGAAAATTTTTTGATTTTAGAAGTCTCAGGAGTAGGTTATCAAATCTTTCTTTCAAAGAGATCACTAGACAAAATACCACAAATTGGCCAAGATCTCAAGGTTTTTTGTTATTTAGATATCGGAGAAAGAAGTTTGAAATTATATGGCTTTTTAACTTATGAAGAGCTTGAATTATTTACTCTTTTGCGAAATATTCCCGGTGTTGGTCCCAAAGGAGCTTTAG
>Ga0180301_10004218_pt1 | contig 11108 bp, 13 predicted proteins | sample GuaBasSediGuay16_FD_121797 | JGI IMG/M metagenome (GOLD analysis project Ga0180301, IMG submission 121797) | Subseafloor sediment microbial communities from Guaymas Basin, Gulf of California, Mexico - Guay16, Core 4569-2, 12-15 cm | ecosystem: Environmental > Aquatic > Marine > Hydrothermal... | reverse complement strand
GTATTTGCCCCACAGGGGCAGGCAGACTTCTGGTCTGAATACGCCTGCTCCGCCCAGCTCAAGCCACGCCTTCTTCTTTTCAAAGTAAACCTCGACTTCAAGCGAGGGCTCGGTGTACGGGAAGTAGGATGGTCTGAACCTTATTTTCTCAAAGCCGAGCTTTTTGTAGAACTCTCGTAAAAGACCCATCAAATCCGCAAAGGTTGCCTTTTCCCACAGAACAATGCCTTCTATTTGGTAGAATTCTGCAAGGTGCTTGTAGTCAACCACTTCATTCCTGTAAACCCTTCCCACGCAGAAGTATTTTGAATTCTCCCGTTCCCTGCTCTTTACCAAGTAGCGCGCTGAAACTGCTGTTGTATGGGTGCGCAGGGTCTTCTTGCGCGCCAGCTCTTCCTTCCATTTATACTTCCAGCCTTTTTGGTGTGCCTTTTTCACGCGCTCAACCACATCACCCTTTGGCAGGGGCTGCTCGCCTTTTATGTAAAAGGTGTCTGCAAGCTCGCGTGCGGGGTGGTCTTGGGGCTGGAAAAGCGCGTCGAAATTCCAGAAAGAGCTTTCAACTGCAGGCCCTTCCATCTCCTCAAACCCTAATTCGAAAAATATGCGTCTTATTCTATCAGTTGCCCTCTGAAGCGGGTGGAGCTTTGCAGGGTATGCACGGGAAACTGGTGCGGTGAGGTTGTAGGCGGGCCTGAGCTCTTTTGAAAGGGCCTGCAGACCTTTTTCAGTAAGCGCTGCAGAATGCTCTTTTTCGGGCTTGAGCTCTGTAATCAGGCTGCGGGAGAGAAGGGGCTTTACAGATGGAAGCGCTGCAGGGCTTATGAAATTGTGCTCTGAAATCCAGCTCAGCATCTTACGCTGCTCATAGTCTTCAAGAGCGGGCTTTCTCTTTGGCAGAAGCCTGCCTTCTTTAAGCTCCACCCAGCCGAGCTTTTTTGCCCAGCCCAAGCCTATGCGCTTCTCCTCGTCATCAAGCGCGCCTATATGCAGGCTTCCCTTGGTTTGAAGCTTTTTCATTATGCGCTCTTCTGGAAAGCCCTGCTTTAGAAAGCGCTTACCCTCCTCAGTAACTGAGGTGTGATAGCCCTTCAAGCCCTCGTCAAGAGCAACCAGGGCCTTGTCAGAAAGCAGGCCTGCTGCCTTTCTTACCGCATCCAGCGGAAGCCTTGCCTTTTGTGAAACCTCTTCAAGGCTTTTTTGCCTGCCCTGCTTGGAAAGCTCTTTGAGCGAACGCAGTACTATGATTTCATGCTCGTGCATATTACCGCCTATTTTTTGACTCTCGCCTCCCTGTATTTTCTGAGAAGCACTATTGAAACAAGAACCACCACCAGCATCAGGAGAATTGCAAGGCCTTCATCAGACCTCAAAAGGTCTACCAGATCGCTTTGCAGGGATTTAAAGAAGGAGATTACCTCAGTTTCCAGAGGTTCTTCGCGAGTGAACTGGAGCTCAAAACCTGCAAGCACTTCTGGGCCTGCCCACTTCAGCTGTGAAATGCCGGTTATGGGAAGTGAAGTGGTTGTAAAGTAGTCTGGGAAATTGTTGAGTCTTGTTATTACGGAATCGTTTGGTAGATTTATGGTGAGCTCAGTCTTATCAGGTATGGCAATGTTTCCTTCCTCAGTAAGGCTGAAGGAAAGTGCCCGTGGGTTAAAAGTGTAATTGTAAGTGCGCGGTTTTTCAGAGGTTACGCCTATGAAGGTTCCTGGCTCTATATTGCGAATATCATACTCCATGCGCACAACTCCATAGCAGGTGCCAGTCCATGGATTGCAGCTTTCTTTTCTCTGGGCGCGAATTCGCACATTGTCAACCTGTGCGTAGCGCGTATTAACATGAATTCTCATATTTTCTATAGAAGTCACGTTCTTCCAGGCTGATATGTCATTCAGAGACATTATGCTGTCGTAGAAGTTGGAGGATTCATTCGAATCCATATAAAGCTGGAACTCCTCCAGTACGTGCGCGCTTCCGTCCTCCCGTATGTTCATTTGGAAATTATGGTATATTTGATGGAATGCTGCACTAGAAACAGATAGAAGAAGAGCTATTGAGAGCAGAATTATGCCAGATTTCATAGATAGGAATTTGTAGACACATTTTTAAATCTGCATAGGTATTTCACGAATATGAGACTGACGTATATAGGTCATTCCTGCTTCAGAATAGATATTGGGGGCGTGGTCGCATACACGGATCCGTTTTTCGGGAGTGAAATAAACGGGAGGCCGCGGCTGGTAGCGCCTGCCATATCGAGTGATGAGATAAAGGAGTGTGATTTCATATTTATCACCCACGAGCATTCGCCACACTGCGATCCGGATGCGGTGAAGGAGATTGTTGAGAGAACTTATGCACAGGTGATTGCACCAAGGCCTGCTCTGGCGAAGCTGAATATAAACGAGAAGCAGAAGGTTGATGTGAAGGAGGGCGACAGATTTGAGCTTAAGGGAATTGCAGTGGAGGTTATTCGTGCCGTTCACCCTCAATCAGAATATCCTGTCGGGTTCAAAATAAGCAAAGGGAATGAGAGCGTATACCATGCAGGGGACACGTACGAGTACAGGGAGATGAGGGAGATAAGCGCGGATGTTGCCCTTGTGCCAATAGGGGGCTCATACACCATGGATCCGTTTGCAGCTGCAGTTGCCTGCAACGAAATGAACATAAAGTATGCGGTTCCCATGCACTACAACACGCATGAGAGAATAAAACAGTACCCTGATGAATTCGCCAGGGATGTGAAGAGGGCAAAAGTCGTATTGATGCAGCCCGGAGACGAGTTCGAAACGTAGAGGTGGATAGTATGATTGCGGTAAGAGGTATGATGATAAGCAAGGCAGAGGTTGAACGCACTAAAAATGAGATTCCCAAGGGCCTTGGAATACATATGAACATAGAGGAGGTTAGCCAGGAGGGAGGCTTTATTCAAATCAGCTTCACCTATGTAGCAGACTATGCAGAAGATGTTGCAAGGCTTACCATAAAGGGAGTTATGACTGTGGAGGAGGAGAAGAAGGTTAGGGACAAGGTTATGAAGGTGTGGAAGGAGAAGAAGAGGCTTGAGGATGAGTTTGCCGAGGAAGTTTTGAATCACATAAACTTTGCATGCGGTGCGCATGGTACGCTTATAGCGCGCGTTGTAAACCTTCAGCCGCCCATGATGCCTCCGAGAATAAGGCTGGATAAGGAGGGAACTGGCGCGAGTGCTGCGTGAGCATCAGTGCCTGATCCTGCCAATCGCATCCATTAGCTTTTTCAGAACGCCTTTAGAGGTGTGCTTTTCCTTGCAGGAAGGGCAGAGGTATTTGCCTTCTCCAGCTACATACTGCAGTATGGTGCGTTTGCCGCATTCGCTGCAACGCCTTACTCCCATTCGCGAGCCGCTGCCCGGGAATTGATCGCGCATGCAGTCGAGGCATACGCGGTAGCCGTCTTCTCGCTGGAAGCTTGCGCCCTTTATGCGCTTTCCACACACCACGCAGAAGTTCTCCTTTTTCTCCTCCATCAAATCCTCATAGCATTGCTTGCACAGAGTTCTTCCAAGCTTGGTGTTCACGTTCCGGGGGTGGGTGCGTATGCCGCAGCGGGTGCAGATTGCGCTCTTTTCATGCGCTTTTCTTCTCCTTTCAGCATAACAAACAGGACAGAGCATGCCGCGGCTGAAGTAGTTGCCATCCCATGATTCTATCTGGCGGCCGCAGCGGGTGCAGTGATACATAAAATAAAATCACGAGGCGCATTAATAAACTCTAAGCCTACCGCTTCTTTCGCTTTTTCTTTCCCTGTTTCTTTTTCTTCTGTTTTTCAGGGGGAGGCTCTTCCTCGCCTTCTTTGGATTTCTGCTTCTCTTTCTTTTCATCCTCCTGCCTCACATATGCTTTGTATTCAAGCTCTGCTAGGCGCTCTTTGCCAGAATAGCCTACCCCGTTCATGTGATGAGGCCTTGCAGGCTCAAATTCCTTGAACTGTGGAGGCTTCTTCTCAGTTTGCACTTCAAACTGCTCTTCCCTGCGTGGTTGCTCTGCTTCTTTTTGTGGAACGGCTGGCTTGTAATCCTCTCTTCTGGCCATCATATCCTTTATTATGTCTATGAATTCCTCCATGTCTTTCATTTGAAGATTGTCCATGGTTATCTCATAACTCTCCTTTCCGCCCATGGTGTCTATGTATAATGTTCCCAGATTGAAAACGCGGTCTAGAATTCCGCGGCCAACTGAAACGTTTGAAATCTTTGCAAATGAAGTAATAGTGCGCTTCTTCTTGATTATACCCTCCCGCCTTATGAGTTCCCGTTCGGTCGCTATATAGAATATGTGATCATTTATCACCTTTAAGTATATGGCTATGGTGAGCGCGATTATGAGGTAAACTGCGATTATTGCCAAAAGCAGCTCGAGGTTTTCAAGCATTTCAAAATAAGCCGAAGCCAGTAAAATGAGAAGCACAATAAGTACGCTAGCATATTTTATGATTTTGAATTGGTGCAGATAATATGGATTGCAGGATTTGAGGATCACGCCTCCACCCAGTTCGGTTTGTGAATCTATAATTTAAAAGCATTGGCAAAGGGTTAGAGTGTTGAAAAGAACTGTCTAATTCTTGATTTTTGAAAGGAAGTATATGAATAGAAAGTTGGCCAGAAGCAGCATTACTAGCAAGAGGCTGGGAGGAGCCAAGTTCAAATGAGGGCTTTGGCCGAATTCAATTGCCTGAAATAAGAGGAGGGAGGCAAACAAAATTAGTTTTGAAAAGAGTATGTGCATTGTGAATATGAGTTTTATTAAAAACAGAAGAAGCAGTATTGAGATGGATAGGAAGAGTGCGGGAAGCCAGGAGGAAGGGGAGAGATAGTAAACGCGGGTTAGAAAAAGGTAGGCAGAGAGTATTAGAAAAATCGTTGTTATCAACTTGAATTTTATGTGTGGCATGTGTGCTAGGTGCTTTTCGCTTTCCTTCAATGCATTCCAGTTGAAGAAGTGGGGGCTCATGAAGGGAATTCTCTACAAATTAATAAAAAATAGGTTGTGGAGCATTTGCGATGAGATTGTTGCTTTGCGTGCTCATGACTATGCTATTAACCCTAGCGGGTTGCGCGCAGGAAAGTATTTCGGAAATGGATGAAGCATGGTTCTGCTCTGTGCGTGCGGGCAATTTAAGGGAGGTTGATATATACATGGGTGAATGGAAAGTGGGCTGATTGGAGAAATGCTGGCGAGAAGCTGAATGTTGAGTACGGGCTTGGAGAGTTGCATTTGAGTGCGGATGGAACGGAACTCTATTATCATTCAGGAATGCTTGGTGGAAAAGGAGGGTATGATATATGGGTTTCTAGGAAGGTGAATGGAGAATGGCAGGAGCCTGAGCTGATAATCTCGCAGTTCGCGGGCGAGCCAAGCCTTGAGGAGGAGAACATCTACTTCACACATCATTTCTATGAAAATACAGTTATGCTTGAAGCGGACAACTATGTTGCTAAGAAGAAATAGCCTAGAGGAAGGTGGGCCGGTTAACGCTTCGCACTTTTTGCCAAAGCAAAAAGGCGCATCTTTTTCCCGAAGGGAAAAAGCTTGTTGCGCGAAGCGGAAAAGGCCAGTGCGGGGGGCAGGATTTCCATTTCTTTTCCCAGAGCTTTTCTTTCCCAAAGAAAAGGCCTTTTGAACCTGCGTAGGCGCTAAGCCAGGAGGGTTCTTCAGCAATGGTTGCTGGATGCGTCGAAACCTGCCGGAGGTTTCGACTCTTAAGCCTCCCCCATTTTCCATTTACCCTTTTCCGTTTTTCCGCCGGCGCTTTTGCGCGAAGCGGAAAAGGGCCATTCCGGACTCTGGCACCCCCGCATTAGAAACCTACGGTTCCTAAGACCTCCCTTAGAAGACCGCATTCTTATAATCTCCTAAGATCCCGCTGAAGATTTTTATAAGAGTATGCGATAAAGCATGTACATGCGGAACGGAAAGTTGTACAGCGAGGCGGCTGCGTCCGCAAGTGGAAAGATGGTAGAGAGCGCTCTCTTTGCCTTCAACAGCAATGTCGATCTGGTTTTGAAAACTGATGAAAAGCAGGCGCTTGCATTGGCAGATAAACTTAATTTGAGCACGCTTGAAGAATGCGTTAAAAAAGGAGAGGGAAAAGAAGAATCTGTTTCTACGGGAAAGATGGCCCTGCTTATGAAGGAGAGGTACGATGAAATGAGAATAGGGGGGCAGGCAGGCAATATGGCAAATCTGGCCGCAGACATGGGCATAAGAAGTTATATTCATTCCAGTGTGGTTTGCAAAAATCTTACGAAGCACCTGCGCCCCGCAGTTATGGTGTCCTCTCCTTTCTGTTTTCAAACTGCAGATGCAATAATGAGCGAGGGTGAGGTGCCTGTACATTTTGTTGTTGATTTTGGAAAGGACAGGTATATTGCGGTTAATGACATATACAATACACATATGCTCATAAACAGAAATTTCAAGAGGTGTATGGAGAAGGAAATAAAGCTTGTTGAACGGGCGGTGATAAGCGGCTTCCATCTGCTGGACATACCTGAGCCCAAGGGAAGGATTGAAGAGGTGAAGGTGCTTTTGAAGCGCTGGAAGAATAGCAACAGCAAATTGAAAGTTCATCTGGAGTTGGCAGATTTTAAGAGGAATGATGTTCTTAAGTCCGTACTCGAAATTCTGGCACCCAGTTGCGACAGCATTGGCTTTAACGAGGTTGAAATAAAGCAAATAATGGAATCACTTGAAACCAAGTGGCGCGGCGAGGCAGATGCAATGCAGGAGATTCTGGCCATATGCCCAAGTGCAGTTTTGCACAATAAAAAATATGCAGTGGTGGGAGGAGAGGATGCTAACGGGGCTGAGGAAAGGCTTGCACTCGGTCATTTATTGGCTGCGTTTAGAGCAAAGAATGGAAGGGGACCTAAGCCAGAGGAGTTGAAGGAAATTAAGGCACAGCCTATAGAAACGGATGAGTCTAAGAAATTTGGAAAGGGCTTCTGCTTCGTACCCGCACTTTCACTGGGGGAGGATGCAAGCTCCTTGGGACTTGGAGACAGCTTCTCAGTAGGCTACTTCTGCTCGCGGTGAGGGAAAGAACTTAATCTTTTTCCCGTAATAGTAGAAGCGTGGCGCGAGGACAAGTTTCAGTCGAGCTCATAATAATAATCGCAGCAGTGCTCGCCGTCGCTCTCATCCTAGTAGTGCAATTGCAGAAAATGGCTTCCCAAGGAAGCGAGGTGCTTGAAAAGGAGGGAGAAAGCATCATGGATGAGGCAGGGAGTATGATAAGTTGCGATGAGGATGAGGACTGCCCGACTGATTTCACCTGTAACTTTGCAAAAGGAGCATGCGAGCCGGTTTGATGAAAAGAGCACAAGTCTCGCTCGAATTCCTCATTCTTCTAATAGCATTTCTGGCATTTTTAGCAGCATGGCTTCCACTGCTTGCGGAAATCAAGGAGGGAGCTGAGAGGAGAGTTGCTCTCAATCGTGCGCGCGAGGCAGGCGCAAGGCTGGCAGGAGCGCTTGATGACGTCTGCATCCTTGGGGAAGGCAATGTTAGGGAGCTTGAACTTAATTTTGTAGATGAAGTGAAGGTTGAAGTTAAAGGTAGGCGGGTTTTTGTGATAGGAAAGAATTATGCAGTGAGCATTGAAAGATTGTGCTCTGGAAGCGAATTTTCTATGGAGTTTGAAGGGCAGGCTAGGCTGAGAATAAGCGCGGAGGATGGTGGAATCAAAGTGGAAAGGATAAATAAGGGACTTACGTAAACCTCGTGTGGGACTTGAGGAAAGGACTGTCGGATTGACGAGCTACATAATGCCGCTCCCTAGTTCAACCAAGAGCACCATGATGATAATAGCTCTTGGCTTTCTATTCGGAATCCTGCTCGCCATGATCGGAGGGAAGGCAAGCACTGTCGGGCTGTTGGAATCGGGCGGGCAGGGACTGTTTCTTCTCTCGCTTCCAGCATTCCTAAGCGCGGTAAGCGCGTTTGCGGTGAGGAGGGAGCTTAAGTGGGGCAGGATGCTGTTTCTTGCATTTATAGGTGCCTCAGTGTATGCTGTTTTCTATTTACTTGCGGTTGCAATGGGAGGCCTTCATCCAGAAAGCACAAATCTGGTGTTTGTGGGCTATGGGTTGAGTTTCATAGTATGGTACTCTATTGCGAAAATAGTATTCAGGCTGAAATATTCAGCGCTTCTATTCGCGCTGCTGCAGCTTACCTATAATGCAATTTTCTTTTTGGCGAGCGAGGCAATACTTCTGGAAAGTGATGTGTTTGGTTCTGTGGTTAAATTCTATCTGGTAAGCGGGGTTTTCCTGATTTCGCTTTACGCAATATTCTGGCTTATAAACGCACCTCTCAAAAGAAATTTCGGTATAAGCGGTATTGAGGCGCTTAGCCTCTTTATAGCCCAGTGGCTGAGGCAGAGCAGCGAAATAGAGGAGATGTTTGATTCAGTAGGTCAAGAAATCGAAACCACCATGGGCCTGATTGCGTTCAGGGGAAAGAAGCGGGGCGCAGTTTTCATAGTTCCGAACGTGCATTATGGGCCCATAGGTAATCTGGGGGGAAGCGAATTTCCGAAGATGCTTGCGGAGCGCGCTGAAGAGAATTATAAAACAACTGCCTTCGTATTCCACGGGACCGCAACCCATGATTTCAACCCGGTTTCAAATGCAGAAATTGAAGGAGTGTGGAATGTTTGCAATGAGGCATTGAGAAAGCTAAGTTACGAAAGAGTGAGAGGAGATTTTGCGGTTGGCTCTGCAGGGAATGCCAGGGCGTATTGTTTGAAGTTTGGCAAGTCTGCATTCATAGGCCTTACACGCGCGCCCCGCACTACAGAGGATATAGATTTTTCGCTGGGCCTGGCAATCGGGGAGAGGGCAAGAAGCCTCGGGGTTGGACTCCCTATAGTATGCGATGCGCATAATGCAGAGAAGGGGGAGATAACCAGGGTGGATTCTGGTGATCCTATTGGATTCGAATATATGGATGCGATGCAGGAAGCTGTAAAAAAGGCTAAAGAAAAAAAGCCGGTGCAGATGGGAACTGCTGTTGAGCGCCTGCAGAATTTTGAGGAGGCGGGAATTGGGGAGAATGGGGTTAGATGTGCGGCTTTTTCATTTGGAAAGAAAAAATATGTTCTCATGCTCTTTGACGGTAATGGAATGCTGCCGCCTTACAGAAAGGAGCTTATTGGTTTGATTGAAAGGGAAACAGGGTTCAGGGCAGAGGTTTACACTACAGATACCCACAGTATAAATCTGGTTCGCGGGGTACTCAACCCAGTGGGTGTTTCGCGCGGGGAGGAAATAAAGCAGAAGACTCTTAAGTGCGTTAAGAGTGCTATTAAGAGAATAGAGCCTGTTGAGGTTGGGTCTGCAATTGAGAGGTTTAGAATAAAAGTGATCGGCCCGAGGCAGGCGAGCGAATTCATAGGTACTGTAAATTCAATAGTTGCGGTAGCGAAAATTGCGGTTCCTCTTGTTTTGATAGCAACGGTTCTGCTTGTTCTGTGGGCAATCACCAAGATTTGAAGCAGATTTAAATAGTCTTATGAGAATAGAATTTTGTGAAAATTGCCTTCTTTACAGACAGCTACTTGCCACAATGGGATGGTGTAGTGAGCACTATAATGGGCTTCAGGAAGGAGCTTGAGAGGCAGGGCCATGAAGTTTACATATTCGCAGCTGGCTCGAGGAGAGATAAGGCGCAGAACAAGGATTCACATGTGTACTACCACACCTCAGTTCCCTTTAAGCCATACCCTGCCTACCGCGTTGCGCTTTTCCCATACATATCTGAGCGAAGGGTGAGGAAGCTGGGTATAGACATCATACACACCCATGGAATGGCAACTCTTGGGCTTGCAGCACTCACCATTTCAAAGATAACGAAGATTCCGATGGTGGGTACGTTTCATACTATGGTTACTGATGCAACGCATTACATAAGCAGCTCACAGACAGTGAAGAGAATTGGTAAGAAGCTTGCGTGGAAGTATTTGAAGTGGTACTATGACAACTGTGAGGCAGTGCTCGCGCCTAGCGAGTGGACGTGTAAACTGCTGAGGCGCAAGGGAATAAGGAACGTGATTGCAGTTCATCCTGGAATTGATACAAAGAGGTTCAAGCCAGGTATAAAAGGGAGGGAGTTCAGAAAGAAGTACGGGCTTGGCAATAGCCCCGTTGTGCTTCATATTGGAAGGATAGTACTTGAGAAGAACATAGGCCTGCTTATACGCGCAGCACCATATGTGCTCAAGAAGATTCCGAATTGCAAGTTCGTGATTGCAGGGAAAGGGCCTGCTGAAGCAAAATACAAGAGAATGGTTGAGAGGAAGGGGCTTGAAAAGAGCTTTGTATTTGCGGGCTTCCTTCCGGGCAAGATGCTACCAAGAGCATATGCGGGCTCAGACGTTCTCGCCTTCCCTTCGACTTTCGAAACTCTTGGAATAGTTGCACTTGAGGCAATGGCATGCGGGCTTCCTGTTGCCTGTGCAGACCACGGCCCGCTTAAGAGCATGGTGAAGAACGGGAGGAACGGGATAAGGTTCAACCCAAAGAGCCCAAAGGGATGTGCTGAGGCAATAGTCAGGGTTTATAAGGGGAGGGAGCGATTGGGGTCTGCAGCAGCAAAGATGGCAGAGAAGTACGATACAGGGATGTGTGTGAAGAGACTTGTGGAAGTATATGAGAAGGTGCTTGAGAAAAAGGGGTGAACCATGGGCGTTTCAATAATAATACCTGCTTTGAACGAAGAGGAAAGCATAGAGAAGTGTTTGAAGAGCCTTAGAAAACAGAAGTTCGAGGACAAATATGAAATCATACTGGTGGATGGATATAGTCAGGATAGTACAGTAAAGATTGCAAAGCCTTATGTGGACAGGGTTTTGAAGAAAAAGGCGCATGGGCCTGGAGCTGCTAGGAACGAGGGGGCTGAGAAGGCAAAATATGAAATATTAGCATTCATAGATGCGGATTGCGAGGCTGAGAAGGACTGGCTTGACAGAATACAGAGAAATTTCGCAAAGGAGAAGAAGCTGGCGGGAATAGGAGGAATACTCAAGCCCATGGAGGGCGGCTGGTTCGACCACCTTGTGTT
>Ga0180301_10004217_pt1 | contig 11111 bp, 7 predicted proteins | sample GuaBasSediGuay16_FD_121797 | JGI IMG/M metagenome (GOLD analysis project Ga0180301, IMG submission 121797) | Subseafloor sediment microbial communities from Guaymas Basin, Gulf of California, Mexico - Guay16, Core 4569-2, 12-15 cm | ecosystem: Environmental > Aquatic > Marine > Hydrothermal... | reverse complement strand
GAATGGTTAAAACGGTTATATTGTCCAATTGCTTTGAGATGTAGACCAGTTAGTTAATCCATGCCAATTCCTGTGAGAGCAGAATGCCTAAGCGAACTGACATTAAGAAAATACTTATAATAGGCTCCGGGCCCATTGTGATCGGCCAGGCATGTGAATTTGACTACTCAGGCACCCAGGCCTGTAAGGCCTTGATGGAAGAGGGCTATGAGGTGGTGCTTATCAACAGTAATCCAGCCACTATTATGACCGATCCAGGCATGGCCCATCACACCTATTTGGAACCAATTACCCCTGAGTTCTTAGCAAGGGTTTTGGAGCGGGAGCGGCCTGATGCTTTGCTGCCTACCTTAGGGGGACAGACTGGCCTTAACACGGCTGTCCAAGTAGCCAAGACAGGCCTGATGGAGGAGCTGGGGGTTGAGATGATTGGCGCTTCTTTCCCGGTGATTCTCAAGGCAGAGGACCGCGAGCAATTCCGGGATGCCATGAGCCATATTGGACTCAGGGTGCCTGAAAACGGAATCGCCAGAAACATGGATGAGGTCTTTCAGATCGCAGAGAGAATCGGTTTTCCCATTATAATACGCCCCAGTTTTACCCTAGGCGGGACAGGCAGTGGGGTGGCCTATAACCGGGAAGAATTGGAGGTCATTGCCAAGGCAGGGCTGGATGCCAGCATGATTTCTGAGATCATCATTGAGGAATCTCTGATCGGCTGGAAGGAATTTGAGCTGGAGGTGATGCGGGATTTTAAGGATAACGTGGTAATCATTTGCTCCATTGAAAACTTTGATCCCATGGGGATTCACACAGGAGACAGTATTACAGTGGCCCCGGCCCAGACCCTCACAGATCGAGAATACCAGGCTATGCGGGATGCTGCCATTGCCATCATCCGAGAGATAGGTGTTGAGACCGGAGGCTCCAATATCCAGTTTGCCATCCACCCGGACACGGGAGAGATGGTGGTCATTGAGATGAACCCGCGTGTTTCACGAAGCTCGGCGCTGGCCTCCAAGGCAACAGGTTTTCCCATCGCAAAGATCGCAGCCAAGCTGGCCGTAGGGTACACCCTGGATGAAATCGCCAATGATATCACACGGGAGACCCTTGCCTCCTTTGAGCCCACCATTGATTATTGCGTGGTGAAGATCCCACGCTGGGCCTTTGAAAAGTTCCCTGGGGCCGAAGATTTGCTTACCACCTCCATGAAATCGGTTGGTGAGACCATGGCCATTGGTAGAACCTTTAAGGAGGCCCTGCAAAAGGCCATCCGATCCCTTGAAATCGGAAGATATGGGCTAGGGTCTGATGGCCCCCGGCCGCCAGAGGCGGAGCTGGACGATGGCCAGATTGAACAGGCCCTTATTAATCCCAATTCAAAACGACTGTTCGCCATTAGAGAGGCCTTTAGGAGGCGCTTCGGCATTGAGAAGATCCATGAGCTGACCAAGATTGACCCCTGGTTCCTGTTTCATATGCAAAAGATCCATGAGCTGGAAGTTCATCTACACAACCTGGCTGAAAGAGGGAACAATTTCCATGATTGGGGGCCAGAGGTGTGGAAGCGGGTAAAGGAATATGGGTTTTCAGATATTCAACTGGCAGAGATCTTTGGCAGTGATGAAAAGACGGTCAGAAGGGCCAGGGTGGAAAAGGGCATAGAGCCTGTTTATAAGCTGGTGGATACCTGTGCTGCCGAATTCGAGGCATACACCCCATATTACTATTCCACCTATGATCAGGAAAATGAAATCAGAAGCTCCACCAAAAGAAAGGTGGTCATATTGGGGGCAGGGCCCAATCGTATAGGTCAAGGGATTGAATTTGATTATTGTTGCGTCCAGGCATCCCTTGCGCTCCGAGAGATGGGAATTGAGAGCATCATGGTCAACAGCAATCCCGAGACGGTCAGCACAGACTATGATACATCTGACAGGCTCTATTTTGAGCCCTTGACAAGAGAAGACGTTTTGAACCTGATCGAGCAGGAAAGGCCAGAAGGTGTGATCGTACAATTCGGCGGTCAAACACCATTGAACATTTCAGTTCCCTTGGCCGAGGCAGGGGTGAGGATTCTTGGCACAAGCCCGGATAGCATTGACAGGGCTGAGGATAGGGACCGATTCCAAGATATGCTGCGAAAGTTAGGCATCCTGCAGCCTGAAAACGGTATAGCCACCAATGTGGAAGAGGCGGTTCGGGTGGCGGGCAGGATCGGGTATCCGGTGATGGTACGGCCATCCTTTGTGCTGGGCGGAAGGGCTATGGAGATCGTATATGACCAGAAGGACCTGGAGTATTACATAAAATCCGCCGTGGATGTATCCCCTGGTAAACCCGTACTAATTGACCGTTTTCTGGAGGATGCCACGGAAATCGATGTGGATGCCATTTCGGACGGCAAGACCACTATCATTGGCGGTATTATGGAACATATTGAAGAGGCTGGCATCCATAGCGGAGACAGTGCCTGTGTGCTTCCGCCCATTAGCCTTGAACCAGAAATCATTGCACAAATTCAGGATCATACCCGTGCCATTGCAAAAGAGCTGAATGTGGTGGGGTTGATGAATATCCAATATGCAGTCAAGAACAAGGTGGTCTATGTGCTGGAGGTGAACCCCAGGGCATCGCGCACCATCCCTTTTGTGAGCAAGGCCACGGGTGTACCCCTGGCCCGGCTGGCTACAAAGGTTATTATGGGAATGACACTGGAAGAACTGGGGCTGACCAAGGAGGCAATTCCATCACATATTTCAGTAAAGGAATCTGTGTTTCCCTTTGCGCGGTTCCCTGGAGTGGACACGATCCTGGGACCGGAGATGAAATCCACTGGCGAGGTCATGGGGATTGATCGGTCCTTTGGGCTGGCCTTTGCCAAATCCCAGTTGGCTGCAGGACAGAATATCCCCTCTTCAGGCACCGTGTTTATCAGCGTGAAGGATGAAGACAAAATGGCCCTTTTGGAGGTGGCATTTACCCTTTATGATTTGGGTTTCAAAATTGTGGCCACCAAGGGGACATCGGCCTTTCTTCTGGCACATGGTATTAAGAACCAAAGGGTGAATAAGGTAAGAGAGGGGAGACCCAACATTGTGGACATGATCAAAAACGGAGAGATCGATCTGGTGATCAATACCACGAGCGACAAGAAGGCCATCGCAGAATCTTATGAGATCCGAAGGAGTGCGCTTACCTTCAATATTCCTTACACCACCACCCTCGCCGGGGCCAAGGCTACCGCATTGGCCATTAAGGCCATGAACGAAGGTCGGCTTGAAGTAAGGACTTTACAGGAGTATCATAGGGATATTGCAGGATCATGAGGTGGATTGAGGATCCAGATGTCTTGTTTCACATGCCGACATATGGCTAGCAGGCCTTTGAGGGTTGACGGTGGCCAGAGCACAGGGTCGTGGGACAAATCTGTGGCAGATCGGCCAAGGGAGGCCTGCGGCATCTTTGCTGTTTACGGCCACCCGGAGGCAGCAAAACTGACCTATTTTGGTCTTTATGCCTTGCAGCATCGAGGGCAGGAGAGCGCCGGGATCGTGAGCTCTGATGGCAAGCGTGTTATGGAATACAAGGCCATGGGCCTGGTACCGGATATTTTTAATGAGCAGATCCTGGATGGCCTTCAGGGAGATATGGCCTTGGGACACGTGCGGTATTCAACCACCGGGTCATCACTCTTGGTCAATGCCCAGCCTTTTAGGATCCATTATTCTGGTAAGTCCTTTGCAATTGCCCACAACGGCAATTTTGTCAATGCCCGAATGATCAGGGAAACGTTGGAAAATGAAGGCTCCATATTCCAGACCAGTATGGACAGTGAGATAGTGCTCCAGCTCACTGCCAAAAGTATCAAAAAGGGGCTTGAGGAGGCCATGGTGTCCACTATGGCACAGGTTCAGGGCGCCTATTCAATGGTTATTATGACAGAAGATACCATGGTTGTGGTCCGGGATCCTCATGGCTTCAGGCCCCTTTGCCTTGGCAGATTGGACGAGAGCTATGTGGTTGCCTCTGAAACGTGTGCACTGGATCTCGTGGAAGCGGAATATCTCAGGGACGGGGAGCCGGGCGAAATCCTGATTATAGACAGAGGTGGCCTTCGGAGCATATATCCAAAAATCCAAACAAGAAGAAGTCAATGTATCTTTGAATTGATCTATTTTGCAAGGCCTGACAGCGATGTCTTCGGCCAGAATGTCTATCTTTTTAGAAAGAAACAGGGCGAATTCTTGGCAAAGGAGTATCCCCTGGACGTAGATCTAGTGATGCCATTCCCCGATTCTGGAAATTATGCGGCCATTGGGTATACCCAGTCATCTGGAATTCCCTTTGAGATGGGGGTTATTAGAAATCATTATGTGGGCCGCACCTTTATCCAACCATCCCAAAGTATGCGCGATTTTGAGGTAAAGGTAAAACTCAACCCTGTTAAGGAGCTCCTTAAAGGCCAGCGAGTTCTTATTATCGAAGATTCCATTATTCGGGGAACCACCGCCAGGACCAGGGTCAAGACCTTACGGAAGATAGGGGCCAGAGAGGTTCACATGTTAGTAAGCTGCCCTCCTCATAGGTTCACATGCCATTATGGCATTGATTTTTCCAGTAAGGGAGAATTGATCGCTGCACGAAAGTCTGTGCAAGAGATCCGGGAATTCTTGGGGCTTGACAGCCTGGGCTATCTCTCCATAGACAATCTTGTTAAGGCCACCCATATTCCTCGCCACGACCTATGCCTTGCCTGCTTCGATGGGAAATACCCTGTTCCCACTGACCAGAAATTTACAAAGACCTGTTTGGAATAACCACAGGCGGGGATTCTCAGGAGAGCGAAAGGGAAAGAACCTTTACAGTAGGGGCCTGGTGCTTTTTCCTACATTTTTGTCATTTTTTGTGTTAAGAATACCCAAGAGAGCTGAATTTTTCATTTGAAAAAGCCGACTTTAGACCAATGGAAGGGGAAAAGCCCGAACGAGGAAGATGAAAGGAAAGACTAGTCCAAAGCCGGATGAGATTGCATGCCTGTATGAGATTACCAGGGCCATTCACTCCACACTTGATCTGCGCCAATCCCTATACAAGGTGCTTGATTTGCTTGCTGAGATGCTCGGGATGAATCGTGGCTCCATTACCCTTTTAAATCCTGATACTTCTGAGATTCATATTGAGGTGGCTCATGGGCTTTCGCATTCGGCCAGGAGCAAAGGGCGATATAAACTGGGTGAAGGGGTTACAGGAAAGGTAACAGAATCGGGAAGGCCAATGGTTGTTCCCAAGATTGATGAGGAGCCCCTTTTTCTAGATAGGACTGGGGCGCGGAGGCGAATTGATAAGTCAAAGATTTCCTTTATTTGTGTCCCCATTAAGGATGGTAATAGGGTGGTCGGAACCCTGAGTGCTGATCGTGTGTTTCAGGGTCCTGAGCCCCTTGAGGAGGACGTGAGGCTTCTGAGCATCATCAGCAGCTTGATTGCCCAAAAGGTGGCCCTGCTCGAAAAGATAAACAGGGAGAAAGATAAGCTTAGAGAAGAAAACTTGAGGCTTAGAAGGGAGCTGAATAAGAGGTATAGCTTTAGCAACATTGTGGGCAACAGCCGAAAGATGCAAGAGGTTTTTCACTTATCAGTCAGGTTGCTAAAAGCAATGCTAATGTGCTTTTGCTTGGCGAAAGTGGGACAGGCAAGGAGCTTGTGGCCAACGCTATTCACTATAATAGTCTGCGGGCGGGAAAGCCCTTGGTAAAGGTCAATTGTGCGGCATTGCCTGCTAATTTGGTGGAAGCAGAGCTGTTTGGGTATGAGAAAGGGGCCTTTACGGGTGCAACCCGCTCCAAAGAGGGCAAATTCGAATTAGCCAATGGAGGTACGGTATTTTTGGATGAGATCGGATCCCTTGCCTTGGATGCACAGGGCAAGCTGCTGCGGGTCTTACAGGAGAAGGAGCTTGAGAGGCTGGGCAGCACAAGGACAAGAAAGGTGAACATTCGGCTGATCGCGGCATCCAATAAGGACCTGGCCAAGGAGGTGGAGAAGGGGAGCTTCAGGGAAGACCTTTTCTACCGGCTGAATGTGTACCCCATTTATCTTCCACCATTGCGGGAAAGGGAGGCCGACATACTGCTGTTAGCCGACCATTTCCTGGAAAGGTATGCCAAGGAATATGGTAAAGATATTCGAAGGATATCTACCCCAGCTATTGATGCCCTTATGCAGTATCATTGGCCGGGCAATGTGAGAGAGCTTGAAAACTGTATAGAAAGGGCAGTGCTCCTTTGTGAGGAACAGGTAATCCATACCTACCACCTTCCTCCCACCTTGCAGACAGCCAGGGATACGGGTACTGTTCAGGTCCAATCCCTTAAGGAGGCTGTAGAGCGTTTTGAAATGGACCTCATAATAGATGCCCTGAAGAGTAGCAGGGGGAATATGAGGCGAGCTGCAAAGGCACTACAAACCACAGAGCGCATTTTTGGATATAAGGTAAAGAAATATAATATTAATCCGAGGCAGTACAGGTAGAGTCTTAAGGTAAAAGGATAAAGGTGAAAGGCCAAAGACCGTCTAAATAATGACAACAGTGAAAGGTCAAATGCCAAATGAAAGAGTGATCTTAAATGGGACAATGCAACTGCGAATAGAGCCCTTAACCAAAGGGAAAAGATTAGGAATAACCGAAACAGAATAGCCAAGATAAGAAACTCAAGGTAGTGGAGCAAAGCACAGAAGAGGAATTAGGCTCGAGGCCCTGCTCGGTATCAGAGATTGTGGTGGAAAAGAGGGTGACTCGGCATAGATGTATTTAAATTCAGCGAGAGGAGAAAGTTAACATGAAGAAGATTGAAGCTATTATCAAGCCATTTAAGCTGGAGGATGTGAAAGAGGCGGTACTGAAACTGGGAGTAAGCGGAATGAGTGTGACCGAAATTAAGGGTTTCGGAAGGCAAAAAGGCCACAAAGAGATTTATCGAGGGGCCGAGTATGTTGTGGATTTTTTGCCCAAAGTCAAGGTAGAGGTGGTGGTGCCAGCTGAGTTAACAGCAAGGGTGGTGGAAACCATAAAGGAGAATGCCTATACAGGACAGATAGGCGATGGAAAAATCTTTGTGTTGCCAGTCGAAAAGGCTATTCGAATACGCACCGGTGAAGAGGATAGAGACGCCATCTAACATCACGCGTTCGCCGGATAAGGTAGTCGAGGACTTTATTGAGGCAAGGACCGACTTGGTTCAAAGCGAGTTGGCCGCACTGTCTGGAGGCTGCCTGGTACGTAGATATGTGCGCCTGGTGGACCTGTTCCTTGGAGAACTTTTTCTTTCTTTGGGTCTTAGACAGGAATTGAGTTCCAGAAACGGAAATGGGGGGATGGCCATTCTTGCACTAGGCAGTTATGGCAATAGAGAACTCTGCCTCGGCTCGGACCTGGACCTTATGGTCCTTCATGAGCTTCCACTTCCCAGGAAAATCGAGCGTATCCTTCTTCAAATGTTGTACCTGCTCTGGGATGCCAAGCTAGAAGTAGGGTACACCATTGTAACGCCTGAGGAGAGCAAGAGGCTTATTAGAGAGGACTTTGGGACCCTTACATCTGTCATGAATTCCCGTCTTCTTCTAGGGTCAAGGAGCTTTTATCGGGGATTCATGGATAGTTTTTTCTCTGACCTCCAGCAAGATAAAGAAGATCTGCTAAAAAAAATCGTACTTGCAAGGAGAAAGAGAGAGGAAAAATATGGTGGGGAGGCATATTTTATTGAACCTGATATTAAAGAAGGTCCTGGAGGACTTAGGGACTTTGATATAATGCGATGGGTGGCCAGGGCCTGCTTTGGTTGGGAACGGTTTACTGATATAAAAAGGTCGCCTGTATTCTCTCATTTCGAGATCAATAAGCTGAACTATTCAAAAGGCTTCCTATTAAAGATACGAAATCTTCTGCATACCATGACCGCTGGCAAAGAAGATAGATTGCTGTTGTCTCACCAGGAACAGTTGGCACGCCTTCTTTCCTATTCAGATAGTCCCTATATGTCTGGGCCCAGCCGGTTTATGAAGGATCTGTACCTACACATGAATCGGATTCGTTATGTGAGCGAGGAGTTTTTAACAAAGGCCATGGATGTGATCTCGCCTAGCTCTTTGGATCCCGTTCCCCCCTCCTTTCCAGCGGAGTTTGAGGTGGTAAAGGGAAATGTGGTGATAAAAGGGGGATCTCCTTTTCGGGACGATCTGATACTTATTCTAAAGGCATTTGAGACTGCCAATGAGCGAGACCTGTTTTTGGGATCAGGGTTCATCTGGGAGGCCCGGAGAAAGATTACAAAGGAAAAGCGTCGCCTGGTGGAAATGCCTGGGGCCAAGGAGATGTTTTTGAACCTCATCTTTGATCCGAGGAACCCAAAGATAATGCGGCTGGCATTGGAGATCGGGCTCATAAACGCCTTTATTCCTGAATTCAGAAGGATCCGGAATCTGGCCGAATTCGGTTACTACCATGTTGAGACAGTAGATCTGCATTCCCTGAGGACCGTGGAGATCTTATATAAGATACAAAGTGGGGCATTTGACTCTGAGTGGCCCCTCTTGAGGGAGGTGTGGAACGAGCTAAAGCATCCCGAGTGGCTGTTCTTGGCCGGGCTGCTCCACGATATTGGCAAGGGCTATGGAAAAGGACATTCTGTGAAGGGAGCACGGAAGATCACCAGAATTCTCAAGAGATTGGGGCTTAAGGGAGAGGTGATAAAAACCATCACCTTTTTGGTGAGATATCACATTTTGCTTGCCCGGATATCCCAGCGCAGAGATCTGGGGGATGAGAAAACCGTGGTCTCCGTTGCCCAGATGATACGTGATCCTGATCTCCTGAAGATGCTCTTCCTGCTCACCGTAGCAGATAGCGAGGCAACAGGGCCGATGGCCCGGGGTGAATGGAAAAGGCTGCTTCTCGATGAACTCTATTTCAAGGTAAAAAAGATTTTGGAGGGGGGAAAATTGGCTGCCCCTGATACCAGAAGGAAGATAGCAAAGAAGCGTGCCCAGGCGTTGAACTTGTTAAAAGACCAGTTTCCTGTCAAGGCCATAGAGGCGCTCATCAATCAGGCTTCAACCCGGTATCTAATGGAGGTCCAGGTAGAGGATATAGTCTCCCATATTCGATTGGCCCTGACCATGGGGGAAGAGCCTTATGCCTGGGCCTTAAAAAAGCTTCAGGGGGTTCCGGTCACGCGGGTTATTCAGTGTACTTATGACAGGCCAGGCCTTTTCAGTAAGATGGTAGGGGTATTTGCCCTTAACAACATCCGCGTATTGTCTGCTAATATCTTCACCCTGAAAAACGGCCTGGCCTTTGACGTGTATGAGGTGACCAATCCTGTTGACCCTTACAGGGAGAAGGACCGCTGGGAAAAGGTGCAGAGGGAAATTATTCTGGCGTTGGAGGACCGCCTGCCCCTGGAGCAATTAATAAGAGAGAAACAGAAAGGCCTTCTCCAATCAAAAAGTTATATTATTCCCCAGCGTATAAAAGTTAAGGTGGACAATGAGGTATCTGACTTTTTCACCGTCATTGAGGTGATCTCCCTCTATCGCCCGGGGGGTCTCTTTGAAATAGCGAAACAGATGTATTCCCTTGGCCTCGATATCCGGTTTGCAAAGGTAAATATGGATGAGGAAAAAATGATGGGTGCGTTTTACGTGAGAGACAGAGAAGGGCAAAAGATCTATGACGGTGAAATGTTGAGGGAACTAAAACAAGGCCTAGCACAGGGATATGGATCGGGCGAATCGTATCCCACCTGGTGATTGCAAATTTGCCCTTCTATTTTCGTCAGCCGAAGTTACTTAATACATCCCAAATCCTTTTAAGTCATGACTATAGGGATATCGGCCCCCAGTGCCCTATATCTTTTTTGCCTCCTCAGGGTTCATGGAGAAGGTATGCTCAGGACCGGGGAACGTGCCTTCCTCCACCTCTTTTTTGAATTGGGCCAATGCCTCTTTTATCTGGGGTGAGAGATTGATATATTGTTTTACAAACTTGGGGGTAAACCGCTCGAAAAGTCCTACTAGATCGTGGTAAACAAGCACCTGCCCGTCACAACCTTTCCCTGCTCCAATACCTATTGTGGGAATCTTAAGCTCTTGGGTGATTTTGGATGCGAGGATGTCCGGAATGCACTCCATGACGATCATAAAGGCTCCGGCCTGCTCCAGATCTCTTGCAGATTGAACCAAGGCCTTTGCGCTTTCAGCGTCCTTTCCTTGAACCTTAAAACCGCTCAATTTGGTAGCGGTTTGGGGTGTTAACCCTATATGGGCACAGACGGGGATACCTACATCCACAATGGCCTTAACCACATGTGCCATTTCCGAGCCCCCTTCCAATTTAACACTGTCACAGCCGGCTTCCTTTATGAATCGCCCTGCATTCTCAATGGCCTTTTCCACGCTGCTGTGGTACGACATGAAAGGCATATCTCCTATGATGAAGCTGTGCTTGGCGCCGCGACCGACCGCCTTGCAGTGATGGATCATCTCGTCCATGGTGACCGGCACCGTGGAATCATAACCCAGTACCACCATACCGAGGGAATCTCCCACAAGGATAGTATCAATTCCTGCCTGATCCACAAGGCTTGCCGTAGGATAATCATAGGCCGTCATCATGGTGATTTTTTCTTTATTCTGCTTTTTTCGGTGAAGTTCTGCAATCGTGATCTTTTGCCTATTCATCATGTCCTCCGTATCTTCTTCTTTGGCCATTTCAGCGAAAAAGGCCTTCCAATCGGACCGCAGAAAGACCCTCCTGTACCTAAAATCTTGGTCTATTGCTGACCGTCCCGGTTAACCATTATGGTAGAATCTAGGCGGTCCCAAGCTGCGAGGCACTTGGATCAAACAGGCTGGCTGTCAAAATTATGGTGGGATCAGCCTCCTGTTTGTGGGAAAGGATGCTACCTTAGAGCAAAACCAATTGTCAATTCAAAGTTTGATGGAACCTTCTAAGGCAGTTTTTCACGAAGTGTCAAAAATCTGGTATCCAATGTCAGAAGAGTGTGAAGTGCATCATTATGTGAGCCGATGTAATGGATTAGGGGCTTT
>Ga0180301_10004216_pt1 | contig 11112 bp, 11 predicted proteins | sample GuaBasSediGuay16_FD_121797 | JGI IMG/M metagenome (GOLD analysis project Ga0180301, IMG submission 121797) | Subseafloor sediment microbial communities from Guaymas Basin, Gulf of California, Mexico - Guay16, Core 4569-2, 12-15 cm | ecosystem: Environmental > Aquatic > Marine > Hydrothermal... | reverse complement strand
GTATATACGTTACCGTTTATATCTACTAACATTAGTTTACCTAGTTCTATGTTGAAGTATGCTAAAGCTACTGGATATTCTATTCCTGATATGTTTATCCATTCAGTTCCATTAAATATCTTCATGTATATATCGTGAATTAAAGCTATTCCAATGTTAGGTATATCTATTGCAAATGATAAACCTAAGACTTTCCAGTCAGTTGTTACATCAACTATTTCGCTAAGATTTTCACTTATAAGCTTGACTTTTCCATTTTCATTTCCAATTACCCATTTCTTAAGTGAGTGACTGAAAAGTGTTGTAATTACTTTAACGTTACCTAGAGCTAATCTATCTGTTAAATCTGTCAAATTATCGTTTTCATCGATATATACAACTTCTCCGTTAGCTGTACCAAACATTATGTCAAGTCCATTTCTACTATATATCGCTGTTACGTTAGTATATGTTGTTAAGTATGCATCAATTGTACCTGTATCTAAGTCAAGTGTATATATTCCATCTGTTTTACCTATAAACAACTTATTTCTAATGTAAGCTATTGATAATACGGTATTAACATCGAATGTTGCAACTTTTTCGAAATCTATAAGTGACTTTATGTTTCTAGTAGTTACAAAGATATTATCGCCTACAGAAAGATCTGTACTTCTTGTAACAAGTATATTCTTCTTAGGTGTATAGAGTGCAATTATTGGTTTACTTGAGATCTTACTGGATATGTCTAGGTTTACACCCTTAACAATAACATCTAAATTGTATGTTTTTGGATATGAAGTTATTGAAAGTACATCAATTCCTATACCTGCACCTATGTTAATTACTCTTAACATATATACCACTAATAGTTTATTAGCCAGTTATGTGGATTCCACTCAACTATATCTAAATCGCTTATATCTATGTATATTGGTTTAGAGTATATTATGCCAGTGTTTGGATCAAAGCCTTGGTAAAGCAAGTAAACTATTTTGTTTTGTGTGTCAATTATTGGTCTACATGTTATATCGCTATTATATGGTCTTAAGCTAAAAATTTTGTGTCTTAGATATACGTTTATTTCATTTTGTTCTTTAGTATCGTTTATTTCTAGTAATGTCTGTGATGTTATAATGTTTAGTGATGAATCAAGTTCAACGTACATCAACTTTATTGCTGTAGCGTAATTCCAATGATTATTAGCTATGCTTATCAACACTGCGTAGTTACCATTACTTAACCTACCTAAGAAAGCAATTCCAGAGTATGGATCGTTATATGTGTATCCAGATAAAGTACCTAAGTCAAGATTAGCTATGTGGTTGAAATTCTTGTCGAAGAAAGATATAGCTTTATTGGTATCTCTTGTACCTGAAGCTATGAATGGGTAAATCACTGTTCTACCTATTTGCAGTGGTAATCCAGCATTTATTGTTGGTTTTCCACCAACAGCACTTACATCTAAATCAACAACTGAACCACTAAAGATTTTTATTAATCTAAAGTAGTCATTATCCATCCATCTACCAAGAGCTACATATAGTTCTCTACCACGTACAACATAGAATGTTCCTGGGAATGCTGAATATGTTGAGTCTAGAAGAGTATCTATATCTTCGTATGAAGTATCTTCAATGTCAAGAACTCTAATTCGACTTGTATTTGTAACGTTAAGTACGAGTAGCCTTGGTGGTATAAATGTACTGTAATATAGATCATATTCATGTGTAATAGCGTTAGGTATTCTAAGTTCATCAGTTCTAGTTACAGTAAACTCATCGAGATTAATTTCAGCTTTAGTAATAACAATTTCATTATTTGGTAAATATTCGTATATGTACAATATCTCAACAGTTGAACTTTTAACTTTAAAATCAGTTATTCTTACATGAAATCCAGAATCCTGTATTATTTCGCCTAGAAGTCTTATTGAATCATCATAGAAATCAACAAGTGATATACCTCGGTATCCAGTTACAACAATTCCGTAAAGTTTACCTTTGTAAACAACGGGTATTAATGATCCTTCAGCAGTATTTACATCGCTTCTCCAAGTACCTTCAACAACGGTAGGCATAGAGACTTAAGTTTTAAGTTAACTAATGTAGTTTATAAATACTTTGTTGTAAGTAATGATATTCTTAGCACTATAAAACAGTAATGTAGGGTGAATAATAAAAAGGTTAATACGCATTTCTTTTTTGTCTTGGGTAGAGTTTAAATATCTTTAATTGGTTTATTTTTGTTGTATGGCTTGGTCTAAAGCTACTGATGTATTGTACGCTCAGAAGTATTTACTGGACTTTGAGTTTAAGCAGGAGGATACCACTTGGTACTTATATGATAGCTTCAAAGTCATTAGGATACCTATACATGTTAATTACTTTGCTGTTCAAATGCGTAAGGTCGATGATACTTGGGTCGACGTGATTAAGGGCCCAACTAACACTGCTGGTGCTTATGGTTTTCTTGTTCCTTGTAGGGACGGTTTCTTAATTATTGCTGGTGATGACCCTAGCTCACCAACAAACATTGTATCTATTGCTGTTAGTTACGGTAAGAGTGACTTAGCTATTTACGTTAAGTGTCTCAAGGGTAGTGTTAAGGTTCCACTTGCTAGAGCATACGTCGGAGATGTTGGTGATAACCTAAACTATGAAACTAATGGCACGGTTGACACTACAACCAACGAGATTACTTTGAGTTCAGGTCAATACGCATTGTTTTGGCTACTTGAGAAACCTAGTGTAGGTACGATTGCTTTCACGGATAGGTACCCATATGAGGGCGATGATGGCACATTGAAGATTGAGATTGACACTGTTAACTACTTGACTAAGTACGCTAATGATGTCTTTAGCACGGTAACGATTTCTATTGGTGTACTAATAAACAAGACTTTGAGAATTGTTAGAGAGGGTCCTGTTGCTGTTCTTACATGGTTTACGGACATTAGTAACGATGCTTTAAATCTTGCATTTTTCATTCATACACTTTCTGTTAATGAACGTAAAGGATATTATGAAAGTATACTTTCTCAAGGTCACCCTACATGGAGAGAAGTTTATCTTAATGATCCAAATACAGGTACGTGGTTAGCTCCTGGTACAATAGTTAACAAGGTTATTGGTAAACGTGGTGACTACATTCTATCTGGTCATGAGTATGCTCAACTTGATACAAGTGACGCTAAGAGAATTACTGGTAGGTGTACAATATTAGTTAAGTCTGACCCAACTAATAACTGGGTTGAGTATTATGCTGCTCACGTAATTAAGACGGAGACATCTTGTCACAACTACGATGAGGTTGGTGTAACAACTGGTTTTGGTGTATGCGCTGTAAGAAATAAGTATCAAGGAACTGATCAAGTATCTAGTGAGGAAGTTTATAATGGTACATCTTGGACAACTAGAACACCACCAGATGGTGCTTATGAATGGTTAACTGGTTACTATGCTGGTCACTGGACAGCTGATCAAAGTGCTCAAGGTGGCCCATCTACTCTATATGTATTCGCTAAGATTACCGACTTGTGGAGTAGCGTAGTTGCACCAAGTCCAAAACTCGCTAGATGGGATAGACAAACACATTTCAACATGTACCCAAGTGAGATAGCTGATAGAGACATGTCTGCTGGTGAGGTTTGGGGCGTTGGTGTACACTGCGTCTTTGGTCTAAGTGACTATAAAGAGGATGCACCACCAAGCCCGAACAGAACGACAAATGATTACTTCCTTACAGCTCTATACGATGGTATTGTCCCCAGGGAGTGCAAGAGGAATAAGTTAATGCTTGTTGTTCAGGGCGATTATGATGTTTATATTTGTGATTATGCTGGCAACAGGATTGGACATCTTAAATTACCTGACAAATTTAACTATGTTTTAGGTACTAAGCTTGGCTTTATTTGTAGTGCTGGTAATAAAGTCTACTCAATTGATTTCAATAGAACTTTACAATTCTCAACTTTTGCTGGTAGTATTGTTCCAATTGCTGAACTGCATAAGTTAAATGCTATTGCTTTTGTTGTTGATTCTAGTCTATACTTACTTAAAGATGCTGAAAATCCATGTGAATTATTTGCTAGTCTAGGCTTTGAACCTCTTTGTGGATGTACGCCTGATGGTGAGAATCTCGTTATTGGTGGTATAGGTAAGTTAGTTAAGGTTGCTAGTGATGGTACAGTAACTGACTTATCAGTCAATCTAAATCTAGGAGTTAACGATATTGTTCTTGGTATTACTTATGTGCCAAACTTAGCTAAGTACTACTTATTAGTTTACAGAAGTGATGTTGCTGAAACTAGAATTTATGAAACAAGTGATTTAACAACATTTACAGACATAACTGATACAATTGCTCCAACTATGTCACCTAGATATATAGTTGCTCAAAGTAATAGAGTTGTTATTGCTGATCATAAATATGTCTATGTTTATGATGGTACAAACGTAACGAAATTCTTTGTTGATGATTTAACTGGTATTGCTAATGATGCTATCTTATCTCTTGGCGTTAATGCTAACGACGAAATATTTATTGGCTCTATGAGTGGTAAGCTAATTAAGATATCGCCAGATTTAAGCACTATTACAGACATAACTGGAAACGTTGGTCTACAAGCAGATGTTCCAATAATTGGTATAGCATTTATTTAATGCAGTAGAAAATACAAGCTAGTACTAGAAGTAATTAAAAATATGCTTAAATTAAAAATAAGGTTTTATTTTTATTATTCTAAACTATTTTTTCTTGTATGGAAAAGAAGATTTGTCTAGTATCAACTATAGTTAACAACAAATATGTAGATGATTTTATTAATCAAGTTTTTGAAATATCTTCAAGACATAACATACTTTCAATATTATCAACTTGTCAACTAGATATAATACGTAAAGTATCTAGTACTAGGAGAAATTATGATAACGCTAAAGTTGTAACTATTCTCTATAGTAGAAAAATGCCTGATTGGTACAAGAAACCTGATAGGGTTTGGGACATAGTTTATGGGCGTAACTTAGCTAGAAAAAGAGCAATTGAGCTTAGGTGCGATTACGTGTTTTACATTGATAGTGATGTATTTGTTGAGCTTGACTTACCAATTAGAATGTTTAACTTGATGGATAGGTTAAAACTTAATGTTCTTTTTCACTTAGTACCGTTTGAAAATCATGTAGCTTTATTTTCTTCAGCATTATTCATGGTTGATAATTATGCACTTAAAAAACTATTCTTTGGATGTTACCAAGACATTGTTGATGAAAACAATGTAGTTGTTGAAGATGACATATTGATGTTCAAGATAGGCGTACTAAATCTAAGAGTAGCGACGTGTAGCTTAAGTGACGTTAAGCATAAGAACTTAATACATAAGAAAAGAAATGAATTAATATTCCTAGACCCAACAGTAAAAATTATTAGTAAAGCAAGAATTAAGTAAATAATCGTATGTCTAGAGAAACAGTAATAGTTATTTTGTTGTGTATAGTAGCTTTAATGTATGTAGCAACAATTATTTATCAACCAAGCTTAGCTAAAGACATGCTTGAAATATTTAAGTACGTTGTTATTGCAGTAATTAGCTTCTACTTAGGTTACGCTATTAAAGAGAAGAGTAACTACATGTCTAACCCATCAAAGTTCGAGAATGTGTTTAAGAAAAGAGCAGTAGAGTTCAATAGGATTGGCTATGTAGCTGTTGGTTTTGGTGTAGCACTAATTCTACAACACATAATTTGTTTTGGCGTTGATTTTAGCTTAATTTCGCATGAATGGGTAGGAATTTACTTAACAATAGCTGGTCTTTTCTTAATTGGCTTAACTGAGAAATATGTTGGTTTCTCAAAAGGATTATCAAATATTGTAGCTGTTGTGTTACTAATAGCTATATCTGTAGCGTTAGCACTAATAATATATTCAATTTTGGTTGAGTGGGTACAAGAAACGCTTAGTTACTACCTAAACCTATTTAGTAATAAGGTAAACGTTACGTGATGACTAAATAACTACGAGTATTACTCTATCGCAGTAGTATTTGAATTGTGGATATATTTGGCATCTTTGAGGCTCGTACCAGACAAATTGTTTATCTTCATTAATGTAGAACGAAGTTGCGTGACACCACCCTTCTCTTGTACAGCAAAACCAAATTTTACCAAAAGCTAAGTTTTTTCCAAGCTTTAACCTTATTAGTGATACTTCACCAAGCATAACGTTTGTAAAATCATCGCAATCAAATACTTCTTCTTCCCATGGCTTACCTTCTAGAACTTCTTGACACTTGTTATTTATTTCTAGTAAATCGTGTAGATTCACTAAGTTGTACCATTCATCAGCTACGTAAATCTTAGCGTTATTGATTAACCACCTCCAAAACCACTTAGGTTTAAGTTTTAGAGCTTCAAGAATTATATCAACAATTTCTTCAGCATGAACAACGTCTTCTCTACCTCTAATTCTTACAAGTTTTAGTGGTGGCATTTTGGGTTTTTTGTATAGTCTATAAACTTTGACGGGCATATAGAGATTATACGCTAAACTTATTAAAAATTTATTGTTTAAGTGTTTATGTATGATTGATATACTTATTGTTCACTCAAGAGCTAAAAGTCACGAAAAAGTCGCTAATCAAATATGTAGTTACTTGAGAAACGAGAAGATTAGTTACATTGTTCAAAAAATAACTGATGAACCTATTAGAGACATTGATTTTAAGCTTGGTTTATTCGTAATAACTTTCGATAGATTAAGTATTTCGGAGATAGCTAAGTTTTTTCCACACGTTAAACATAAGGTACTGTATGTAACTGTTGAGGGAATACCAATAATTGATAGACTTACACACAATATTCTTGAAGATGTTGATTTAATTATTCCAAATAGTGAATTCACGTTAGACATGATTAACTATGTTGGTTACAAGACATCAGTAATGCCTATTTACCACGAAGCTAAAGTAACTACGCCAAACGTTGAGAAGCTTAGAGAGTTAAAAGATTGGAAAGGTAATGATAAGGTTGTTCTTTGGGTCGGTATGAACCAGAAGAGGAAAGGTCTGGATCAATTAGCTAAAATTACTAGGAAAGTAGTTGAGGTTAGGGACGACGTTAAGTTCTTAGTTCTCACTGGTCTAGGAGAAGTTAACTTAAGAGCTTTAGGTTTCTCAATGAATACTAGAATTGACTTAAATATCGGGTCTTTAAGTGAGGAAGACTTAGCGTCTTATTACAATATTGCTGATGTTGTTATAAGTACGTCGTATTGTGAAGGTTTCGGAATGACTATAAACGAAGCTTTAGCCTATGGTAAAAAAGTATTAACGCCGAGGTATAGACCATTTACTGAATATGTAACTTATACTGCTAAAATTAGGAAGATTTACTACGAGAACTACATGAATTACATGATGTTTAGAATGCACGTACTAGACATAGATGACTTTGTCGATAAGTTAATTGACTTACTAGATAACGATTATGTTACTGGTACACCTAAGTTAAATACTTACAGTAAGTTAATTGATTATTTGAGACTATTTCTATAACTTAAAGATTAAGAATTTAAATACACGTAAAATAAATTCTACACATATGAGTGAAATAATTAAAACATACGACATAGTTAAGATAGTTGGTAGGTTAAAGAAGTCAGTTGAGAAGATTAGAAAAGCTATAGATAGCGGTGACCCTAAAGAACTTGCAGAAATCTTGAAGCAATACGGAGCAAACGAGCAAGATGCTGAAGAATTTGCAACAATGGTAGTTATGAGCGTTAAGGAGAGTAGTAATGTTGAGTTACTTAAGAAAAACATTACTGAGTTTATGTCTAAGAGAGGTGCAAAAAAAGACGAAATTGAGGATGTTTTAGATGGATTAACAACAATAATTGAAACTGTTCTAAAAGAAGTGGTAAAGAAGTAAGATTTAAATTTAGCTAATACGTTTATATATCTTGGTCAACTATGGCAATCCCAGTAGGTGCAATTCCAGCAGCAGCTAGACCAATAGCTCAAGAAGCACTTAAAGGAGTTGTAACAGTTGCACCAATAATTGCATCTAAGGAATTAAACGCTAGAGTTAAACAAGTATATAACGTATTCGAGAAAACACTTAAGGGTTGGGGAGACGTAGCACTAACAACAGTAATATCAGCTGTTCTAAGACTATTAGCTCCTAGATTACCAGCGTTAGCACCCTACGTTGAAGAATTCACAGAAGCAATAATTATTCACTTAATTTTAGAGCTAGACGAGAAGTACTCATTCAAAGAGTTAGGTTTCTTCTCAGTAGATGAAGCAGGTAAGAAATTAATTGTTGAGGGAGCTGACGGTGAAGGAATTGTATGTATTGATAGTGGAAAAACATCAACAGGAGCTGGCGATAATGGTTGTAAACACGTAACTTTAAGCGGAGGAAAAGCTGAAATAGCTGTAAACATTGAGGCTGGTGTATCAGTTGTATTCTTCATGGACAACGAAGGAAAATGGTACATTAAGTTAGTGCCGTTTAAACTAACATACGCATAAGTGAATAGCTATGGAATACATAGTTAAATATTTGCCTTGGATAATAATTGTGTTTCTAATACTGCTACTACTAACAAGTAGATAAAGAGTTAAAACTTAAAAAATATTTTTTATTCAAAGATTTTTTTCCTATCTAAATAACCTAACTATAGCTATTACTAACGCACCTATAACTACCCAAATAACTATGTTCTTAATAGTTTCTAGCGTACTCTTTAAACTATCGTTTTCTTCCTTATACCTTATTATTGATAGGTTAGTTCTATACATTGTTGATAATACTTTGGCTGATAGTTCGGGCGGTAAGTGAGTTAAAATTAATTTGACTTGTTCAGTTTGATATTTAGATAATTCAACACTATACTTCATTTCAATCTCTTTCTTTCTAGTTTCTTCCTTAGCTATCTCTACTTGTGACCAAGACCAAGTAATAACTGAAGCTGTACCACCAATTATTCCGCAGAGAATGGCTATCCAAGCTATGTAAGGTAGAAAACCTATACCTGTTATGCTTTCGAATTCTAGTTCTCCCGTATCTTCATTTACGCTTATTATCTTAGCGTTAGGCATTAAGTTATTTGTGAACCACCATAAATCATTTGGATTAACTTGAATTTTAACTCTATGTCTATAAAGTACTGGTTCTAGAACTAATTCTCCAGCTTCAGCATCTTGCTCAAAGCCTTCCAAACTATTGAAGTAGTAACCTATTGGTGAACCGTTACTAAGAGCTATTAATTCCACGTAGTGTTGAACTGTTCTACCATAAATATCGTAGCTTGTTGGTATTGGTACGTAAATTTTGTCTCCACGTTGAGCGTAGACTGGCAATATTGATGCGTATTTAGGAGTTTCAGTTAGTGTTGTTGATGGTTTTGTATATGGAGCTTCACAATAAATAATCCCTAAAACAGCGTCAGCTAACTCTTTTTCTCTCATGTTGAAGGTCTTCTTCATGAATTTAGGTTCAAAGTTTTTAAGAGGTTTAGCTTCCTTAACGCTAAGCTTAAACGCTTGAGTACTAGATGAACTTAACGTTAATTCGTATACTTTCTTTAGTGGAACAACCATTAATGGGTAACCAATAACTTTCTCCCAAGTACTTCCATCACTACTACGTAAAATCCTAACCTCGCCAACTTCTTGAGCCCAACCACTAACTGGTTCAAAACCTAGTTGCATAACTACTGCTGCATCAGTTAACCAATCAACAGTTATTGTATCGCTAGAACCAAGCAATGTGCCTTTTGGGTAATAAACTTCAATTTTCATGTACTCGTCCTTCATGAAGTTCCAAATATATGCAGGCACAATTATGAATGGGTAGTATGGGTACACGCCTTCACTTGTCTTATTTTGAATTACTAACAATGCGTAACTCATACAGGAAATAAATTTATTTAAAGCACTAATTAAATCTTATTCTGTATGCGTAACAAAGTACTTATTCTTAAGCTTGCACAAAAATTGAAAACAATGGGTAGACCAGACCTAGCGGAAGTAATTGAGAAAAACATTGATAATCCAGAACTAATAGAAGCTGTACTAATTTATGAGTTGGAAAAGTACATGAGTAAGGAAACTATTTTTAAAGCAATAGAAAATATGAGGAAAAAAATTGAAAAAGGTGATTTAAGAATTGAGGATTATTTATAATGTTACGTTGGTAAGCCGTATCTACCCCAAAATGCATCAACGTCTTCAGCTGGTATTCCAAGTTTTGTTATCATGAATTCTCTAATTTTTCTACACTCATCGTCTGTTAGTATTCCAGCGTTCTTAAATGATGCTACTATTTCAACTACTCCCTCAATGTACTTCATTGCTGAACCTCTATACAAGTTTTGATATGCTGAGTAAACTTCGCTAAGAGCATTTTGTAGCTTAATTGAGTCTTGGCCAGTTACTTTCTTAGTCTTAAGTAAATTTCTTGTAAATTCAACGATTGTCCATCTAATTCTACCGTAACCTTCAGCAAAATTGCTTCCTCTCTCCTTTATTCTTTCAGCACCCATCTTCTTGCTGTAGTTCATTGTCATGCTATCGCTTCTTAACTCATATTCTTCTCTCATTTCTTCTGGACTTCTCTTAGGTCTGTATCTAACCATAGTTAACCAATATTAAGAATTATTTTTGGTAATTTAAATCTTTCTTTGATTAAAGTATCAGTAGAGAGAATGAGTATAGTAGCTAAAGTATACTCTAGAGTCTTACCTGTAAACTGAATAAATTGTCTATATTAAGTATCTAAGTAAAACGAGTAGTATGTATGGTAAGAGCTCGCTTGGTGGGTAGGGTAACCTCTTAACAACTTCAATGTATCTATATGGTTCATACGTATAAACAATTAGTATATTGACTTTTTTACTCCATTTAGTGCTTAACTGATTAGTTATGTGATTATGTTTACACGCTAATCCATAGTTACCACTTTCATTACCAGCAAATATAAGTCCAACAAATTTACCATCACTTTCAAGTACAGGACTACCACTATCGCCTGCTTGTACGAAGTTCGTTCCTTCAATCATTACAACGTCTTCAAATTTCGCTACGAATTTTCTATATTGAACTTCTACAGTAACTGAATCATCAATTATTTT
>Ga0180301_10004215_pt1 | contig 11113 bp, 11 predicted proteins | sample GuaBasSediGuay16_FD_121797 | JGI IMG/M metagenome (GOLD analysis project Ga0180301, IMG submission 121797) | Subseafloor sediment microbial communities from Guaymas Basin, Gulf of California, Mexico - Guay16, Core 4569-2, 12-15 cm | ecosystem: Environmental > Aquatic > Marine > Hydrothermal... | reverse complement strand
CTTAGATATCCACCAGAATTTTTCAGATATAGATTTAATAGTATACGGAAGGAGGAACAGTGAATCTGTAAAGGAGACGCTTAAACAGATTTATAACAATCAATCTTCTCAGATTCAGAGATTCGGCAAGAAAAGGATTCGAGAGTGGTGTCTAAAAAAAGCTCGAATGTACCCATTGACTTATGAAGAGGCCGCAAGAATTTTCGAGAAAAAATGGAATCGCGGGTTATTTCGCGGAACCTTATTTTCTATACATCCAGTAAGGCTAGAAGAAGAGAACGATGAGGAGTATGGGGACAGAATCTTCAAACCGGAAGGGATGATTAAGATCGAAGCGACCGTCTTGGATGCTTCTGAAGCAGACTTTTTGCCTTCAATCTATAAAGTTAAGGATGTCAGGGTTATCGATGGACCAAAAGTCAGAGATATACTCGAAGTTGCCTCATATGAAGGACTTTACAGCGGCTTAGCGGAAGAAAATGAAAAAATATTGATCTACGGGAAGCTGGAGAAGGTTATCGATAGACGAGTTGGACAGGAATACCACCGTGTTCTAGTCGGTTCAAAGGAAGCGAAAGGAAGCGACTACATAAAACCATTAATAAGCTAAGATCGTTTACTTATCATAAAATCCGACGGTTTTGCACCTAAGATTAATCTGAAAAACTCTGTTCCATCCTTCTCCACAACTTTCTCAACCTTACCTTGCGCAACAACTTTCTCATCCTTCTGGGCTTGTTCACAGAACCTGCCTCTGAAAGACACAATTTCTTTCAATGATGACACTTCTGTTCCTTCAAGAATTTTAACGTTATCGATTAGGTATCTGCATGGTGTGAATATGGATTCTGAGTCATCCATGATTCTCGCCTTTATTTTTGCGTATCCTGAGGGGATGTAGATTCGGTCTCCATAATCTTCATCTATTTCGTCCCAATCAAGCAGAAACCTCATAAAGAAGTCTCTTCCTTTATATTTTCCCTGCATAAACTTTCTGCGTTCCATTCGAATGAATTCTTCAAGAGGCATCCAAGTATCCTTTGAGCGGAATTTATAAAGCTTTTTGAGACCCTTCAAATCGTATTTTAGGATCGGCCCGCTTCCTTTTTCCATCTCTTCTTCCAGAGCAGCATGCACCGATAAACAGTTTTCTTTTCCATATACAAGCACATCAATATCTGAATTTTCCTTATGAAGACCAACAAGTATCGACCCAGATATTCCCATCTTTTCGAAATTAACATTAGACAAGTCTTGAAGAAGCTGAATGAATTCCACCGCGTCCATTTCAACACGATCCAGATGCGGCTTCATAAAGAGTTCTGAAACCTTTTTTGAAGGTATATAAATCCTCGAAACTCGTTTGTTGGGGACTCCCTGCATGTATTCTCCAAAAACAGGGTCATAGTAAAGATACTCAGGATATCCCTTTCTAAGTATCTCCTCTCTTTCGTTAAGCGAGTATACTTTAACATATCTCTTGTCTCCTCTTTTTCTATCTCCATGAGGATTCTCTATGTAGCGGAGGTACGCTACTGTTCTGTCCGGAGGATGGACAAACCCTTTTACGTCGAAGATTAAACCTTCGACCGTTTCGATGAGATCGCCTTCGCGGATCTTGGTTAACAACATTTTTCGATCACTAAAACTTTAGACCGGACAGAAGGGCAATCATCAATGAAGTTGCAGTTAGATCGGCTGTGGTTCCCGGATTGTAATCTTTTCCTAGATTCTGAAGTTTCCTGTCAAACTCCCATAAGAAGGATGTGCCTTCCGTAGTGGTTAATCCGCCGAGATTAAGGGCTCTTTCAGCCATTTCTGATATCCATGCAATCTCATTCATGCCTATTCTAACCGCCCTTTTTACGTCGCTAACCTTTTTAAGTCCAATCTTTCTTGCGATGAACGTGTCCGGAACCTTCGAGAGTATCCTCAAGAATGCATGTACTGTCGCTATGTTTATGTCACAGGTATTTTTGAAGGTGTCAACAAGCTCCTTATATCCAATCTCAAATGAGATCTCCATGCCGGTTACCAATTCGCTTGCAATAGTATCGTAAAATGAGGACTCCTTCATGACATCGAAGAGAGATATTCCCTCCTCAAGAATTCTCCTCCGCGCCTGCTTATCATATAAGTCAGGAACTCTGTTGTCCTCAACTCTGCCTAATCCACGTGGAGAACCAACAAGCATTATAGCCTCATAGACTTCCGCAGCATCAGCAGGAGTCGTTGATCGCATAATCTCATCAACGCTCTTTCTCAAGCCATTCAATGAGATATCGCCTCTTTCAACATAGGTCTTTGCTGCCGCAGCAGCTAAGGGAATGAAGAGTAGGCAAACGCCTAGATGCGTGTTACCCCCATTGTGAGACTCAGCGATGTCTCGGACAGCCTTCTTCACAAGCCTCCCGACACCTATCTTCGAAATGCTCAGCCTACCCTTAGCAGCTGCGAATCCTTTCAGGGCGGCTTCTTCAACTGAAGAGCCGAGCGCTATCGAGCCGGCTAGAAAATGCTCATAGCGAGCGTCGGGATGATTTATTGTTCTATGAATGTTCCCAGGTTTCGGCCATCCGCTGGCCTCTAAAACAGCGGCGAGCTGAGCTGACGTTCTTACATGTTTTATTAAATCTTTATTTTTCAATAGCTTCTTCCTCATGGAGTTTTTGATAGACGCCGTCTTCTTCGTCATGAAGTGTTCTATTCTGAAGTCCTATGTAGATAATTACACAATCTTATTCTTTTCGGCTTTGAAATCTCTGCTTAAACCTATGACCTATGCATTGCTGAATGACTATATCCAATCTAAAGAGTTAAACAGAAAGTTTAGAGAAAGGCTCCTAACTGCTTTGGGGTTCTCATGTTAAACCTGCTTCATCTCTTCATAAAAGATTCTTTGCAGTGTTTCCTTTTCTATGTTAAGTTTATTTGATAGTTTTTTGATCCATCGTGTATATAACCGAAATGCGCTGCAAACTATCTCCATCTTCTCTTCTCTCGAGAGCTTTTCTTCCTCAACTATCAGTAAGGCAAACCATCTCCCCAAAGTTGATAGAGTATAAAATTTTAGCCATACCGTATGCCCTTTAATTTCAGTTTTCTCCATATTTTCCTCCAGTATACCCGCTTTAGTCATCTTCTTTAAATGCTCAATTATTGTTTTATTAGAATACCTGAGGTTTTCAATCAAGTCTTTCTGATAAATCTTCTTTGTAATCCCTTGGTTAGCTGAAAATTTCAGAATATCAACTGGGACTTTCGACCCGAATATCATCCTTAAAATTCTCTTTTTCTCCTCTTTAGGTAGAAAGATCACGTATGGATAAATCTTCATTTCCATACGTCAAGCCACCGAGAAAATAATAATAGACGCAAGATAGATTAATTCCTTCCTAAAAACATCTAAGAATTCCATCACTTCCATTGTAATATCCTCTCTGATCTTTCAAGTATTTCTATCGCTATTCTCCTAAGCATGTTGTCCCTGGTGCTGTGATAGACAATGTCCTTGAACATCTCTATCCTTTCCAGAAGGCCTTTGGCTTTTTCCCTATCAGCATCTTTAAAATAAAGAAGCCTAGTATAGCATATTAAAGCCTCAATTATAGCTGGGCCTGCTCGATTATATGTTCTCACGGTTCTACAGGTTATATCGATGAATAATGGCTTCAAAAAAGCCTTGAGGTATTCTTCGTATGTCGTTACATCAGTGATGGAGCATTCAACATATGCGTTACAGTCGCATATTCGAGGTGAAGAAACGCGTTCAGCTGGCTTGTATGAAATTTTGTCCTTCTCAAAAATTGCATTGAAAAAGAGTATAGGATCACTGGTAATATTAAGAACGCAGTCCCTCGCTCCGTTAACAATCATCTCATATGTTCTTTGACCTTTGTAAACCCTTAGACAGATCTCTCCGCGGTCATTTAGAAGAGCACCCATTGGAGCCGAATTAACTATTTCTTTTAGTTTAATAGTGAGGATCACTTCGCTGTAGGTAAGATTTGAAAAACCTAGTCTCCCCAAACTCATCTAAATCACCATGACGTTAACTCGCAAGTCCTCGTCTAAGCTCCGGAAGTATCAATGAGTAAGTTTAAGCCTTAACTCAGATAAAAATGTAGGAAAAAGAGCTCTGTCGTGTTTGCTTAAACCAAAATATTTAGTTTCCTCGTTTCCTCATTCATAATGTGGAGCTGCGCACAGTTGATCCCGCTTAAACTGTGGTTAGAGAAGTATGCGGAGATAGCTAACATTATGGGCTATGAGATAGCACATGATAGAAAAGCAACAGAGATATCCGCGAGGATACTCAAAGCACATCGGATAGAGCCTCCACTAAATGAACTCCACGAATTACTATCTGGAATACCAGTTATAATATTCGGGGCTGGTCCAAGTTTAGATGAAAAAATGGATGGGTTGTTACAAATCTCCCCTAAAATTTCTGAAAAGTTCACACTTATAGCGGCTGACGGGGCTACGCAAGCTTTTGTTGAAAGAGGAAGAGTTCCGCATATTGTAGTTACTGATCTAGACGGAGACATCGGCTCTTTATTGTACTCAGCGGAGAAAGGCTCAATTATTGCGGTGCATGCGCATGGAGATAACATAGAAAAAATAACGCAGTACATGGAAGAAATAATCTCCGCAACAAAACTCATTATTGGAACAACGCAGGTTGAACCTATACCGCCTCTCCAAAATTTCGGAGGATTCACAGATGGAGACAGAGCAGTTTTCATGGCGTCTAACTACGATGCAGCTCCCATAATTCTGGTTGGTATGGACTTCGGTAAAGTTGTGGGTAAGAGATCCAAGCCTTGGCTTACACATGACATAGTTGCTTGGAAAGACAAGTTGAGGAAGCTTGAAATAGCCTACGAACTTGTTTCCTGGCTTGCGACAAACTTTAACATGAAAATTTATACTACTTCGGAAATAGCGCCTCCGGGAACCAGAAAAGTACGCTTAGATGACATCAGTCACATCGTCAGGTGTCCTTATTGAAGAAAGTTCTTTGGTGCATTACAGGTGCTGGAGGTCAATTACGTAGCGTATTCCAAGCGCTCATGAATCTTAAAAGCACATGTCCTAAGTTGGAATTAGGAATAGTTATCTCAAGAGCCTGCGAAGAAGTTGCTAGAATCTACGGTATACTAGATAAGCTCGACAGGGTCGCTTCTGGCGGCAGATACGGCGGCATCTATAGAGATACTTCCTGGAGCGGAATCACAGAGGATGGTGTTCCACTCGGCGGGAGGGTTAGCCTACGCCGCTATGATGTGGTGATGGTAGCCCCTGCTACATCTAATACTGTGGCAAAGATTGTGCATGGAATAGCTGACACGTTGCCAACGATGGCGGCGAGCCAAGCGCTCAAGTCTGGAACGCCGCTCGTAATCCTGCCGGCGGATTACGCTGAAAACTCAGTCACTACTCTGCCCTGTCGTATTGATGAGCAAAGATGCACGCATTGTCTTCTCTGCGTAGATGCATGTCCATACGGCGCGATACATGTATTTTCAGATCGGGAAGTAAGAATTGACTATAATGAGTGTAGAGGTTGCGAGGCATGCGAGGCTGCATGTACGCCTAAAGCCATTCGTTGCTGGGAGAAAATAGTTGTTAATCCAAGCTCTATAGATTTAGAGAATGTGAAGAAGCTTAGAAAGGTTCGAGACGTACATGTCGTAACAAATCACAAAGAACTGGTTAAGAAATTAATGAGTCTCCTAAATACCTAAAGCTTAGGATTCTTTACGCTTTCAACATAGGCTCTACGAAGGTTCTCCTTGACGGACTTCAATCGTGGATGAAAAACCCAGTTTAACACGGTGCCATATGCATCTGTTATACGCATGTGCCTAACTAAGCCGCTGAACACGCCGCCAACTATTCCCTCGCCGACCATGGCATAGCCCTGAGCAGCCTCCTTTGTGATTCTTGCCCCTGGAAGTATTCCTAAGTTCCTAACGGGAGCTATCTTGCATAGTCTCTCCTGAACAAGCTTTCTGAACTTCGGATTTCTTGAATATCGACCTGACAAAATTATTTCTTTAGGATTCTCCACCGTAGATGTCAAGCTCCTCACAGATTTCTCGATACTCTCAAGCATTGACTCGACGGCTAATACCGATGATTCTTCTCCTTCATCATATCTATTAAGGACATCTTCCATGCTTAATGCGCCGCAAATGTCAGCTACGCCGCCGTGAAACACATCGCTTCTAATCCATTCTCGTCCCATTACAGCTATTTCTCCATCTATAGAGCCCATCGTGAGAAATCCTGTTTGAATGAGAGTTCCACCAAGGCTGTCGATAATCATGCCTTTGTGAACCGCTATGGCCGCGTTGTACCCAAATCCTAACTCGACAAGAATGAAGCTTACCTCCCCATAATCTACGTTATACCTCGATGACTGGTCAAATACCCCTAGCATTGTCACAGCCATTTTATCCGCGGTGCCCATGTCCAACTTGTTAACCTTCCTATGCGAGGGTATGGTTGGCAGTAATATGCATGAGGGTATATAGCATACTGGAAGATTCCTGCGCCAAAGTTCAACAACAACCTTCGTTATTGCTTCATATACCCGTATTCCTAACTCGCCGAGTTCGATTCCACGTCTCAGATCTTCTTCTCTTGTGAGGAGAAGTACTTCTAACGCGAATCTGTAGGGGTCAACTATATCCTGATTAAAAGTGACTGGTACGCCATACCCTGAAGGCCCAGCTATAATATCGACTGTGCCAGCCGCCTCAACAGCCTCAACGAGTGATTCAGGCCTTTCAGCAACGGTTACTGTATCTATGCTGTCTTCCCATACAACATGATCTTTCTCAATAACAACAAGATCAAAACTTCGAGTACCCGGATCTATCCCTAAAGCTCTCATCTCAAATTCACTCTCATTAAGTTTTGAATATTATCTCATTCATCCTTTGATGCAAGTTCCTTAAGCACTTGGCCTAATGTTGTTTGTGTGCTTGCATATGCATTAAAGGGATGGACGCTCTCATAGCTTTCTGCCTTAATGAGAATTTCTGTGGTTAAAGGAAAGGCTTCATCACGTAGCTTGCTTGCTATTTGGAATAGAACTTGACGGATCACATCTTCAACAAATCTGGGATTCTTAAATGCAGATTTAATGAGCTCATATTCCTGACGTCTTTTAAGCAAACTTAATGTTGGCGCAGAAAAGGCATTGGCAGTAGCTTCCACAAGCCATTCGATAGGTACGGGCATACCCTTTGTTTTCACTTTGATAAGCACTTTGGTTCTCTGCGTGTGGCTAAGCCCATTCTCCGGATTGGCATCCTCTAAAGCCGAATATACTGCCTGAGCGCATGGACATACAGTTAAGCCTTCCATGCTTATGCCTGTACTCCAATTAGCTTCACAGCCTCTTTGCATCGATACCATAAGCATAACGTCAACTGCTTCGGGAATTTTTTCCTTTATAAAGGAAAAGTTCAAGTTCGTTTCAAAGTAACGGATAGTTTTTACTTCTATCTCTGCTCTGCTTGCATATGGGTTCTTTGAGAGAAGCATCCTACACATGGCTTCTAGAAGTCCCTCAAACGTTTCAAAACGGTTTTTTCTACCATCGTCTATGGCTTCAAGTATCGCCTCGATGATTCTGGACATATGAGCGCCTCTCTGACTCTTCGGCAGATCGATGAAAGCATTTAATTCAACGTCATACGAGAATGCTTGAGTAGATGTGCAGAGGCTTATCCTCCTATGAACTCCTTTGACTCCTATTTTGTTGATGGTCAGTGATAAGCTAGGTTTTTCGTTCTGCACGTCTCCGATGTCGTTCTGTGCCAATTTTTATTCGCCTAACCGTAGTAAATGCGCGCTATGCTTTTTAAGGACTTCTATGGCATAAACACCTCGGAAGGTGATGAGATGAGAATGAAAGTGGGCGTTGAAGGCTTCACGTTCGATTCTGCCCATTACACTAAGGGCTCCTCAGAAGCATGCTTGAATCTTCACGGTCACACATTTCGCTTAGACGTAGAGATCGAGGGAGAAATTGATCCGCACACCGGTATGATTATAGATTTCACACTGGTTAAAAATGCAGTTAAGGAAATTTTGGCGGACTACGATCACAAAGTGATAATTCCAAGTAAGGATACCGGCGACGTAGTCCTTTCAGGTCCCTTTCATAAATGCATTAAGGCTATTGACTATCCGGAAGCAACCACAGAGTACATAGCTCTGGACATAGCTAAAAGGCTTCACGAAAAATTCAAGATGAAAATGAGGATTAAGCTCTACGAGGGAAAGCGAAACTACGTTATTATAGAAGATTGAGGCGAAATAAGAACAATATTTTACTTAGATTCAACGATTTTACATGAGAATCCTCTATTCCGAGGCTGAACTATAAAAAACTCAGAATCCACTCCGATCTTTTCAGCTGATTTAACCATGTGATTTAATAGTTTTTTTGATCTTTTTGATCCTTCAATCAAACCGTAAGCCGTGGGGCCCCAACTGCTCTGACCAGCACCATAAGCCCCACCGTTAAGCAGGTTTTTTATCATCTGTTCAGTCTCCCAGCAGCAGAATTCTCCGCCTTGATGCTTTGAAAAGTATTTTCCCACGAGACGTTGAACTTTAGTGAGGGCCTTTCCAAAATTTTTCGCATCTCTACGAGCCAATGCAGGAAGCATGTATAGTAGCACGGTTTCGTGAAGATCACGCTCAAGACTGTGGTTGGTTTCAGGCGTTTTGAGAATCGGTTTCTCTTCATGTTCGTCAAAGCCGCGTATCCCTCTGGGTATCGCGACGACGAAATGCCAGCTTTTAGGTAAAGGTCTTCTAAACATTATGTTTGGAAGGTCATCTGGGTTTTTAGGTTCGCAAAGTCCATTTTCACCTGGGATTCGACCGCTGTCCAGTATGAATCCTCCCTGCTTAAACGCGGCTATGCCTACACCTGAGACCCATCCTCTTTTTATGATGAAAGCTAATTGCCGAATGTTGTATCTCAAATTGTAGATCTTTGATAGCGCATATGCAATGCTAAGTCTAAGCTGTGTTGTAGAGCCTAACCCTACATGCCTTGGTATAGCCTTCAAAACGTTAACTTCAGCCCCAGGCAGATTCAGCAGCTCCACAACTTCTTTAACATCCTGTTCGATCATGACTTGAGTTAAGTTTCTTATCTTAAGTCCATCAGCCTTTTCTACTTGCACATTTACCTCGGGCCTATCTATTGCTAGTCCCATACTACCATAGGCCATGCAGTCTGAGGATATCGTGTAGAAACCTAGATGAAGTCTTGCGGAAGACTCTACATCGACACGCATGGTTTTCACTTGGATATGGTTATCGGCTTTACCCGTTCGAAGAGATTCTCTTCTTGTACATAACTTTTACCAGTTCTTAGAGCCTCTTCAGCTTTACCAAGTTCTACGCCTAGATAGAACGCATGAGAAAGCATTGAAAGCAGTTTTCTTCTTAAAATCTCGTTGTATATGGAGCTGGCCTTTCTCCCTTTTATCAAGATCTTTCCCTTAACGCCGCTGTAGAGAACCTCAATCACCTCATCTTTGTGATTGACCCTTATCGTAAAGAAGCCCAGCGGATCTTGAGGATATCTCCCATTTCTATCTCCAGCCTCAACAATCTCTGCGCTGTCAGTATCTAAATTCGTCTCAACCATTCTCTTGTTCTTGAACCATAACAGGTTTAAACCCAAATCTTTAGGCGGAGTCTTCTTTTCCCACGCAATTGCTGCCATCTGCGCAGATGTCTTGGCTTCAGATGTGGACCCGATAGCCTTTGTGCTTTTATCGACAACTAGCACTAGGCTGACTCCTATCTCAGCTGCAAGCATAGTTAAAAGGGCGTTAACACCTATTGAATCAGCGTCGATGAGTTCCACCACGTTGCAGAGCCCCATCAGCATCGGAATATTGGGTCTTCTGCGCTTAAACATATGGTAAGCTCTTAAGGACTCAAATGTCCCCGCTGGCCCTCTCAGGTTTATAGGTTCAAGCACTGGATCAGCAATGAGGTTCTCAACATTATGCTTAAGGGCCTCCTTGATGTTCACCTCTAAAAGTCCAAGTTTATCCTCAACGGTTCTTGCAAAAAAATTCCTTCCGGAATCGTATGGTATTACAACTGCTGGTACTCGTTGAATTTTATCCGCAACCTTTCTTATATTACCGGCTTCAAGGCTCATGACCATGTCGACTCCTGCCTCAACGCCAGCAACGATCTCCCTTGGAATTATAGAATCCAGCATCACAGGAAAATCGTACTCTTTCTTAATCAGCCTAACAGAATTTCTGACTTTTTTAGGATTCGCAACGCCGGGTTGAAACCCTAAGCCTATAATGTCTGCACCGTCTTCGATGCGTCTTCTCACTGTTCTAAGCAGTTCCTTTTCGGTAAGAAGATGAGCCTCAGTAACCTCCGATACCACTCTTATCGGAGGCGGTTCTACTGGAATAAGAATCTCATTCACAGCGATATGAGGCCTGGAAGCTACTGATACCTCCATCTTCTTAAGAGTGATCTTTGCAAATTTGCGCAATTCCCTGATAAGGAGAGTATCTGCAGGGACGTCCGGTGAAAGTCTTCTAGGATCATACGTATTTAGAAGCATAGGTATGTCAACGGCGTGTTTAGGTCCCTTAACCACCTTCACTCCTAAGGCATCCTCAACAGTCTTCATAGACCCCTGAATAGCACCCGACACCATAATCAAGTCGTAATCTTTAGGTTGAACCTTCTTTAGATACGAAATAATTGATCTCGGAGATGCGAGGGCAGCTACATCTATTGGCATTACAAGCGCTTTAATCTCGTATCGAGGCGGGCACATATTAATTGCGGCTCGAACAATAGGCTCAGCTAACCTTCCAGTTAACAAGAGAATCCTCAAGAGATATCCTGTAATCAGCTAATATCAATTCGTATTTAAAAATCTAATCGGAATCCCTCGATATTCGATGTTGCTTCCATGAAAAATTAGAATTTTTAATCGAATCATCTGCTTTACGGCGAGTCTAATATCTTTTTCATTTTTTTGGGTGCTTCCATCTTTTTATTTGGATATGATCCCTACGTCTTTCACTAG
>Ga0180301_10004213_pt1 | contig 11119 bp, 6 predicted proteins | sample GuaBasSediGuay16_FD_121797 | JGI IMG/M metagenome (GOLD analysis project Ga0180301, IMG submission 121797) | Subseafloor sediment microbial communities from Guaymas Basin, Gulf of California, Mexico - Guay16, Core 4569-2, 12-15 cm | ecosystem: Environmental > Aquatic > Marine > Hydrothermal... | reverse complement strand
TGTACTCCTGAAAACTGCCCACTAAATAAGACTAGACACTATAGGAGGGCTAGCGTAGTTACTAGAATATTATCGAAATAAGTATCAGAAATTCAGTATTGTTAGCTTTGTTCTAAAGCTTAACATCTTACAAATGTTACCTATAATGAGAATCATAAACATAACCTACCTTAGAACTATAATTCTTTTTAAACATGATAAGTTAATAGATCTTATTATGAGGCGACATTAATGGAGCCATTTAACGTTAAACGTTATGTTAAGCTAATCGAGGAGAATAGAAGGAGAATAGTGGTAGCGAGGAGATTCGAAGAGCCAGATAGAGTACCTATTGTCATAAGCCTAGGTGGTTCTTACTATGCTAAAATTTTTGGCTACACTCTTGCAGACTACTATAATGATCTAAGTGTCATGCTTGACGTCCAGATCAAGGGTATCAAATGGAGGTTAAAATGGCTAAAGGACGATCTAACTCATATAGGAGTTGGACTTGATGTTGGAAGCATTGCAGAGGGTATAGTATTCAACTGTAAAATAGAGATGCCTAATGAGAGAAAACCTTGGCAGAGCCCATGGATAGTTCCCTGTATAAAAACTCTGGAAGACATAGATAACCTAGAAATCCCTGATCCCTACACTCATAAAGGTATTAAAGCATATTATGAAAAACTTGAAAAGTTCAGAAAGTTAGCTAAAGAGAACTATGGCAACATACCAGTTGGAGGTAGACTTCAAATACATCCTCCTATGTCAGCTGCAGGATCGTTATTGGGGCCTCAAAGGCTTTACTCATGGTTATATAAATATCCAAAAGAAATGCATAAACTATTCAGAAAGTTGGAAAAGACGTTCACAATACTTCAAGAGTTTTACTACGAAATCACAGGGGCGGAGTCTAACTCATTAGGTCTATGTGATGATCATGCAGGTTACTTAAGCAGAAGACTGTATGAGCAATTTGTAGTACCCTATAACTTGAGTCTTTATGAACGTTTTGGTAAAAGATATCGATCTCTACACATGGATACCCACATGGATCACATAGCGGATATACTGAGAGACATATATAAGTTAAACTTCGCTGATGTTGGGGTAGAGAATGACATAAGGATAATTTCTAAGTTCTTTAAAGGAAGCGTAGTATTCAAGGGAAATGCAAACTGGAGAGTACTCTTAAGCGGTTCTTATGAAAGAATAGAGTTAGAGATAGAAAAGTGTATATTCTATGCAGCACCAGGAGGGGGGTACATATTTGATAATGGAGGAGAGACGTATGTTGGTGTGCCCCCAGAAATGCTCAAATACGAGGTAGAGTATGCAAAGAAAGTGGGTAAATACCCCATTAAAAAAGAAAACTTCAAGCACCTTGATAAATTATTAAAATTATACCCACCACTTGAAGAAAGAACATTGCACATTTGAAGCAGGAATTTAAAAGTTTACTTTCTAATCATCTTTTTCATAAGTGGTGTACTTTGAGGTTTAATACTCGCCCTACCTCTAGTAGAGTATTAAGCCAATGCCCAAAAGTCATTGAAATATGTTGTGACCCAACTAAAACCTCAGGAATACGCTTAACCTCTCCATCCACATTCATATGAATTATTACACGACAGTGGCCACCATCCTCGCTACCTTTAATAGTACCCTCTATTACAGTCACCTCACTTAAGTCATTACTTATATTAAGTAGAGTCATAGGCTGACCAGCTTTTATACCAGCATAAGCTGTAACTCCAAATCTTCTCCCATGATAATCTCGTACAATATATTTTGTAGAAGCCATCGAGAGAGGTAGGACATCATGTTCTATAGTAACTTCACCCTCTTTAGCTTCAAACATACCAGACCTATAACCAAAATTACCCATAAGTACAGGTTGGTTACTTACTCCATGAAGTATGAGGGCAGAGATTAAAGCAGTTATATCACCTTCACATCCACAAATTATACCCTCATCTATTAGCTTACTAAAGGCTAGACAGGGAACTATAGGTCTTTCTTCAGTAAAGCGTCCACAATTTATAGTTACAGCATTAGCATCCTCTCGCTCACACAAGTAGCGTAGTGTTAAGTAAACACGAGCTACGTCTAGTAAGTCTTTCTCAGTAGGCTCAATAATTTTAGAGAAGTCAGTTCTCCAACGCTCTAGCACTGCTTTAGCATCCTCATTAGAGAATCTATCAAAAACTCTAAAGAATTCATTAGTCTCTATATGGCGGAAGCGAATACCAAAACGTTCTTGAATTTTAAAGAAGTCCCATGGACCCTTTGGAGCAGAGAATGAGGGTATCTCGCCTATGTAGAGGAATTTACTTTCTTTAAGGAACTTCTTAACTCTTAAAGCTCGGAGAAATGCCTCTGTAGTATGTCCTCGTATTATGGGTAAGCCATACATTGATAAGGTATGAATTTCGAGAGGTACTTCTCCTATTGATCTTACTAAAAGAGCATCAATACCATAGTCAAGCATTCTCGGTAGTCTTCGGAAGTCTTGATGAGATTTAACTATAATGGGTTCTTCTATCTGTACAAAGTCTAGTTTTACATGATCTTCAAACTCTTTAATCATAGCTTCTGTTCGCTTTCTTAGATCATCAATGGTAGGGTGCCTAACAGGAGGCGTACCTTTTACGTCTGGTGAGCATACACTACCATAAACGTACTGGTAATGGTGTATCCCTATGTAGATGGGCTTGATTCTTACAATACCTCTCTTCAAAGGGAACCCCAGCTTAAACTTAATAGCAGGATAGCTAATAAGATTTAAAAAATAGAAAAGTTATGATGTCACCCTAGACGCCAGCAAGCTTAATACTATCGTTAGGTTTATCAGACCTATGATCAATGTTTATCAGAATTAGTGTGAGCCTCTCTATTGCCATAGAGAGCTCTAAACCCCCCGTTTTATGGATCTTAGATTAGGTATTTTCTTTATTAATAATACCTAACCTAAAGTGGAAGATGAGAATCCAAGAGAGAATACTAGGATTACTAGCTAGACTGTTATAAGCACTCAAAAATCACTAGACCGATATCCTTGAGAATCTCAAGGCAATAAATAAACACTAAATATTCATGGTTTATCAAAGAGCTTAAGCTTACCATGCCTCTTACTAGCTATGAGCTCTGATACAAGCCTTAATAGGGTCATGACACCATTATGTAAACTCCCTATTCGCATTGTGATGAAGAAAAGTATATTTATTTTGAGGCGCTGAAAAGTCTCGGGTTATAGAATTATGAAGTCAAAAGAACGCTTAATATCAGAATTAATGCTAGAAGAAGCAGATACAGTACCGGTTTCAATAAGGCTTAATCCTAATACCTCTCATATGCTTGGAGATACGTTCTTTAGGTGGGCATTAAAGCATACAGATTCGATTTTCAGATTAGGATTAGGGGAAGGTATCTTCTATTCTTCAAAGACACGATATCATGTACAAAGGCTTAAAGTAAATAAGGAGCAACTCATACAAAAAATCACGATTGAGACTCCTAAAGGACCTTTAACATGCTTGACCCGTATTACGAAGTGGGGTAGTGACTGGACTATAAAGCCATTTATTGAGAATGAGAACGATATCGAAAAATTTCTCTCAATACCTGATGAATCGTTTAAACCAGATATCCATACCTATCTGAAGTTAAAAAGGTCAGTTAATAATTATTGCTTAATATTCATAACGTTATCTGATGCTATTGGAGTAGTTGCTTCTCTATTCAAGCTTAATACTTTCCTTAAATACTGTTTAACCAGGTTAGATCTGATAAAAGAGATGGTATACTCAGTCGCTGGAAGGATAGAGTCATATATTGAATATCTTTTAGCTAAAGGAGTAGGGCCGGTTTATGAGATATTTGGTCCAGAATATGTATCCCAGACATTCCTAAGGCCTGAATATTTCAAGGAACTCGTATTAGGAGTCGATCGTAAACTTGTAAAGTTAATTCATGAATATGGCTATTTAGTAGGTATGCATTGCCATGGAAGGATACGTTCAGTCTTGAATGATATTGCAAATACAGGTTTTGATGCCTTACACCCTATTGAGGAGCCTCCTAGAGGCGATATAACGCTTAGTGAGGCAAAGGAATTAGTAGGGCATAAGATATGTTTAATCGGGAATATCCCTCATGGACTCCTTGAGAAAGGTACGTCAAATGAAGTCCGAGAATTTTGTTTATATGCTATAAAAAGCGCTGCTCCTGGAGGAGGCTATATCATGGAGCCAACTGCAACTCCACTTAAGAGCACTAAAAAAGAGAATTTAATCGAATTAGTTAAGACGGGAAGAAGATATGGTAAATATCCTTTGTGTTAATTTGGAAAATAAAATAGGAAAGATGCTTGATATTTAATATGGCAAAATCCAAGTCGATTTAGAAACCAGAACTAAGGCAGACATTATACCAACTATAATTCCCTCTCCAGCTGCAATCCCAGCAACTATAACAGTTTTATACTTCTGCCAGCTCTCACGTAGTATTCTCTGGAACACATATTTTCCAATTAGACCACCCATTAAGATCGTAATGGTACTGGGTGGTATGGTCATGAATCCAGTAACTATTCCAATAGTGCTAAATGATATCCCTAAGAACTTCCTTAAGCCCATATTAGCAACCCCTAATCCTATCGCTGTTAATAGGGAATAAATGATTAGTTCTGGTCTGGTCATAATTTTTCTCGTGATCCACATACCTTGATTAATCGCTTGTATAGGCCACTGAACTAGAGTCCATGGATAGACAGATGAAGGTATCGGAGCTATCGACCAGAAGAAAGAGACATAGATAAAACTGAAAGCTTGGTATAGAACAAAGGTTATTATGAAAGCTTTAAAGAAGTCTAGAGGTCTTGTATCAGTTAGATATGCTGTCTTTACGCTTTGCGTCCATCCTGGAGAGAGGCTACCTGCTAAGAGAGGAGAGAAAAGCCACGCATCAATTCCTCTATAACCAGATAACATAACTGATATTTGCCATACATAGGGGAGTGTTATAGTGAGTCCTGTTTCGCCAAGAATTCTGGTTCCAATAATAGCATTTACAAGACTTAAGCCTATAGAACATACTATCGCGATCCATAATGGAAACTCGGGAACCAATAAATGAAATACTACAACAGATAAGCTTGTAGCTCCTAGATACATGGCTAATAATGTGCGTAATGAAAAGTAGCCCTTCTCTCTTATTGAAGTAGGTGGCCTGAAGAGCGTTTTTAAAGCATTTAATATATGCTTATACTCTGAGATTACTGTAAACATAGCTAATCCTATTATAAAGCCTATTTGAGTAAATGCCCATATTCTCAAGTACGATCTTTGCCAAACAAGAGAGAGACTCATTCCTGGTCTCCACTCTCTAGCCCACTCTGGAAAATAGCTTCTAAAGGTAGTAAGAGCTAGTGAATTACCAAACACCCATATTACAAGTGAACCTATAAACATACATATTTCTAGGTTTAACGGAAGAATAAAGCCAGTTGCGAATACTATGGGATCTGTTGAAATACCAAGGCAAGCGCCTGGTAATATCTTCTCTATACCCAGATAACCCGTCGTTAAATCAAGCCAAGGAATAGGAATAAGTTGAAGTCTTACATTAAAGAGACCAGCAGTTAATGTCGGTACACCGTAAACTATAATACTATAAGCCATACTCACGAACGCTGAAAAAACAAAAACATACATTCTCTCTCTTTGTCTCTCAGTTAGTGTATTGATAAGTTGAGCATTTACTTCAGCGAAGGGAAATGGTAAGCTCTCAACTTCGATATACATTATAGATGTGATCATTGTGAGAGCTAACTCAGCAATTATAGCTAGTAAGCCATATTGGATATTAAAAACTATTATAGGGTAGATCCAGTCAGGGTGCAAGAAAGTACGGAGCTTATGGACAGGCGACCAATAAGGCGGTGCGTACCATCTGGGAATTAATTCTGGAAGGGGCTTACCTGTAAATGGGTCTCTAAAGGACCATGCTATAAAAGATCGAGTGAAATAAGCACGGAAGACAGAATTTATGAATACTGGGGTTGCAGCGATCCCGGCCATTGTAAATATTATGTAGACTTCTTGTTTAGTTAAGGGAGATCCCATTAAGGTTGCTATTTCAGTAAATAATATAGCTGTGATATAAACTGCAGCTGCTACTATGGTAGTTCCAGAAACTAACTGTAGGTATAGATTAACTGGTAATAGTGCTACGGAAGAAAATAGGATTGCCATAATTGACCTCCATGTGAGACCGGGTTTTAAAGTTAACTTGCTTTTCTCTTTGCTCATATATTCACCTCCCTCCTACTATACTCTTTCCTCTCCTCTTCACTAAGGCTTTTCCATATCAAAAACTGCTTTCTAATACAATCAACAAAACTATAGTTACCAGAAAGCCATATCTCACGAGAGCCAGAGAGCTTCTTTATGTATATGCTTAATAGATATCTTGATTGAGTAAGCGACCATTGTGCATTTATTATAGTCTCCTGAGTAACTCCTGCTTCAAGGGGCAATAATGAGACAACCAACTTTATCTTCATACTTTGTGATGACTCAATAACTATACTAGAATCTCTAACTATAAACGGTTCTGGAGTTTCTACGCGATGTGCTTCAAAATACTCCCAGAGGAAATTTAGGAGACCTTTTGTCTCTTCTTCGCTTTTAGTAGTAAATGGTAATGGTATTTCCCACACATCTCCTGCAGGTTTTGTAGGTATTCTCCACCTTCTTTCTAATGATGGAACTACATGTCTAGTTGCCATAAAAGCGGGGTATATAGAGGGCAATATTGTGAACACCATAACTAGTAGTACTGCAACAACGGCAAAGAGCGAAGAAGCATTTATTATGAACTGAGGGGGTAACATTCCACTAGATATTAAAAGTATATTGGCAAAGACACCTACCAGATAGCCTAACGGAACACCTATTAGTGCATACGTTAAAGATTCTATTAGAAATATTAATGCTATACCCTTAGGTGAGAGGCCTAAGGCGCTATAGATATCTATTTCTCTTGCTCTCTCTTTTACAGCTCCAAGTATCGCACTTGCTATAGTTAAAGCACCAATTATTAAAGGGATGATTAGAGTATTCCATCCATATAGTTGAAAGGCTACAAAGGGTACTACTTGGATTACATTATTATCCTGACACACAAATATAAAGAGACCTTCAGTAGCTATTGCTAATGCATCTGCTATCTTTGTTAAAGCATCTACGTTAGATGTTAGTAACGCTACGTTTGCTACATAGCCACCCATCTCTAGTGCAAGTTCATAAGGCACTATTATCACCTCATCGTAGGAGAGGAAAGTCCATTGTTGCTCTTCTTGAAGCGCACCTAATAGCAGACTTGCAACTCTATCGGGATCAATGGGGGTTATTGGTAAGGCATTTAAATCAGTCAGTAGGTTTGCAGTCTTACTATCAATTATTCCAACTATGGTAAGTTCATAAGAACCTAGCTTAATTTTATCACCTATAGTCACATTTAGAATTGATGCCACTTTATCGGTTAATATCGCTTTATATTTATCCTCGGTAATGAACCATCTTCCAATTTTCAGTGCCCTTCTTACTAGTGGCTCATCGGGAGCTAATCCTAATGCTGCTTTCACCCGTACTCGCCCTACAGATGAGGTAATATAAGTTGTTACCTCCCTCCCCATTATTGAGGCAGGATACCACCATACCCTAGGGCATAATTTCACTAGAGATCCAGCCTTAGTTTCGGCAATTGCTAAGAGGAAGTCTAATTGATTATAGTCGATTATATTACTTGGAGCAACCTCTATGACTGGAGGAGTTAAGTATATTCCCTCATAACTTGGATTATAATTTATAGGACTTATGTAGCTTGTTGTAAGAACAGGTATTACTGAGGACAATGCTACTAAAGAGAATGCGACGGATATTATTGTTAATAACACTAACGAGGTTCTTAATCTCCTTCTCCTCATGTTCTCTACAGCGGTGCTAAATAGCATACCTAGGAGAGAAATTGTAGAGCGTTCAGCGAAGTGCCTTCCTACCATTTTTAATCTAACTTCTTTAATAATCTCTGTCCCTCTACTTATGAAAATACACAGTACAAATATGAATAAGGCCTCGAGTGTTACACTCAAAGGGCTCATTAGGAAAATAGCCATTAACTTTGAAGCAGGGTGAATTAGGTAAAATGTCATAAGAGCTAAAGCAAAGAGTACTGGCATACTTATGAACCTTCTCGTACCAGAGCAGTGTAGTAATAACCTCTCGCCAAAGAAGGCAAAAGGTATCAAGAGTGCGAAAAATACCATAGCTACATTAGAGGCATCACAGATATTATGCATGACATCCTCATAGGCATGTAACGCCCAAGTCCATGCAGCTTTAGAGAATGCATATGCTTTATCATATTTAAATTCTCTAAGAGCTTTTAGAGCTCTTTTGAGGTAAATTTCAGCCTCAAGGAGTGAGCTCTCAGCTATAGGACTCCTTACGTATCCTCTTTGTAATTGCGTATATCTATGTTTAGTTATATAGAATACATCCTTAGCGAAGCATAATGCACTCAGATAGACTTTAAGCTCTTCATTCTCCCCAACGAAGAAACCGTTTCCTTCAGGATTCTCATCGGATGCATTAACTAGAACTCCAATAATTCTGTATGCTGGAGTTAGCTTATACATTATCATTGCTCTAGTATTGGGAGGAACAAATGCCATGGCTATATCGTCGTTTTGACGAGCAAAATAACCCCACATAACATATTCGCTCTTAGTTTCAAAATCTAGAACTTGGAAAGTCCAAAGCGTAGAAGACCAAGGAGTCACTTCACGATCCTCAAATCTCGGATCAAGGAATACCTTTGGTTTTAGTTGAAGAACATCTATGACATCAAATATCACAATACTTGAACACTTAAAGACGACAGTAGTTACATTATAGGGATGTCTATCAGGGTAGTATATAAAATTATTAAACTGCATCGCACCATGCTGCCCGTAATCAGGAGCGTAAGAGATCATTCCTGTTTTTTCATTTATCTTAAAAGCTTCTATATATAGCGGTGCTGCTGACATTGAAGCGTGAACAGCGAAAAGCCCTCCAATTCCATGTACTATAAATTGACCATTAGAGTCTGACATATTTAATATTATGTAGAATGGGTAATTACTAAAGTCATGTCCACCACGTATTATTGCGACTAAGCTTCTAGAAACAGGATCATACCATCCCTTACTTATATTATAGCATAGTACTTGACCATAGAGGGTTATATAGCCAGCGACATCAGCTCCACCAGCGACGAAGAGTACCCTAGCAGGGCGAATCATATCCCAAGACATAGCGACTCCATTATTCACTAGGTCATAAATTATGCTGAGTGCAATTTCAACTTGAGGCACAAGATTCTCCATATTGACTTCGCTTAGATCACTAAGTGGATGTCCCCAATGAGATCTTGAGCTAGCAGTTCTTATAGTAAAGCCCAGACCATGAGCGACGGCAAATGGTTCACTATCAAGCATATAAGCTCCATAAATAGAAGCCCACCAGCCATATTCTCCCCTGAAGCCATCATCTACAACATAGTTTCGTCCTGTAACTTCTTGTAGCTTAGGTATTATTTTCATGAATATTCTTGGTGCAAGCCACCTAGTCCATCTAGTATAGATAGGTGATGAGGAAGAACCTGTATAAGCGTAAAAATGTCCAGCATATAATAATGCTACACGATTAGAATCTGTAGAGAAATCAAGACCTATAAAAGCTATAATTTTTTTTCTTCCCGAAAGCACATCTTTATCGAAGAAGAATTTTTCAACAAATACTCTTGCACCGGCGAGCCCCTCCCAATGCCCTGAAAGAGCAACCAACCAAATAGTTCTTTTAGGTCTATTATTAGAAAAGTACTTTGCAAGCTCTAGCAGTATACTAACCGCACTCGCTTCATCGGCGCCAGGAGCCAACCTAGGGATTACAGACCAAGTATCGTAATGAGCTGCGATTACTACTATTTCATCAGGAAGTTCAGTACCCTCAATTACTCCTATTATATTCTCAGCCTTAATCATTTGGTATTGCATGTTTACTACTACTCTGGCAGTAGCACCCTCTTCTGCTAACTTTCTCAGAATACCTGCTTCCTCGGCTCTAATATACAATCTTGGAAAGTGCATGGGAACCATTATAAATTTACTTCTTGCTTCCCATAGTGTAGTGTGATGGGGTTCGATGAAAATTACTGCCTTAGCCCCAAGTTTTGCAACATTAATCCAATTACTCTTACTATTAAATTCAAGAATTACTATGCTTCCTTTTATATTTCGCCCATTTAGTTCACTTAGGGTGCCATAACCGCCATACACTAGGGGTCCTTCAACTTTCATTAAAGGAGGTGTATAGCACGTTTGCACATAATTAGGCCATACAGCATAGGCCGATATCTTCGAACCATTAGCTATTATGTAGCTACCCTCGTCAAGAGGAACGGGTATCGTATACTTCTGCCTTATTACTTCAAGACCAGCATCCTTGAAAACATCAGCTATATAATTCGCTGCCTTAAAGGAGCCAGGGTATCCGGTAACTCTAGAATTTAGGCTACAGAAAAACTTTATATGTTCATAGACTTGGCTGTAGTTAATGACATCTATTATCTTCCCGTAGTCATAGTCCTCCTCTTTACTATAATGTAAAGCTACAGCCTTTATCGATCCGAACGTAGTGCTTAAAATCGCGACTACAGCTAGTAATACAATCAATATGCTCATAATAGGTAAAATAATTCTGGAGTTCATAGATTGTCCCCAAAGGAAATCTTTCATTTCTTATTTTTCTTTTTATGCCTCTTATTTATTTTTTCAGTATAAGAAAATTTAAATCTTAAAAATGTTTTTGGATTACTTATATATAGAAACAGGGAATAATGGGTGTATTAAATGAATAGAGAGGAGGCTAGATCCGAGAAAATGGAAACTGGACTCAAACCTTGGGTAATTATAGCTAGCATTGTAATGCCACCAATAGCCTTCTTCCTCAACAACTGGATGCAATCGTTAGGCAGATGGTGGCTATATCCAGCTCTTATACCGTTACCCTTCTTCTGGTTCTTAGTAATA
>Ga0180301_10004212_pt1 | contig 11120 bp, 10 predicted proteins | sample GuaBasSediGuay16_FD_121797 | JGI IMG/M metagenome (GOLD analysis project Ga0180301, IMG submission 121797) | Subseafloor sediment microbial communities from Guaymas Basin, Gulf of California, Mexico - Guay16, Core 4569-2, 12-15 cm | ecosystem: Environmental > Aquatic > Marine > Hydrothermal... | reverse complement strand
TTTGGGTAGTAAAGATTACAGTTTCCGGAATTTCCGGTTCTTCTGTCACTGGTTTCTCTGCAGTGGCTTTTTGCTGGAGCGGTGCCTCGGTATCCTGACTGGCTTGTGGTGAAATAATGATCGTCTCTTCCAAAGGAGGGGCTTGCATTTCTATAGAAGGCTCAGCTTCCAAGGGAGAGACAGCCTCAATTGCCTCCTTTCCCTCTTGGATGGCGTCTGGAGGGGCCTGCTGAGGGATCTGGGAACGCCATTTTTCGGCGATTCTGGCCAGAATGCCAGCAATTTCTTGATCAAGCGCTGTTACCTTTTCAGGGACCTGTTGTTCGGCCGAGGGAGTGGCTTTAAGTAGGGCCTCCTTAATCTGTTTTTCTAGGGATTCGATTTCAGAAATCCACAGAAGAGGGGAAGGAGCCTGCTGGGGCTCGGCAAAGGCGCTTCTCAGAATTTTCCAACCTGTTTGAAGGCAGGCCTTCCAATATGGATAATGGGTCTTTGATACCTGATGAGCACTGGGTTTCCAAAAAAGGTTTTCCGGCGAAAAGTCTGAGAGGCCTTTGGTTTTTACAAAATCGATAAACTTTTCAGGTGTTATGGGTGAGCTATTTGAAAGGAGTCCCTTGAGCTGTTCTAGGATTTGCTTCATACCCTGTTCTTTGTTACAAAGCAGCACATAAAACCACACCAGGCCCATAAAATGAGATTTGTTTGTGTATTGGAGGGCAATGATGGATGGTTTTTCTGGCTGTGGCGCTACCATGATTCCATGGGGCTTTACTACAAAGTTCCAGAACATTGGCAAAGGTCCCTGGATTTCAGGGAGATTCACCCAAAAGTTGTCTAAAGAAAAAGAGAAAAATGGCTGCATTTCATTAAGGGGCAACTGATCGAGCCATGTGATCAGTTGTTTCAGGAAAACGATCTTGAGATAGAGGAGTTCCAGAAATCGCTGTTCCTTGCTGAACAAATAGGGTAATTCTCCTTGAATCCGTTCAGAGACCTCCTGAAGCCGGGCGACCCTGGCATGGTTAGGAGAAAGGTTCATGGTATCTACAATCTCGTCCTGGTTAGCACCCGAGACCAATGCCAAAAAATCCAAGGCATGCATGGTTGCAGATTCAAAGGGCAGCATGAAAAAGGGGTAAAAGGAAAATATGGCAATCCGGGAGGTTGCCTTTCCCTCAGATCCAAAGCACACACCTTTTTGGTCACAATTGGTGCAAGGAAAAGGAGTTGAGTTTAGAGGCTTGTCCAGAAGGGAAGAGAACTCCAAAATAAGTTCGTTCCTGTCCATGACCAGTGGCGAGGTTTCGTTCTCCTTGTCATATAAATAAAAGGAGGTGGTTTGGCCTTTTTTGTGGCAACTCGGGCAGTAAAGATATCTTGTGAGGGTGGAAGAAAAGGATGAAAGGCCTGAGGCTCTAAGTAGTTCGTCGTCCTCACATTGCTCTAAAGGAAGCCCGCAGTGGGGGCAAGGAGGTTCAAAATAGACTGTCTTTTTCTTGCACAGGAAAAGAGGACGAAATGGAACCAAGTATGTTTGTTCATCAGTGAGTGCGGATAACAAGAGGAGGCCACTGCGGCCAGGGTCTTCCAAAAGGGCCTGAAATCCAGCCTGCCAAAGAGAGATAATATCCTTATTGGTTAGTGGGACCAATGGGTCTTTAGGCAAGCGATATTGGCTCCTCTGGACAAAGAGGGAGACTCTTTTGAGTTCTGCTCCTGCATCTGTCACAAAGCTGGCCTGGAGCAGGCGACCTACTGCAGAGCTATCATCTACCAGGATAAAAGGGTTGGACATCCCTTCCAGTTCCTTTGGGTCAGAGGAACGAAGTGAGACCACGAGACGGGGTAAAGGAGAAGAAGACTCTAGATAGGGAAGCAGTGAGGCAAATTTGGTTTTTCCGCTCACGTAATATCCTTCCTCACAGGTTCAAGCTTGTTACTTGTAGAAGCTTGCTTAATAAATGCCCATAGAATTAAACTGACCAGCTATACTCGATTAGTTAGAGTATAGCTTAGAGATTTTTTTGTATGGGGGGTGCCAATTTTGTTATAGTGAAAAATGTGCTAGTTCCGCCATTTCGTTGAGTCATAGCACTTGGTGCCGTACCTCTTAAGACCGCCTAAACTAAATTAATGAAAAATTAACTTATCATCCTTTTTTTACGAAGTCAACGGGCATTAAATTCCTTTGCTTGACACTGCCTGAAGAGGTTTTACTTTCACAATGAGCACGAAAACTATCATTTGATAATGGATTAAACTGGAGATGACTAGGCGAGACCTGAGGTATCACTTGCTGATATGGAGGTTGGATGGATATGTTGAGGATGCTACCAGTAGGAGCCTACCAGGCAAATTGTTATATCCTTGGCTGCAAGAACACATTGGAAGGACTGGTGATCGATCCGGGGGACGAGGTATTTCGAATTGTGCGTGAGATTTCCCAGCTGGGTATTGCAGTAAAATACATCTTTATTACCCATGGGCATTTTGACCATACGGGGGGCGCAAAAGAGTTGAAAAGAATAACAGGGGCGCCGGTCTGGATTCATCCGCTTGATGAAGCCGGCCTCGGTTTTCCTGCTGATGGTCATTTTTATGATGGTCAAAACTTCCAGGTGGGGACCTACACCATTAGGGTTATCCATACACCGGGCCACTCTCCGGGGGGTGTTTGTTTTCACGCCCCAGGCGCAGTGTTCACGGGTGACACCTTGTTTGCCGGGTCTGTGGGCCGGACTGACTTTCCAGGAGGGAGCCATTCTCAACTGATCATGGCCGTGAAGGAGAAGGTCTTTCCCCTTGGCGATGAGCTTCGGGTTTATCCAGGCCATGGACCACCTACAACCATCGGCACAGAACGACTCACAAATCCTTTTTTCCGTTAAGATTTGTGAAAAGATGCCTTTCTAGTCCCTGGCTGGAAATGAGATTTAAAGATTGAAGCCATTGCAACCAGAGGACAAAATTATACTTGGGTGTTTTTCGTACAATCCCTGATTATGGGACATTTTTATGAAACGGGGTTTTGTCATAGGATCTGGCTCAAAAACAGCTTTGTTCGTTCATGGGTGGGATTTTGGAAAAAATGCTCTGCTGTGCCTTCTTCCACGATTTGGCCGCCGTCCATGAAGATCACCCGGTCTGATACCTCCCGAGCAAATCCCATTTCATGGGTGACCACAACCATGGTCATTCCTTCTTTTGCCAAGGTCTTCATAACGTCGAGCACTTCCCCAATCATTTCAGGGTCTAGGGCTGATGTGGCCTCGTCGAACAGCATGATCTTCGGCTGCATGGCCAGGGCCCTGGCAATGGCCACCCGTTGCTGTTGCCCACCAGAGAGCTGTGACGGATAGACGTTTTCTTTTTCAAGGATCCCCACCTTTCTCAGTAACTCCCGGGCGATCTCAATGGCCTCTTTCTTTTGCCGCTTCCGCACAATGGCTTGGGCCAGGGTAATATTCTCAAGTACAGTCTTGTGAGGGAAAAGGTTGAAGAGTTGGAACACCATTCCAATCTCTTCCCGTACCTTATTGATGTTAACCTTTTTGTCATAGATGTTAACTCCGTCGATAACGATCTCTCCACTGTCTATCTCTTCGAGACGGTTAAGGCACCTGAGGAATGTGCTTTTACCCGACCCGCTGGGCCCGATAATCACCACCACTTCACCCTTTTTGATATGGGTGGAGAAATTGACCAGGGCCTTTACCTCCTTACGGTTGGCCAATTTGAAGGTCTTGCATACATTCTTTACTCTAATCACTGATGGCAAGCCTCCTTTCAATGTATTGGGTGGCCATGGAAAGGGTGAAGGTCATGACTAGATAGAGAAAGGCCACCGTAAAATATATCTCGAAGGCGTAATAAGTTCTAGCCACGGCTTGTTGGCCCTGGAACATCAAATCGGCCAGCGCAATAACGGAAACCAGGGAAGAGTCCTTAATCAGCGAGATGAACTGTCCTGCCAAAGGGGGAATTATCCGTTTGAAGGCCTGAGGCAGAATAATATGGCGCATGGCCTGGGCATAGCTCATCCCGAGAGAGCGGGCTGCCTCCATTTGGCCTTTTGAGATGGACTGGATGCCTGCTCTAACAATTTCTGCTACATAGGCCCCAGCAAAGATGGAAAGGGCGGCGGTGCCTGCTGCGAAGGCAGATAGGCGGAGTATGGACCCTGCGAAAAAGTAGATGATATAGATTTGGACAAGGAGGGGCGTATTTCTGATGAGTTCCACATAGGCCAAGGAGATGGCCTTTGTTACAGGTTCATTGGAGAGCCTGGCAATTCCGAAGACAGTTCCCACAATAATGGCAAAGAGGATGGAGACCAAAGAAATTTTTAGTGTAAGCATGAAGCCGATCATCAGCACGCCCATGCGCAGTTTGGTTGTAGGATCATCTGGAGATTTGGGGCCATAATAGAAAAGCATCTCGGGAACCTTTTCCCAGTGCCAAATATAGGTGATGCCCTTTCTAGCAAAAAAATAATATATGGCCCCAAGCACAAGGGCCAGGATGATCAGTGTAATTAAAGACCTTTTTGTAAAGACCAAAATAGTCCTCCTACACAAAAGAGGGGAAGCGGATTCGCTTCCCCTTTCATCACTTTTATTGTTTCTGAGCTACCTTTTCAATATAGTCCACGAACCATTTCTTTTTCAGCTTTTCCCAACGGCCGTCACCGCGAATCTGGCGCAAAAAGTTGTTCAAGAAGTTGAGAAAATCGGGATCACCTTTTCTAATAGCCCATCCAAGTGGCTCATAGGTGAGAGGTTTAAAGATGCCGAACGTGGTCTCCTTGTATTTGGCCGCAAAAACCCGTACTTGGGGCTCATCATAAATGAATGCATCGGCAAGTCCATTAGCCACCTGGAGCGCCCCCTCTGCCTCGGTCTTGAACAGGCGAAGAGTTGCCTTTGGCATCAGCCTTTCCGCTGTAAATGCCCCTGTTACCCCAAGCTTGCTTGTGATGATAACGCCTTTTTTGTTGAGATCCTTGTAGCTTTTGTATTTGTCCTTGTTCTTTTTGTTGATGAGAAGGCACTGGCCAATGTAATAGTAAGGGTCACAGAAATTCACCTTCAAGTTACGGCTTTGAAGAATGGTCATGCCCGACATGATAATATCGAACTTATGGGTCATAAGTGCGGGAATGATGCCTTCCCAGGCAGTGTTGATAATCTTGACCTTTTTCTCTCCCCCCTTGCCAAAGATGGCCTTTCCCAGTTCATAGGCAATATCTACATCAAATCCTACAATATTGCCCTTTTCATCTTGCATTTCAAAGGGCTGATATCCTGCTTCAAGCCCCACACGAAGTTCCCCGCGTTTGAGAATCTCTTCAAGGGCAGAGGCCTTTGCAAGATCTTCCGTTGTAAAGGCCATTGCCGAGCCAAGTCCAAAAGATACAAACAGCACAAAAATCAAGCCGAGAAAAGATAGTTTTTTCATTAGCGCGTTCCTCCTTTTGCTTGAAAATCGTTGCAGTTAACGATCGTTGTGGTTTAAGTGATATATCCCCTTATGCTTACCGTCACCTCCTTTCTTCGATGTAAAGAGTCCCTCTAAAATACAGCTTGACTGTGGCTGACTTTACAGGGAAATCCACAATAAAGTCAATAAGGTTGTGGATTTTTTGAGATCAAAAGGCGCGTTGAAGGGGGCGGGTGAGACAGGTGGGCCCTCCCCCTCCTTTGAGGCTGATCTCGCGGCCCTCAAACTCGTACACCTCCACTTCAGCCTGTTCCAGGCGGCTTCGGGTAATGGGGTTTCCTGAGATCATCAGGCATTTCCGAGGCGCTATAGCCAGAACATTACAGCCCATGGTCTCGAATTCCGAATCAGGCACCTCAATGAGTCGAATGGATAGGGAAAGAAGTCTTTCTCGAAAACGTACCGGCATCAATGGTGAATATACCAAGGCCAGATTATGGTCGATGGGGCTGATGATGGACATCAGGTGGAAAACGTCACCCGGCCCACGCCAGTGAGGAAGGTCTACCACAATGAACTCTTCAATACAGGCTCCAAGCAGACCTCTGAGTTGTCGAATTCCCTCATCATTAGTCCTATAGCTTCGCCCCACTGCTAGAGTCTTTTCATTGATCCACACCACGTCGCCCCCTTCAACAGTCCCTTGGCCAGTGATGGCTCCTACAATGGGGATACCAAGCGATCGAAAGAAGGCTTCCTGAGCTTTTGGTTCAGATTTTCGCTCCGCTTTTCCCATGTTACAGAGGACCACTCCCTGTCTGTATACAATGGAGGCATCCCGCACATAGATGGAATCAAGCCCTACACTCCCCTCTTGGGGAAGGAAGTATATTTCAGGGACAAACTGGCTAAGGCACTGCACAAACTCATCGTATTCTTGTAAGGCACGCCTCAGGTCAGGGGGAGCAGTGTAGCCTAGCCGCTTCCACTGCCTGGAGATCACGGTTTGGCTTATAAAGGCATCCCTTGGATGCTTCAACAACAGTCGCTTGATAGGGGAGACATCTGATTGGGTAAAACTCATATTTTTTCCTCCTGTCTCTACACAGGTCTAAGCGCACATCGGACCTGTCTTTTAAGGTAGGTGTGGGGCAAACACTCACTGATTCGGGGCTATCTGGATTGGCCCAGGAAATATAGGCAATGGCAGGCCATGTGTCAAAGAAAAATAAGAGACATGTTGACCATGCCAAGGATCTGGGAGCAGGGGAATGAAATTCTTTTTATGAGACACTTTACACACGGCAGGAACTCTGATAACAGATCGGACCTTGTCTGTTTTCTGGGGGAATGGATGCAGCAAAGAACACACCAATTGTTTGTGGATTTTCTATTGTTTCTGGCTACTGCCTTATGGGGTATTACATTCATTGTGGTAAAGCAGGCGGTTGCCCAGGTGGACGTGTTTTCTTTTTTGTTAGCGCGCTTTACCCTGGCCTTTTTTGTATTACTTGTCCTTTTCCATAAGAGAACTTGGCCGTTCCAAAGGGACACCGTAGGTGCAGGGGCCCTACTTGGTGTATTACTTTTTGGCGCGTTTGCATTTCAAACATGGGGTCTTACACTTACCACTGCCACAAATGCCGGATTCTTCACTGGACTCAATGTTATCATGGTCCCGCTTCTCTCATTAGCCCTGTTGAAGCGTCCGCCTGCGCCATTTGCGGCTGCTGGCGTTGTGTTTGCCTCAATTGGTCTATATTATCTCACGGGTGGGTGGCCCTCCCATTGGAACAGGGGTGACATGCTGGTATTCATATGCGCCATTTGGGTTTCCCTTCACGTCCTGTTGACAGGCTACTTTTCCACCAGACATGATCCCTTTGCCTTGACCACGTGGCAGATTGGCACAGTAGCGGGCCTGAGCCTCCTTTTCTCCGCGGCGAGAGGAACGTTAACATTTAGCCTTCCTTTACCGGTCTGGGTTGCAGTGGGTATTACAGCCCTGTTTTGCACGGTATTTTCCTTTTCAGTGCAGACCTATGCCCAACAATTTACCACCCCCACCAGGACCGCCCTCATATTCACGGCAGAACCCGTGTTTGGCGCAATGTTTTCTCACTGGTACGGAGGAGAGGCCCTTCTTCGGAGCCATATCCTTGGTGGAAGTCTAATTTTTCTCGGCATGATTCTTTCCGAGATCAAGCCTGTAATGTGGAAGAAGATAGGGGCCCCGTAAAAGGGCCCTTTACTGCCTTAGAAATCAGGCGGCTAATCAAAGCGGGATCCTTAGGCCGTCAAAGGCAACCTTCACCTTGTGTGGCAAGTGGCGGTCTGCCATGATCTTGGTAATGGTTTGCTGCCATTGGGAATGGTTAAGGGGTATGGGATATGGCTCAGAGGAATTCGGTGGCCTTAAAGGCTCCTTGGGGTCATACTTCTTTAACATGGTGTTTGCCGGGTCGCCCGGCACCTTATCCGCATCCCCCATATGGACCAGGAAGGTCTCACGGATAGGGTCCAACTGCTGTATGTAATGGATGGCCCTTTGAAAGCTCATGTGGTGGGGCCGATTATGCACTGGCTCGTTTAGCCAGAAGGATTGAATCACTAGGTAATCTGGATGAAGGAGATCGTCATAAGTCTCTAGAATATCCATAAAATCAGAGGTGTAAAGCAGGCGGGTTTGTTTCCCGGTGTTTCCTCTAAATTGTATGAGGTAGCCCACAGATCCTTTTGCAAAGCTTCCATGCTCTGTTTTGAACGGCAGTATGTGATAGGGGCCATGGTCAAACCAGCGACCTGGACAGATGGTATGCACTACTATGACACCCATCTCTTCCAGGTACCCGAAGCGCTGTTTGATAACATCCCATGTGTGGGCAGTCATGTATGCGGGGATGGGGCGAAAGGCGCCGCGCGGCCGGATGCGTTTGAATACAAAAAGCTCATCCAGACCCAGGTAGTGATCACCATGTTCATGGGTGATGAGCAGGCCGTCTATGTGCCTGATCTGATGCTGTTCAAGCTGATGTGTGATGTCAGGTCCACAATCAATGAGTAGGTTTGACTGGCCCGAGAGCATAAGGGCCGTGCGTGTTCGCCGCTCACCCCTGGAGCGCATATCATTACAGATGGCGCAGGTGCAATTAAGTTCCGGTAAACCCCAGGCTGCTCCAGTGCCCAAGAATATGAGTTCCATTGTCTGATTCTCCCTGTTTTTGGCAGCAGATATCACCATGAGATATACTTGATTTTTTCAGCATAGTGGAGGCTGCGGTTTAGTTTACCTTTCATCTTGTATATTAACCCGTAGGTAAAGATCCCCCTTTCTTTGAGGGTCAATAGGCCTTCCCATACCGGCCAGCCTCAATAACGTTCCGTCTCTCACCCCAGGGGGAATGTGAACCAAAAACAGACGCTTGTGAAACCCCCAGGGAATGTTGACCAGTTTCCTAGTGCCCAGTCGGGCCTCCATCGGAGTGATTGAAATGGAACCATAAAGATTGGAATCCCCTGACCTGCCCGCGGTTCGGATAACCTGAAGTCGATGAGTTTTTTGTTTGGATGTTTTTTGGCGGAGCCAGTTGCTCAACCCCAGTTCCGGGGTTTTCAGGAAGAATTTCAGAAATACGATGCCTAGTAGAAACCCGCCGATATGGGCCCACCACGCGATTCCTCCTCCATGCGCCGGCGTGCCGGCTGCGCTGATGAATTGCAGAAAAAACCAGATCCCCAGGAAGAAAAAGGCCGGTATTTCTATAAAGTACGGGATAAAAAATATAGGAATAAATGTAAGGATCCGGGAACGGGGGTATAGGACAAAATAGGCACCCATAACGCCGGCTATGGCCCCGCTGGCCCCAATGGTGGGGACTTGGGAATGCCAATTGATCAGGAGGTGGGAAAGTCCCGAACCCACTCCGCAAAGAATATAAAAAAACAGATACCGAATGGGCCCCAGACGGTCTTCTACATTATCTCCAAAGATATACAGGGACCACATATTTCCAAACAGATGCCAGAAGCCCCCATGAAGAAACATAAAGGAAAAGAAGGGGAAGATCTGTTGCCAGGTGTCGAAGTATTGACTGATCTGGGGCACAGAATAACGGACAGGAACGAGGCCATACAGAAACAAAAAGCGGCTCAGGTTTTTACCTTGGGCCCACTCTATGAAAAAGACCAGAACATTTGCTACGATCAAGGCCGTGTTCACGACCGGATAGGTCCTGGATTGAATTGTATCGCGAAGAGGAAACATGTGACCTCATGGTCTTTGATGTTTTACTAGGTATAGGATACTTGCTTGTTTCAAGGCAGGGCCCCAGTGTTGTGGGATACCCTTTTACACAAGAGATTATGTAAATGCAAGGGGGGAGGGTGTGATTCCTGTGTAGATAGGAGGGGGTGAAAGCCGGGTTAAAATTTAGCCAGTTGTCTCTAGGAATCGGGGGATATTTTTTCCCTTGTTCCCGTAGCCGCGTAGTGCCTTTTGCCCGGTTTTAATTTTTAGAAGCTCCTTGTGCAATTGTTCCTGTTTCTCCAAAAGGAGTCTTTCCATTTTTTCATATGAGGCCTGCAAGGATGTTTGAATGGCGGCAATGTGTTGCTGCACTTCTTGGGCCTTCATCATCTTAGCATCATCCATGGATCTGTTAGAATTGGCCCGTAGTTTTTTTTGATAGTGCGCGATCTTGTCTTGCAGCTTCTGCACGCTGGATGATAAGGCAAGGAACTCGGCAAAACGGTCTTCCTCAAGAAGCCTCACCTGGTTTTCTACCAGGCCCCTGAGCTCTTCATAAAACTCTGTATTAATATATAGGTATTCAATAAACCCCATCTATCCCCTCCATTTTGTCAAATATTCAGCAAGTATTGTGCCATTTCACATTTAAGAACTGGCTTGGTGCTTAGCAGAAAAGAAATATGGGCTTCAGTGTCTTAAATTAGGCTATTCCCAACCAGAACAGAGAGGTTTAGGAGAAAAAGGTTCTGGGCAGAGAGCTATTTTGCGTCAAAAAAATGACTTGGCAGGAGAGCAATGGAGCCCTGGCAATTTGGTTGGTTTAAGATATTATTTTGGCAGTAAGATCAATAGGTTGGCCAGAAAAGGGCAAAGAAAAGGAGCCCTATCGGGTCGTGGCATGGGATATGCTTGTAGATATTCAAGAAAAGAAATGGATGGATGAGGTCATTCCCATTCATCCACGAAGGGAGGATAGTATGAACCCTTTGAAGCGTATGGAAATCTTGATTGCAGCAGCTATTTTGGCTTTTTTGGTTTTGGGTTCGTCCCAGGCTCGTGCTGAGCATTATGGCATCATCTACGAGTTGCCCGAAGGTGTCTATATCGAGTTAACCAAGGAATTCTATGACGCCCTTAAGGAAGAAGGGGGCAGCCAAGGAAAGACTTACAGCAATGAAAAATCTCAAGAATACCTTAGGCAGATAGCTATCTCAGCAAAGTTCATGGTACAGACCAACCTCCAGATCCTAAAGAATCAGGAGAAAATCATTCAGTTGCTGGAGGCTACTATTAAGCACCCTCAGAAGAAAAAGTGATGCGTAGTTGCAGGATAACAGGTTTTGCTCTCTTGATTTGGGTGGTGTATCTGCTCTTGTCCCCGGCCAGGGTCGAGGCCTTGAACAGGCTTAAGGACATATGGTTGCAGAAC
>Ga0180301_10004211_pt1 | contig 11121 bp, 11 predicted proteins | sample GuaBasSediGuay16_FD_121797 | JGI IMG/M metagenome (GOLD analysis project Ga0180301, IMG submission 121797) | Subseafloor sediment microbial communities from Guaymas Basin, Gulf of California, Mexico - Guay16, Core 4569-2, 12-15 cm | ecosystem: Environmental > Aquatic > Marine > Hydrothermal... | reverse complement strand
GCATATGAGAGTGCGGATTTAGCACTCCTACATAAAACACGATTTAACATGTCAATACCTACTCAAAAATCTTTCCAGTATCTGAAAGGATTTCATAACCTGGTATCTCCCTTAATAGCTCTCTAACAATATCACTTCTCATAATGTTTACGAATTCTACAACACTTTCCTTAGCAAATCTATCTTTCCTAATTAGGAAGTCTACGATCTCTGTAGTTAAAGGTATGAACTCTAAGTTATACATCCTTGCAGCTATTTCGGCAGCAATACCTACATCAGCCCTGCCCTGTGCTATAGCTGCGGCTACTGCTGTGTGTGTCTTTACTTCATAATTGTAACCATTAATTTTAGATGTAAGATCACTGAATTTTAACCCTAACTGTTCAGATAGTTTCTTAAGTTGAAGATCTATAAAGACCCTAATACCTGAACCTTTAACTCTATTAACAAAGATTACATCACTCCTGAGTAAATCCTTAAATGTGTATATCCCTTTAGGGTTGCCCTTAGCAACTACGAATCCTATTCTTCTTTTATAACCTCGAATTATTACTGCTACTCCTTTAAGACCCATCTTACTAAGAAAAGGTATATTGTATTCTCCGGTTTCCTCGTCAAGGAGATGTGTAGGAGCTATGTCTGCCTCACCATTCTTTACAGCATACCATCCTCTTAGTGAACCCGTGTGTAATACCTTAGACTTGGTTATGAGTCCTGACCTTACTAATATCCTCCATAATGCTATATCATGGCTTCCTATGATCGTTAACTCAGGTATTTTTATTGAGTCCTTAAATAAATAGACATCGACTTCCTCACCTTCCATTAGTAGCTCTTTATCTTCGCTCACATAGATGTACCCATCTGCGTAAGTTAGGGCGGCTATAGATCCTGATGAGAAGGTTACCGGATACGCTATCAGTTTCTTACCATCACTAACTAATGAAACAGGTATGAGCCATGAACGACCTTTACCTACCCTTAACCTATAAGGTAGTACAGCCTTAACACTTACCTCGTCAATAACCTCAATACCTAATAACCTTGCTATTATAGGTCTAACAACCTTATGGAATACCATAGTACACGATAATGGAAACCCAGGCATACCTATAAGTAACTTACCGTTAACCACAGCAAACACCGTGGGTTTTCCTGGTTTAATCTTTAAGCCGTGAATTACTACGCCAGGATTACCGAGTGAGTCAAAAACTCTATAAATTAAATCACCGATTCCGGCAGACGTGCCTCCGCTTGTAATTATTACGTCATATTTATCTAGTGCTTTAGATAGTTCCTTAAGCATTAGATCGTAGTTATCAGGTAGATGAGCAACGAATTCAGCTTCAGCACCTAGTTTTCGTAAAGCACTTATTAAGTAGTAGCTGTTTGAATCATAAATCAATCCCAGCTTAAGTGGTTCACCTGGTTTAATAACTTCATTACCTGTTGAAAATATAGCAACTCTAACTTTCCTATACACCTTAACTTTTCTCATACTTAAGCCAGCTAGGAGAGCTATGTGATGAGGCTCTAACTTAGTTCCCTTCCTTAATATTAAGTCACCCATTGAGATATCTGAGGATGTTAATGCTATATTCTCTCCAGGTGCTACATACCTATATACTAAGACTTCATTACCAACTTTATGGGTATATTCCTCCATAATTACTGCATTAGCTCCTTTAGGTATTAATGCTCCAGTTGCTACTTCCACAGCAGTACCTTTAGTAACTTCATATTTAGGTACTTGACCTACCTCCACAGACCCTATAAGCTTAAGTCTTATAGGATGCTCCTCATCAGCACCATACGTATCTTCTGCTCTAACAGCATAACCATCAACCTCAGATCTATCGAATGGTGGGTAATCAAGTGGCGAATGTATGTCTTCAGCTAAGACTCTATTAAGAGCTTCATCTAGATTCACATACTCAATCCCCTTAGGTTTAAGCTCTAAATGTTTAGATAATTTACCAATTACATCATTAATACTACTCAATTTATGAAACAGCTTCCTACCGCTCATAAAACCCTAACCATCTTAATCACAGCGAGGAAGTTAAAATATGAAATACTGCTCTTCAAACATCCAAAATACTTTATTCCGATTATTGAAATGTTGTATTAGGTGCTAAATTATGGGGGAGTTCTTAAAGAAGCTTGTAAGTGTTGATGAAGCTATAGAGAGTTTAAGGAGTAGTATAAGGTTAAGTTTGGATGTTGTCAGTGTCAAGCTTGATGATGCTTTAGGGCTTATATCTTCCGATAACATATATGCACCTTATAGTTTACCCTATTTTAATAAGTCTGTTGTTGATGGTTATGCTGTTAGAGCAGAAGATACGTATGGTGCGTCACATACTAATCCCATAGAGCTAAGAGTCATAGGCTCAATAGGTATAGGTTCAAGTCCCGAGAATTTACCGGAGTTAGAGCCATTTACAGCGGTTGAGATCTCTACAGGAGCACCTCTACCTAAAGGAGCTAATGCAGTAATTATGTACGAGGATACAGAGAAGATTAGTAATGATAGAATCTTGATTTATAAACCTGTAGCTAAATGGGCTAATGTAGCGAGGATAGGTGAGGACTTTGAGGCATCACAAAAGATTCTTGGTAAGGGTGAAGTCATACAGGCATGGCATATAGCAACATTAGCTTCTTACGGCTTTTCCCGTATTAAAGTCTTTAGGAGGTTAAGGATAGCTGTAATTCCCATAGGTTCCGAGTTAATAGAGCCAGAAGAACCTAAACTGCCATTACCGGGTAAGATATATGAAGGTACATCCTATTTAATATCATCTTACTTAAGAAGACGTAGGTATGTCTCCGTAATAAGGGTTAGGCCTTTACCTGATGATGAGATTAAAATAAGGTCTGTAGTAACTGACTTAATAATTAATCATGATATAGTAATAACCGTTGGTGGTAGCAGCATTGGAAAGAAGGACTTAGTTGTAAAAGCCTTAACAACCCTTCCTAACTCGAAACTAGTGTTTAGGGGTGTAGCCATAAGACCTGGACGTCCAGCAAGTGCTGTAATAATTGATGGGAAACCCGTATTCGTACTATCAGGCTTTCCTGTAGCTGCTCTTGCCGCATTAGACCTAATCTTCATTCCAACCATAAAGAAGGTCCTTAATATAAAGGAAATAGAGGAACCTTATATTAAGGCAAGACTTGTAAGGAGATTAGTGAACGTTACAGGATATACCTCATATGCTAGGGTTAGGGTATTCAAATGCGGTAATGAAGTATGTGCTGAACCCTTAAGGATTACCGGGTCAGGAGTGTTATCTACGTTGATAAGAGGTAATGGAGTAGTTGTAATACCATCTGATGTTGAGGGTTACGAAGCAGGTGAAATAGTTAATGTTAAATTAGTTAATCCGTTAGATCTATAAGCCGTAGAATCACTTTGTGTTTAAGCTAAGCTCGGAATGATACTAGTTTTAAAGGGCTTGTCATTTCAGTTAATGATTCTAATTCATTACGTACTACCTAGTACCTACTTTGCTGCTTTATCTTCGTTAAAACCTCATTCACTATTCTATTGAGTTTATCCCTGTGGCGTCTCTTAATATGATTTATTGCTGCTTGCTTGTTGGATAGTGTTATCTCACATTCGAGGCAATAATATTTACCGCTAACTATTATTATTAACGGTTCAATGTTCATAATATAAGGTAATACTCTCCTTATTATACCTGGTATTATGTGTGGTGAGCCAGCCTTCTCTATCAACCTCCCAACGTAGCCTCTAACCGTGTGTGCTGAGATACTATATTTCCTCGAGATATCGCTAGGTGAGTTACCATCCACAAAGTACTCTTTAAGGAGAAGTACCGTGGTTATATCACTAATTAGCCTCCTAAGTACTAGGTACTCCACAATATCCCTAACATTATTAATTCCTGAATACATCCTACTTCCACTCATTACTTAAGGAATGAATGCTTTGTACTTATACCTTCATAAATATGTAAGCATAAGTATTTATAATTAACTCCCGCAAGTATTCATAGCTTTAAGCTTGCACATAAGCTTTACTCTATATGGTGATATTACTGTTACGTTAATGTTCCTTAATGGCATAAACCCAGAGTCTTCTTCTACGAACTTCGTAACCTAGTTTCATGTAGACTTTAATAGCTGGTATGTTTTCCTCCCTTACATGGAGTAAGGCCTTAGCGCCGGATATTACCGCATCCCTTGTTATTGCTGACGTAACTATTTTGGCATATCCCTTGCCACGGAAGTCTGGATGTGTAAACACGTCGCCAATAATCCATACATCAGGTAGAGCTATATACCTACTTGCAATGGATACTAAGCGTCCATCAATAAATAGACCATAATATCTCCACTTACTGATCATCTCCCTAGCCAAATTCTCGTTAATTACCATACCTTGAACAGTCTTAAGTCTGATGAACTCATCTAGGTCCTCAATACTTAGTCTACGTGCTGGCCCCTCACCATAACTTTTAAATTTGTACTCATCAGTGACCATGTCTAAATACCTACTTACTTTAACCTTAAAGCCGAGATCATTAAGGTAAGCAGCTAATTCTCTAGCACAACCTATATCGTCATTATAAAAAAGCCGTATGCAAAGTCTTGAGTAGTTAAGGCATTCCCCTCCTAAATTTAATAATTCAATAAATAAATCCTTAACACCCCATAAATGTAGTGGTTGCCCATGCCTGTTGGTTTGGGTATCTTAGTTACTACGGTTACCTAGGATTACTTCGGGCACGGGCTTCCCCTTCATCCCTTCTTGGGTCTGCATCTGGTCAGGGGCTTTCAGGGCTACCACGAAACCACGAAGCCCCACATCTCGGGTAAGGAGTTTAAGTCCTCTTAGGGCTAGGTTCCATGATGCTATAATGTCTCTTGTTGTGATTATTCCATTCGGCAGCTTAACCCACCTGTAGTTAATGAATTCTAGCTCACCACCTAAAGGTGATGATTTTGAAGTTCTCCTCGGGTCTACATGTATTACGGATAGTCCTTCCATTAGTGTCTTGTAATGGATATAGCTCTGTATCCTTCGGTATGTCCAAAGCGATAGCCTCTTATTGAAGCTCCTAGAGTCATTAGCTCTACTCCTGAGCTTGTTTAAGTCCTCTAAGACGATTAGGGCACCATACTCCTTAGCGATCTCTACTAGTCTTTTAGATATGTAGTGACAGGAATCGGTGAGTATGTTTCTCGCTCTCCTGCCATGCCTCCTAATAGCTTCTCTAATTCCCTTAACGTACCTCCACTTCTTAGAGTACTTCTTCTGAATCTTCTCAGCAATTATTTTGTGTGCAAGCCCTCTCTTCAAGCCGTTGAACGGTATTGCACCCATAGAGACCAGCTTACCGCTTACATCAACCACAGTGTAGGTTATGTTATTGAAGTTAATGTCTATACCCATTACGTGCTTAGGTATTATCAATGCTACTTCTTTCTCAAAAGTGAGGTAAATCCATATCTCTCCATTTCCGTAACTTACGAGTATTTCCTTAAGCCTCCATCCATCACTAAAATACTTATTAAGATAATCATACCATTGAAGCTTTAACTCAACCCATTCACCATTAAGAACAGCTATCCTCAATACCTTATCGTTTAAATCAAGCCTGTAGTCCCATTTATCTAGTCTAGCTGTTAGTTTTCTTAGAACTGGTTTACTTCCATTATTCTTTTTAGTAGCTTTAACCACCTCTCTAGCTCTACGCTCAATCTTATGACAGTGGTGTGCTCTGAAACCTTGCTGTCTTAGTAGCTTGTAGAACCTATAGTGAAGCTCTCTTATAGAAGGTATATGGTCTAGCTCCCACATCTCATCAATAACGTATTGCGTCCAGTCACGAAAGGCTTTGAGGAATTGGATTAGTGGCTGGGGATTAGGCGTAACCGCCTTCACCCTAGCGGTTACTAAGACCCTCATCCCCCAGCTACCAATAATAGATTTGTGAGACAGACATATATGTCTTAGTCTCAAAATATAGGCTTGGTGGTACTATGAGTTATGTATATAGCTTCGAAGCAAAGATTATGAAGTATGGTGGTGGAAGGTACATCATATATCCGCCTAAGGATTACCAAGAAAAACTCAAGCGATTCCATGGAAAAAGAGTTAAAGTCATAGTAATAATGGAGCCAGAGTAACGTCAAGTAGCTCTAGTGACCAAAGAAACCAAAGTACCATTAATTATTGAATAGTCTTTTGATGAAGACTTTAGGAGGATTAAGGGAGTTAAAGTAATTCCTTGAAAAGAAAACAGAGTAGAGTAGGTTTAGTCTTAACCTATTGGTGCTGAGAATAAATACGTTGTTTCCTCTGATACGATGCCTAAGTCTAGATTACGTCTTTCAGCGAGTAATTTCACCGTTGATGAGATGAAGCCTTCAGCACCTAATGTTTTAAAGAATACGGGCTTATAGTACTCTAGACGTTTTCTATCCTTAATCCTCTCTGAGATGTAGGAGTAAGCATATAGTGTCGCTCTAAGTTTTTTCTTAACCTCTATATTAGCTATCACTAAGTTAAGAGCTGTTCTCGTATATTTATGTGCTTCATTAAGTACATGCTTTATGTCCTTACCACGTATTAACTCCCTAACAAGCCATAGTGTTAAGATATGGGTATCTGTGTATACATCAGGGTCTACATTAATAAGTCTCGCTAAAGAATTCTTATCAACACCGCCATTATGTGCTAACGCTATTAACCTATAACCATCTCTAGCTGCAACACTCTCAATATATGGATGTGCATGCATTACACCACGAGGTTCACCTTTACCCGCTTTCCTTGCATGTAATATTAGTAAGCCTTCCTTACTATTCCTAATAATCTTAGTAAGCATTTTTACAGTGCTTCCTAAGGCCTTAAGGTTAGTTGCACAAATATCATTACCACCGACATTTAATGTATTAAATGCATCAAACTTCTCTATAGCCAGCCTTAAGCCGTTACCATCATCGTAAAGTATTAAGTAACCGTAACCATCGCAATGTCTGTAATTGCTAGTTAATTCTTTAAGCAGGCAGTCATTACTTGCTGCCTCATAAAGTAGTTCAGTAAGTTTAGCTACTAATTCAGCACCATCAACATCTCTCCAGACAACACCTAACATCCTACACATAGAGGTCATACATAAATTAACGAAAAAGTAATAAAATGTTAACGCACCCGTAACCTCCTTAGCTGTTATATAGGTTAAACTTGAGTTTATTGAATAGTACTTAAAGGTTATCCAAGCTACTATTTATTGAGGTAGGCATTACATGAGGATCATTGTGCTAATAAAACCTACACCAAATATCGAGAAGGTTAGGTTCGATATTGAGAGAGGAGTTGTTGATAGGTCTTCAGCTGAGCTAGAGATCAATCCCTTCGACTTACACGCTATTGAGGCAGCCGTTAGGATTAAGGAACGCTTTGGCGGAACAGTGATATCTCTATCCATGGCACCACCCAACGCTGTAAATGCTTTAAGAGATGCGATAGCTCGTGGTGTTGATAGAGCTATACTACTTAGTGATAAGAGATTCGCAGGTGCTGATACATTAGCAACTTCATACACGTTAGCATCAGCAATTAGGAAGTTAGGTAGTTTTGACTTAATAATTTGCGGTGAAAAAAGTGTTGATGGAGATACAGGTCAGGTAGGTCCTGAAGTAGCTGAATTACTTGGTATACCTCATGCATCATATGTTGTCGAAGTAAAAGAAGTAAGTAAGAATTCAATAACTGTTGTTTCAGATCTAGGTAATGCTTACTACCTAGTAAGGCTTAAACTACCAGCCTTAATCTCAGTTACGAAGGAGGTCAACGTTCCTAGGAAGCCTAAACTTAAGGATGTATTAAGAGCTAGGAAAGCTAAGATTGAAGTATGGGATGCAGACACATTAAAGGACGTGATTGATGTGAATAGGATAGGGCTTAAGGGATCAGCTACTAGAGTTGTAAAGGCTTACTACGCCCTAGAGAAGGGTAGGAGAGGTATTATTGTTAAGGGTGATGAGGGTGTTCAGAAGATTTTAGAAGTACTTAAGTCTGAGGGAGTGATATAATGAGCCATTCGGAAGGTACGCCAAAGGATGTTTTAGTATATGCCGAATACATAGAAGGTAAAGTACATCCAGTGACTTACGAACTCCTTAGTAAGGGTAGGGAATTAGCTAATAAGTTAGGTGGTTCACTAATCTCAGTCATAATAGGTTACGGATCAAGTAAGTATTCTGAAGATTTAATATGGTCAGGTGCTGATAAGGTATTTACTTATGAATTTGATGAGGACGTTAAACCTGATGTATTATTGCATAAGGACGTACTTGTTAATTTAATTAATGAAATTAAGCCTAAGATAGTGCTTTTTGGTGCTACACCGTGGGGTAGGGCATTAGCTCCTAGAGTAGCTGCAGCACTTAAGACGGGGTTAACGGCTGATTGCTTAGACATATACATTGATGATAATGGTGACGTAATTCAGGTAAGACCTGCATTCACGGGTAACATTATAGCGCATATAAAGACCATAACAACACCTGTGATGGCAACCATCAGATATAAGGTATTCAAACCCTTAGGTAAGGATAAGAGCAGAAAGGGTCAAGTAATTTTAAGGAAGATTAGTAAGGATCACTTAGTAAGTAGAGAGAGACCGTTTGAAGTACTTGGTAAGGTGAAGGAGAAGGAAGTCAATATCGCAGACGCTGAAATAATAGTTGCTGGTGGTAGAGGGTTAAAGAGGAAGGAAGACCTCAAGATGCTTGAAGAGTTAGCTAACCTATTAGGTGGTGTGGTAGGTGTTAGTAGACCTTTAGTGGATTCAGGTTGGTGCTCTAAGGATAGACAGGTAGGGTTTAGTGGAAATATAGTTAAGCCTAAAATCTATATCGCATGCGGTATTTCAGGATCACCGCAACACCTAGCAGGTATGAAAGACTCAAAGGTAATCATATCAATAAATATAGATCCTTCAGCACCGATAATAAGATACAGTGATTTAGCAGTAGTAGGTGATTTATACGAGATCGTACCTAAACTTATAGAGGAGCTCAAGAAGTTAAGGAGGTGATCCTTCTTGACTATAAAGGAGGAAGTAGTAAATAAATTAAAGAGTATTGTTGGTGATGATTGGGTCGTTACAACTAGGGAGATGATTGAGAGGTATCTCTATGATGAAACACCTGAGGCTTTTAGGCCTAAACCATCGGTTGACGTAGTGGTCGTTAAGCCTAGAACTACGGAGGAGGTCTCTAAGATAGTTAAATTAGCTAATGAAGAGAAAATACCTGTATTTCCTAGAGGTGGTGGGACAGGCTTAGTCGGTGGTGCTATACCGACTAAGCCTGGCATTATATTGTCTCTAGAGAGGATGGATAGTATAAAGATAGATAAGGAGAACTTAGTAGCTGAAGTAGAGGCTGGGGTAACCTTAGCTAAACTATTAGAGGAAGCAGATAAGGCGGGTCTATTCTTCCCACCACATCCTGGTGATGAGGGTGCTACAGTAGGTGGTATGATAGCAACTAATGCCGGCGGTGCTAGAGCTGTTAGGACTGGCGTTATGAGGAATTACGTTTTAGGTATGGAGGTAGTCCTACCCAACGGTGATATAGTAGTTCTTGGAGGTAAGGTAATTAAGAATAATACAGGCTATAACCTAATGCACCTAATAATAGGTAGTGAGGGGACTTTAGGAATAATAACTGAGGCGTACATAAGGTTATATCCTAAATACCGTGCTAGCGCAACTATGGTGATACCGTTTAAGGATAGATTAAATGCTGTGAAGGCAGCACACGAAGTTCTAAAGAGTGGTGTTATACCACTACTTCTAGAGTACGTAGAGAAGGACGTTATCGAGAGGTCAGCATCCTACCTAGGACTTAAATGGCCCGTTGAAGAAGGTTTCGCACACTTAATAGTTACTGTTAGCGAGTCCTCAGAGGACTTAGTATACACGGAGCTTGAGTTAATTAATGATGTAATTACGAAGTATACCGACCTAGAACCAGTAGTAGCTACGAGAGATGATGAGCAGAGGGAAATACTTAAGATAAGAAGTGAAGTGTATACCTCATTAAAGAAGGACTTAATAGACATCTTAGATATGTCTCTACCTATAGGTAAGATATACGACTTCATGGAAGAAGTGGACAAGCTTGAAAGAAAGTACAATACCTGGATACCAGTAATAGGTCATATAGGTGATGGTAACCTCCACGCACATATAATGAAGACTGAAGGCTGGACTAAGGAATTATATGAGAGGCTTGAAGACGAACTTTACGAGATAACAGTGAGGTTAGGCGGTGTTATATCTGGTGAACATGGTGTAGGTGCTACGAGGATGAGATATTTCATGAAGTATACTGATAGAAAGTATTTGGAGTTGTTAAGGATGTTTAAGAAGGTTCTCGATCCTAATAACATACTGAATCCAGGTAAGGTCATACCTGAGACGTTAAAGTAATTTTTGTGTTATTAACTAAGTTTGAATTTGTTGCCGTAAACATTTACATGTACTAGTTCATCTATTGGTTTTCTAGGTTTAGGTTCGGGGCTTTCTGCTGGATAACCTATAGCTATTATCGCTACTGGAACCTTACTGCTTGGTGCTTTAATGATTCTCCTAACTTCTTCTATGTTTCTTAGTGAGTTTATCCATACAGTACCTAAACCCATACAATAGGCTGCAAGCATTATGTAGAGTGCGGCATTAGCACAATCTACATGGTACGTAATCGGCGATATGTTAGTATCGCACAATACAATCACTGCTGCAGAAGCTTTACTAAGAGGCTTAGCACTAGAATGTATCTTAGATAATTCTTTGAGGATTTTACGATCATTCACCACCACAAACTCCCAGGGTTGAGCATTACGAGCGCTGGGAGCCCATCTAGCAATGTCTAGAACCTTAAGTATTAAGTCCATAGGGACTTCCCGATTCTCATAAACCCTTATACTTCTGCGTTTAAGTAGGGGTTCCAGACATACATTCTCAGACATTTCTTACACCTCATCACTAATTTTAATGATGACCTTATATTACTTACTTTAAGTATTTATGTAAAGTATTTATGGGTGGTAATTAGCTTCATGCGAGT
>Ga0180301_10004210_pt1 | contig 11122 bp, 8 predicted proteins | sample GuaBasSediGuay16_FD_121797 | JGI IMG/M metagenome (GOLD analysis project Ga0180301, IMG submission 121797) | Subseafloor sediment microbial communities from Guaymas Basin, Gulf of California, Mexico - Guay16, Core 4569-2, 12-15 cm | ecosystem: Environmental > Aquatic > Marine > Hydrothermal... | reverse complement strand
TGCTGCATTACTTGCTGCAGCAACTACTGAAGGTTCTTCTAAGACCATAGGAACTAAGTATTCCTTTCCATTAATTAAGAAATTTACAGCAACTGCAAATGGATATGTCATACCTCCAATAACGTTCTCTATCATTACATTTGCTCTCGTAGCTCCTAAATTACCAAAATTATTAAGTAACTTTACTTCTTCATCTGTTAAATCTGCAAATTCTTTAACTATTCTCAATCTCTCCTCAATAGATAATTTATAGAAACCTGGAATACGTGAAGTCTTAGACATATGATATCTCCATGTATTAAGATTTATAGTAACAATTTATTTTTTAACGTTTAGTAGGAGAGCTACCAATGATATAGAACATAAGTTCTTTGTTTTCATTCATATATCACAAAATCTGCTCCTTTCTTACCTTACATAACGAGGAATTCTAATTAATTATTTTGACTCATAGAACAATTAATGAATTATTTGAAATGATGTTCTGTGTTAGTCCTTAAAAGCGTCCTAATTACAAGAAACTTTCATGGGAAATTAAATGTTTAAAGTTGTTGAAGAGGCTAAAATTGCTAGTAAATTGAGGGAATTTAAAACTATAGACATTGTTAAGAGATTAGGTGTTATAAGTCCTCAGAGATTACATCTCAAAAATTATCCAATAAGTAATCCTGTAACAGTATTTAATTCATCCATAGTTATGGAGAATAGCATTGTTAAAGTATATGCTAGGGTCATATTTGGTTACTACATGTATGTAAGTGCTATTGCAGTATTTGAGCTAGATATAAATGATATACTTTCCGGATATGTTAGTACATGTCATTACTCTGCAGAACTCGTCATATACCCAGATACCAGGTATGATTTTTGGGGAACTGAAGATCCTAGAGTTTATAGAGTTAAGGACTTTCTTTTCATGACATATTGTGGAAGAACAATAAATTACTTTAACCCAGCTATAAGAGTTGAACGTACACTTCCAGTTACAGCTATATCCAGTAATGGTAGAAAGTGGAAAAAGTGTTGTGTTTTTACTCTATCAAGAGATCTTAGAAAGAATGTAATTAGTGATAAAGATGCTTTTCTACATTTTTATGATAATCAAATATTCGTGTTTCACAGACCTCATATGAGTGATGAGAAGTATTATCTAACGATAAGCAAAGCTTCAGTTAAAAGCATTGACAGATGTATTAAAACGCTTAACGATCCTAACCAGGGTATTGAGGAAGTAGAAGTTTCAGATACGAATGTAGTATTAGAACCAGCAAAATTTGAGGTAAAACTTGGCTGGGCTACGCCACCTATTGAGGTAGGATCCAAAGAATACATAGTACTAATTCACGGTATTGATGAATACATTGAAGCATATAGAGTCTTTGCATCCTTAATAACGTTTGACAATGGTATAGCAAAAGTTAAGGCAGTAACTCCTCACTACATTATGGAGCCCAAGGCTATGTATGAAGTATATGGTGATAGACCATATGTAGTATTTCCTTGTGGAACAGTGAAAATCGATGATAAGTTATTAATATCCTATGGCGCTGCTGATTTCATGATAGGATTCGGCGAAATCGACATAAGCACATTACTCTCGATACTTGATAAGCATAGAATAGATTAATGATAAGATCACTTAATTATTTGGTAAAATTCACATATTAGTCAAACAATTAGTGACTATTGGTTTTTATCAAAATAACTCGTTTAATACGGTATAATTATGTATTTTAGAGTGTATAAAAGCTAATATACTGAACTCCCTCTTAGAAAATAACCCGGCGGTGTAAAAGTCTTGAACCCTACAATGATTGCTCAAATGATAATAAACGGTATTCTTATTGGCGGTATATATGCAGTAATTAGCATTGGTCTAAACATAATATTCGGAGTATTGAAAGTAATAAACTTTGCCCATGGAGAATTTCTAATGCTAAGTATGTATGCTAGTTATTGGCTCTGCGCATTATATGGTTTGAATCCATACATAGCTTTGCCTTTGACGACTGCAATAATGTTTGTATTCGGAGTAGCTCTCGAGAGAATATTGATTAAGCCCTTGTTAAAAGCACCGCCGATAAATCAATTGCTATCAACTGCAGCTTTGATGTTAGTACTTCAAAATGTAGCTTTAGTACTTTGGCACGCTGATTATAGATCATTGACTATCAAAACTTTCTCAATACGATTGGGCGATATATACATATCAGGTCATAGATTAATAGCATTAATAGGAGCTCTTGCAACAACTCTTCTATTCTATTACTTCTTAATGAAAACTGATACTGGGAGAAGAATTAGAGCTGTAGCTCAGGATCCTGAAGTCTCATCTATCTTAGGAATCAATGTGCCTTTAATTCAGACCTTGACCTTTGGACTAGGTGCAGCACTTGCAGGCATAGCTGGAGCATTAATGATATCAATATACTTTGTATACCCAACGGTTGGTACAAGCTTTGGATTAATGGCATGGATAATAATAGTACTAGGAGGTCTTGGCAGTTTCATCGGTGCTTTTGTAGGTAGTTTTATAATAGGATTAATAGAATCCATAGCAGCCACTATATGGAGTTTAGAATTAGCAAAAGCCATAGCATTCATAGTGTTTCTACTAGTCCTATTCTTCAAACCTACAGGATTATTCGGCGAAAAAGCAAGAGTTTAGGGTGATATGAATGGATCTCAAATCTCTAAAAATATATATACCATTAATAGCTATTCTATTTCTAATACCACTAATTCCGATGCCTGGCTACGTAATGCATACATTAATATTAGTATTTCTATGGGCTTACTTAGCTACGGCTTGGAATATCCTTGGAGGCTTTGCTGGCCAACTATCTCTAGGTCATGCAGCATTCTTCGGTATAGCCGCTTACACATCATACTTTATGTTGACTTGGTACAATATATCACCATGGATAGGAATGTTCATTGGAGGTATAGCTGCTGTAGCTCTCAGTATAATAATTGGCTATCCATGTTTTAGATTCGGTATTAGAGAAGTCTACTTTGCACTAGCAACTATAGCATTTGCAGAAATTATGAAAGACATATTCATTTACTTAAGAGATATAACAGGTGGGTCTCTTGGAATATGGCTACCTCACTTAGGTACAAATCCTCTATACTTCCAATTTGAGGAGAAATGGCCATATTACTACGTAATAGTTACGATGTGGTTAGTAAGTCTAATTATATTCAAAGGAATGAAAAGACTTAGAGAGTATTTAATAGCTATAAGAGAAGACGAAGATGTAGCAGCAAGTATTGGTATAAACATAACTAAATATAAATTACTAGCTCTAGCAATTAGTAGCTTCTTTACAGGGCTTGGTGGTGTATTTTACTTCCAGTACTTTAGATACATAAATCCCCATATAGCATTTGGACTTGAAACATCACTTGAAATGGCATTAATAGCAATATTTGGAGGAATGTATAGTTTATGGGGTCCAACTATAGGTTCAATGATCCTAACGCCAATTGCTGAATATCTAAGAATAACTCTTGGAGGTACCTATGCTGGTTCACATCTAATAATATATGGAGTTCTTCTAATACTCGTAATAAGATTCTTACCTAAAGGAGTATATGGATTCTATGAACGAATTACCCTAAGAAAATTAACCTCAACAGTAGCGAGAAAGGGTGAGTGAGAACATGGCATTACTTGAAATCAAAAATGTATCTAAGAGATTTGGAGGTTTATGGGCATTAAGAAACGTAAGCTTTGAAGTAGAGGAAGGAGAAATCATCGGTATAATAGGTCCTAATGGTGCTGGTAAAACAACACTATTCAATTGTATAACAGGATTCTACAAACCAGATACAGGGAGAATAGTATTTAGAGGTGAAGATATAACAGGTCTTCCGCCTTATGCAATATGTAAGAAAGGTATTACAAGGACATTTCAATTAACAAAAGCATTCAATAACTTAACAGTTTTCGATAATGTTAGAATTGCTGCATTAACTAAGCTCAAGGATATGAAGGAGGCAGAGAAGGAAGCTCTTAACATATTAGAGATCTTAGGACTTTCAGATAAAAAGTATGAAATTGCTGGAAACCTAACTGTATTAGAGAGAAAGAGACTAGAGTTAGCAAGAGCATTAGCAACTAAGCCAAAACTACTACTCCTAGATGAAGTAATGGCAGGATTAAAACCTGCAGAAATAGATGAAATATTAGAGGTTGTAAGAGATATAAACAAAAGGGGTGTCACAATAATTATTGTTGAACACGTAATAAGGGCTATCATGAATGTATGTAAAAGAGTAGTTGTCTTAGATTACGGCAAGAAAATAGCTGAAGGACCATCCAATGAAATAGTTAAAGATCCACGTGTAGTAAAAGCATATCTAGGTGAAGAATATGTTGCTTAAAGTTGAAAAATTAAATGCAGGTTATGGCAAGCTTCAAGTATTATGGGATGTAGGTCTATATGTAGAGAAAGGTGAGAAAGTAGCTCTAATAGGTCCTAATGGTGCTGGTAAAACAACATTACTTAAAGCAATTGTAGGACTAATAAAACCATTTAGTGGTAGAATAATATTTATTGATGAAGATATAACAGGACAAGCATCACATAAAATAGCACATAAAGGAATTGCACTTATACCAGAGGGAGGTAGAGTATTACCAAGAATGACTGTTCTTGAAAATCTAGAAGTAGCAGCTACAACAAAAGAAGCCAAAGAAAAAATTAATGATTCACTAGAATTGGTATTCTCATTATTCCCAATACTCAAAGAGAGAAGGAATCAAATAGCAGGAACTCTTAGCGGTGGTGAGCAAAGAATGTTAGCTATTGGTAGAGGTTTAATGTCAAGACCAAAGCTCCTCCTAATTGATGAAGTATCATTGGGTTTAGCTCCTAAAATAGTTCATCAATTATATGATGCCTTTGAGGAATTACATAAACAGGGATTAACTCTTGTATTGGTAGAGCAATATGTAAAGAAAGTTCTTGAATTTACTGATCGTGCATATCTACTAGAAAGAGGAAAGGTAGTACTGGAAGGAATAAGTTCAACTTTATTAAAGAATGAATATATAAGGAAAGTATATATAGGAGCGTGATTTCATAGTATGGTGAGGTGTTTTACATGGCCTTCTTGAGATCCGGCACTTCTAAAGCTTTAATCGCAAGCATTATAGTGATAATAATTCTAGCAGCTATTGCTGGATACTTAGCAGTAAGACCTGCACCACCTGCTGGAGTAACTACAGTAACGGAGTACAAGACGGTCACTGAAACTAAAACTGTAACCACAGTAGTTACATCACCTATCACACCAACTACCCCCACAACACCTACAACACCAACTACACCAACAACCCCCACAAAACCGATAAAGATAAAGATTGGATTGCTCTTCCCATTAACAGGTGCTTGGGCACCATTAGGCACTGATCAATTCACAGGTGCTAAAATCGCTATAGATATGATTAATGAGAAAGGAGGTGTCTTAGGGAAATACAAAGTTGAGTATGTAGTTGCAGATTACAAGAGCGATCCGAAGACAGCAGCTACTGAAGCTGAGAGACTCATAACTGTTGAAGGAGTCAATGTAATTGTAGGAACATACGCTAGCCCAGCATTACTAGCTGCAAGTGAAGTTGCTGAGAGATACAAAGTAATTTACTGGGAAGTAGGTGCAATAACAGATTCAGCAACATTAAGAGAATTCAAGTACTTATTCAGACCCATGCCTATAGGTGGCGATTACGGTATTCAATCAGTGATGTTCATAAAAGATGTTGTAGCGAAGAAATTAGGTAAATCGCTCAGTGAATTAAAAGTTGCAATCATATTTGAGGATGGACCTTATGGAACATCTGTAGCAACTTATAATAAGAAGATGTGTGAAAAGTTTGGAATTCCTGTAGTTCTATATGAAGGATATCCACATACAACGACGGATATGTCATCTCTCATTCTAAAGCTTAAGGATGCACAACCTGATGTAATACTACATACAGGATACTATGGAGATACTGTACTATTCTTTAGACAAGCCAAAGAATTGGGATTAAAGTTCAAAGTCTATATTGCACATGGTGCTGGTGGTGGATTACCAGCAACATATGAAGCTCTAGGCGGAGACTTAGAGTACATGTTCAATGTTGATCCACCATCACCATACTTAAAACTCGAGGCACTACAACCTGATGTGAGAGAGGCTCTACAGGAATTCATTAGAAGATTCAAGGAAATTAGAGGTTATGACCCAATGACTCACGCACACATGGGCTTTGCCCACACATGGATTCTATTAACGAAAGTTCTACCACTAGCTATAACGAAGTACGGAAGTGCAGATCCTGAGGCAATAAGAAAAGCAGCTCTTGAAATCAACATATCTGAAGGAGGAACTACAATGGGTTATGGCTGTAAATTCGCATCCCCTGATAATCCAGAGGATACGATACTAGGAAAAATTGGTAGAGCTGAAGAACCAGAGCTACACATAGGTCAAAACATATTATCATACCCAGTAGTCATGCAATGGAAGGAAGGAAAATTATTAGTGGTTTATCCCGAGGAATTCGCTACTATTGACCCAATAATACCTCTACCACCAGAGAGTCCATATGCAGCTGAAAGTTAGAAGAAGTAAGTAAAGATTTTTAACTTTTATTTTTATTGGAATATCTTTAACTTCCTTTAGCTTTTATAAATTTATGAATCATATTTACGTGATCCATTATTCCTTTCTCTAAACTCCACTTAGGTTTCCATCCTAATTCCTTATTCGCTCTTTCGTTGTTATATCCATACTTTGTTGTATATGGTGGCCTTCTAGGTTCTTTACTAATCTCAATTTGTGCCTCGGGTAGTATCTTTTTGACCTGATTTATGAGGTCAATTAGTTTAATCACTTTACCTGTAACATTAAATATTCTATGCTTCACATCTTTAGCGAATAATGCTTTTATGTTGGCTTCTGCAACATCCTTAACGTATGTCCAGTCAAATGTTGTTTCTGGATCTATATCTACTAATACCTTTTTACCATAGGCTGCATCTTCAACGATTCTACTAGCATAAGCTGTAGCTCCTCTAGTTCTTCCAGGGCCACATACTACACTATATCTCAAAGCTATGATATCTAAGCCATATTTCTTGTAATACCATTCGGTCATATGTTCACAATAGAGTTTAGCTATTCCGTAAACCGTTTTGGGTTTCGGTGGATCATCTTCAGTTAATGGCTTTGGAGGATATTCCTCGGGTTCTCCATAGACAGCTATGCTACTTGACCAAACAATTCTCTTTATATCAAATACTCTACCTAACTCAAACATGTTCATAGTTCCTTCACATATAACTCTCAAAGCTGTATATGGATTTCTTTCAGCTTCTATAGTTAGTGGTGATGCTGTATGTATTATGTATTCAACATCGTATTTCTTAACAGTATCTACAAGAACATGCCAATCAAGGATACTTCCTTTAACTACTATGAATTTGTCTTTTATATCCCATAGAGCTACATTTTCTTCAATAACAGGTCTTATATCAAGTGCTACGACTTTTCTACCTTCTTCAACAAGTTTTCTTACAATGAATGAACCTATGAAACCTGTACCACCAGTTACAAGTATTGTTCCAACCATTTTTTCACCATTACTTATCTTGTGTGTATTAATTTAAGGATTATGAATTAATAATTTTAAACTTCTGTTTCTAGTCCTATTAATGGTACTTCAGACTTTACCTTTACATTGATTAGTATAGCTCTCTGATCATCCTTTACTGCATTTCTCAGTACTTCATCTAATTCTTTTGCTTTTTCAACGTTATATCCTTCAATACCATAAGCTTTAGCTATTTTAGCGAAATCTATGTATGTAAATTCTGATGAATATACTCTTTTATAATATTTAAGTTGCTCAATTTTTATCCAGCCAAACGCACTATCATTAAGTACTATTATCGTTAAAGGTAGTTTAAGTCTCTTTACAGTTTCTAATTCATTAACGACATATCCAAAAGCTCCATCACCTGTTACTATGAGGACTTTATCATTAGCTCCTATTTGTTGTAGAGCTAATTTAGCTCCTATACCTGCAGGTAATCCATATCCTAATCCTGCAAATCCTCTAGGTGCTAAATATCTTCTATACTTAGTTGATTTCTCTAACATTAGGTACCTAGCAGTTAAACCTGAGGAACTAGAGGCATCAGAAACTATTATAATGTCTCTACGTTCTTTGATGATTTTATTTAATATCTTCAATACATCACTCGGTCTTAAAGTTGTTGAGAAACTTATTTCCATATAACTCTTGATAATTTTTTCCTTTAATTTTCTCAATTCTTCAATTCGTGAAGTCATATTGTCCTTATATAGCTTTAGCTTATCCTTATTGGCATAGCCTTTAATAATATTAATTAATTTCTGAAGAACTAATTTCAAATCACCAGTGATTTCTATATAGTTCTTCGTAATAATACCTCTTCCTTGTTCAAGAGGGTCTATATCTATATGAATTATTGTTGCATCAGATGGTATAAGATTCCAATTGCATGTACTAAATTGACCTAATTGTGAACCTAGAACTATGATTAAGTCAGCTTTTTTCAATAAGTCATTTGCTAGTGACCAATATCCTAGATATCCTATTATTCCATAGAATAATGGATGGGTCTCCGGTAGAATAGATTTACCCATTATTGTAGAGACTACAGGTAATGATAGGTATTCACAGAACTCTCTAACTTCATTCCATGCTTGTGATAAATGAATACCATTGCCAACAATGACTATTGGTGAATTAGAATTCAATATATACTCTAATACTATATTGAGTTTAGATTCATCAATTATTCTATTCCTTGGATAATTAACATTGTATCTCTTAAGTACTTCTGAATATTTAGCTAATTGAGATGCTACATCAATTTCTGAATTCATAACATTCATTGGGATATCAACTACTACTGGTCCAAATCTATATGAAGTAGCAATTCTAATTGCTGTAAGTAATGATGGAGCTACATCTAGAGGTCTAGTTACATAAATTACATACTTACTAACAGGTCTTAGCAATGAAATCTGATCTATGCCTTGTGAAACTAGTGCTCTATCTATTTTTAGTGATACATAGTTAACAGGGGTATCTCCGACAATTGCAATTACGGGTATTGAACTTCCATAAGATTCTGCTAATGCAGTTATTAATCTAGTAATTCCAGGACCAGCAGTTGCATCAACAACTCCTATCTTATTAGAAATTCTTGAATATCCATCAGCAGCAAATCCTGAATTAGCTTCATCATGCATGAGAATGTGTTGAATATTAGGTTCTTTTTCACATATTCCGTCATATAAGGCTTCAGTATGTGCCCCTGGGACTCCAAATACGTACTTCACGCCAATTTTAGATAGTATTTTTGCAATTAAGTGACCTACCTTGGGCATAAATATACCTAGTCAGAGATAATAAAACCACTAAATTTATACTTATTCATAAAGTGGAATTAGAATCAAGTTATGATCTGAAACTCTAGCACTACATTGACAGCTAATATGAGAAAAAAGTGGTATTTAAGCAAAGGAACTATTTACTAAGATTATAACTATATTGTACTGTTTATATCAGTTTAGTAAAGTAACACTTTAATACTACTTGTTTGTGATTGGAAAGAGAGATACAGCTAGTTAATTTGAGCTAGCTGGAGGTGGTTTAAATGTCAAACATTACCGCATAGTAGATAGAGCAGTTCACGCTATTAAAGAGCTTGGAGTAAAACATATCTTCGGCATTATTGGCGGAAGTATAATGGAGTTCTATGATGCTTTAGGGCTTGAAGGCGGATTTGAAGTCTATATATTTCGTCATGAGCAGGGAGCTGTACATGCTGCTGATGCTTATGGAAGAATTACTAGAAAACCAGGTGTCGTCTTAGTAACTAGTGGTCCTGGTGCTACAAATACAGTTACTGGAATAGCTAATGCATATCTCGATTCTTCCCCATTAATGGTCATAACAGGTCAAGTACCCACTACTGTCTTTGGTAGAGATGCCTTTCAAGAAACCGACATAATTGGAGTAGTTGCTCCTATAACTAAGTTTGCTTATCAGGTAAGGAATCCAAGTGAAGCTATATCAGCTATACGTACTGCTTATAAATTAGCTTATATTGGTAGACCAGGACCGACCTTAGTTGATCTTCCAAGGGATATTCAATTTAGACCTTGTAATAGTTGTGATGACGGAACTCTATTACCTATAGATTTCAATAAGTACATCCCACAAGAACCTGATAGAGATGCTATTAGAAAGGCTGCTAAATTGCTCATGGAAGCAGAGAGACCAGTGATGTTAGTTGGTACTGGTATCTACTGGAGTCAAGCATGGGAGGAGGCTTTAAGACTTGCAGAGATATTGATGATGCCTATTGTTACTACATTACCTGGTAAAACCAGTGTTCCTTCAAATCATCCTTTAGTCCTTGGCCCTGTAGGGATGCATGGAAGGCCAGAAGCTGATGCTGCATTAGCCAATGCTGATGTAGTCTTGGCTATTGGAACAAGGTTCTCAGATAGAACTGTTGGAAGGTTCTATCCTGAACTAGCTGAAAAGAAAATAATTCATGTAGATATTGACCCAAGTGAAATAGGAAAGAATACTCCTACTCAGGTAGGTATAGTAGGTGATGCTAAAAAAGTACTATCTATATTTATAGAGGAGCTCAATGTGATTACTAGAAGAAATTCTAAATTCCTTGAATGGTTAATGCAGATAAGGAAGCACTATGAGAAAGCTATGGAGAAATTAGCTAAGGAGCTAAAATCCTTTGCACCGTGGAAAGTGCTTAAGTTAATTCGTCAAATAGCACCACCTAATACTATAACAGTAACTGGAGTAGGTTCTCATCAAATGTGGAGTGAAGCACATTGGGATGTCTATATTCCAGGTACGTGGATAACCAGTGCTGGACTAGGTACAATGGGTTTCGGCATTCCTGCAGCATTAGGAGCTAAAGTAGCAGCTAGGAATAATCCTGTTCTATGTATTGATGGTGATGGAAGCTTTCAGATGACCATGAATAACCTAGCTCTAATTAGAGAGTATAATTTACCTATAACAATAGTGATCTTTGAT
>Ga0180301_10004209_pt1 | contig 11124 bp, 11 predicted proteins | sample GuaBasSediGuay16_FD_121797 | JGI IMG/M metagenome (GOLD analysis project Ga0180301, IMG submission 121797) | Subseafloor sediment microbial communities from Guaymas Basin, Gulf of California, Mexico - Guay16, Core 4569-2, 12-15 cm | ecosystem: Environmental > Aquatic > Marine > Hydrothermal... | reverse complement strand
TGCTCAAGCTGTACCCCACATGCCTGTAAATGTTAAGAATCTAGACATAGACTTCCTAGCATTCAGTGGACACAAAATGCTAGGACCAACAGGTATAGGTGTACTTTACGGGAAGAGGGAATTTACTAGAGAGCTTAACACCACATATGCTTGGTGGTGGTATAGTAAAGTCTGCGGTCTTTAAGAATGGAGTACTGAGTATAGAATTTAGTAAGTCGCCATGGAAGTTTGAGGCAGGAACACCTAATATTGTGGGAGCAGTAGGTCTAACTGAAGCTATTAAGTACTTAAGTAGGTTAGGTATGGAGAATGTTAGGGCTTTGAGGAGCAACTCACTAAGTACATGATTGATGAAATCAATGATGAGTTAGAAGATTATGTGAAAGTCTACGGCACTAAGGATGTGAGGTTTAGGGGAGGAATAGTATCATTCGATGTTAAGGGTATTCACCCACACGTAATTGCTACAATGCTTGATAGATATAATATAGCTGTTAGAAGTGGTTATCATTGTGCACAACCATTGCATCAATACTTAGGCATTACTCAAGGGAGCGTAAGAGCTAGTTTATACGTGTATAACACTAGGGAGGAGGTGGACTACTTCATTAAATTCCTTAGGAGGACGATTAAGGAACTTAAGGTTTAATAACGCTCATAACTAGGTCAATAGTTACGGGTATGCTAAGTCAGGGGTGATGTTAATGGAATGTCGGTAATATGGTTCCTAATAAGCAGCATAGGTAGAACACAGATACACGATATAGACTTGAAGTACATCACGTTAAAGACGTGCATAATTCATCATAAATTACTAAGGGAGCATGAGGGAGTCGTCAAGGATAAGGTTGAACTTCTATGTAAGTTACTAGAATCTAATAGATACCTCAAATACCCAATACTAGTTGATGCAAGAACCTTCACAATACTTGATGGACACCACAGATTCCACGCATTAAAAAGTTTAGGTTACAAATACATACCAGTATTCTTTGTAGATTACGCTGAAACCTACATTAAGGTGACGAATTGGAGGAAGGAATTCATAGTTACTAAGGTTGACGTACTTAAGAGAGCTCTTGAAGGGTCTAAGTACCCACCAAGAACATCAAGACATGTACTAACGAAGATTTACGTTCCATGCTCCTACATAAACCTAAGTAAAATTGATGAGATTAAAGATATTAATGTAAGCTATGCCTCGGAAGACATAGTATGCTTTGAGTGAGTAGTATTATGATCTATGCTAGGGGCGTCTCTCTTAATCGAATTACTTGTATTAATTAATGCAAAACGCGTTCTATTAGAACATGCGTAATTGATCTATGTTTAATAATTACCTAGGTTTTAATGAATTTCTTAGAGCAGCCCTTATCGCTGAGAGTGCTATTAGAATCCCTAAAATGATTCCACTTCCAGAGGAGTGTCCAAATGATAAAAGATTAAGCACTGAATCAGTGAACTTATCGATATTTAATGTAATTATCCCTATAATAGCGTTCTCGAACTCTTCAATTAAGATACCCTTTTGTGCATAGTTTATTATCTGTGCACTTACCCAATGGGTTCGTCTCTCTAGTAGATTAAGTGGGAGGTATATGGGTCTTCCGAAATTGTAATAAATCATGAATACGTTTAAGGTTCCTAAAATACCTGTCACTATGTCGTCAGTAAAGGGTGTAAATCCATCCCCAAACCCTAAAATACTACTAAGCTTCTTAATTATCTGATCGGCACTTAATCTACCTTGAGTATAGCTAGCTAAATCATAGATTAGACCTCTTATGTCAAATTTGAACGATTTGGGTATTATGCCTGCAATGTATAAAATTAGAAACCCTTTGTTTATGAATTCTTCTAATATGTTAGCTAATATTTGGGCATTCACATTTAAGTTCCTTTTAATCCTGCTTAAAGTGGATTCGTATATTTGGCTGTTGCTAATATTTATCTTTAAGTTATCAATCAAAATGAAGTTATCATGTAGAATAACCTCAGTAAAGGCTTTTACGATGTTCCGAAAATTTACATCTTTATTACATATATTTACATATATGGGAGATCTATTCCTACGAGTTGTAATCGTCAGTAGCATTCCTGAGGATGTCTTAATATTTATTGAAGATTTAAAGACATTAATGACATGTCCTAATCTAGCATATTTTTGGGATGATGTTATTAGTTTGAACCATTGAGAGCCTATGAAGCATGCGTTGAGAACGATCATAGTGATGCGCCACTCTCATAAATCAGTTACATGTAATTCTAATAAAATGCTTAAACTGAATACTTACTTTCTCTTATATGGTACTGTGAGAGCAGCCGGGGGTCTCGTTGTTTTCCTGAAGACCAATATTACAATAAGTGCGAATATGTATGGAATCATCAGGAAGAAGTAGGACGATGCTAGTGATCCTCCATACGAACTTATTAATTCAGCTGCAATAGCATATCCTAAACCAAATATCCAGCTTCCTAAGATGCATCTATACGGATTCCATCCAGAAAGAATAGCAACGAGTATAGCGATCCACCCTCTTCCCGCAACAGTTGCTCCGCCAGCAACATACGTACCTAGATGTCCTAACGTTATATAACTCCCGCCCAGTCCTGCAAATGCCGCACCTATTATAACGCATAAGAACCTAATTAGGTTTACTTTAACACCAGCAGCATCTGCTGCCTGAGGGTTTTCACCAACACTACGTATCTTTAGTCCCCAGACTGTCTTATAGAGAATTAAGCCCATGATTATGGGTATTACGAATGATATATATACCAGGACATTATGTTCAAATAGTATGGTCCCTATATACGGAATGCTTCTTAAAATGGGCAGCTTCAATGGCGGAAGAGGCTCTACTATTGGTACGGCAATGCGTAAAACGTATCTATATGAGAAGTCCGCAATCGCTATACCTAGTGTGTAGAATAATAAACCTGCAATGAGTTGATTCACAGTAATTTTAACACATACGAATGCAAAGAAAAGACCAAAAAATAGGGCAATAGCAATACCGGCTAGTATCCCATTAAAATATGACCCCGTAAGAAATGTTGTCCATAGTGCAAAGAATGCTGAGACTGTCATAATACCCTCTACGCTTAAATTCAACACTCCCGATCTCTCAGTATAGACTTCACCAACTGAAGCAAAGAGTATGGGAACAGTCATACTTATACTTGAACGTAGTATCGATATTACTACGTCTATGCTAACCATGACAATATCCTCCTCCTTTCCTCTGATAGAGCCTTAACTACAAGAACTATTATAACTATGAGGTTCTCAAACACATATATGAGCTGTACGGGAATAGCTGCTTTACCTGGTAAGAATTGAAGATGCATACCTCCTACCCAAAGAGCGGCGTAGAAGAATGACGCTATCATGGCACCTAAGGGGTTAAAGTTTGAGAGCGCAGCTATTGCTATGCCCAAATAACCATATCCTGGCGAGAAGTTCTGAGTTAATATGTGAGAACCAGTAGTAACTACTATCATACCTGCTAATCCAGCAAATCCAGCCCCAATCAATGCAGCAATCAACATATTGAATGTTGTCTTTACACCTAAAGCTCTAGCAGCTCTAGGATTAAAGCCTGTAGCCTTTATTTCTAGACCTATGATAGTTTTCTCTAGAAGAATGTACGTTGCCAACGCCAGGACTAATGATAAGGATATCCCAGCATTAAGCTCCGTACTGCTAACAATTACTGGTAACCATGTTGATGGCGGAAGTGGAGGTGTCTGCAAATGATACGAGTAAGGATCCTTTAAGGGTCCTGCTGTTAACCAATTCACAAGATTAATTGCTATGAAGTTAAATATCATTGTTGTAAAGATTTCATTTATCTGAAGTTTCACTTTCATGAGAACAGGTACAGCTATCCATAACATACCTCCAGCAAAACCTGCAAGAGCTGTTAACGTTATGGCAACTGCTGGATGAAAATTCCCTAGTTGAGATCCTACTAGGAATGCTATGAGTGCTCCAAGGTACATCTGCCCCTCGGCACCGATATTGTAGAATCTTGACTTTGCAGGTAAGATAAATGCTAAAGCACAAAGAAGAAAAATTGCTGATTGATTTAATGACTGACTGATATTATAAGCAGTCCCGAAACCGCCATGTAAGAGGGCGCTTAAACTCATTAATGGACTATATCCAAGGACTAAAAGTATTATTACAAGTACAATTAGAGATGCAAATACACCAAAAGAGTAGACTAAAAAAGATTCTATAATTTGAGAAATACGGTAACTCATCTTAGATCAACTTACTTACCGTATTCTTTAGCAAAAGCGAGTAAGGCTTTCTTAAATGCTTGTATAGGCGCTTCAGATATTCCTACCCCTATAAGTGAGTAACCACCTTCCTTATGTGCTATTCCAGTTATTATTCTCGGGACAATACCTGTAGCTAAGACCTTCCTTATGTCTATTCCTACAGGGACGCCTATATAATTCATATAAGGAATCTTGAAATATGGATCCTCAGCTAAAGTTATTTGCCTCATCATATTTACAAGCTCTACAGCCTTTTGCAAGCCACCCACAAGTCTCGCCTGCGAGGGTGAAGATGCTAATGCAAATGCGCCAACACCTCTCGTTTCAGTAATAGCACTGTCTCCTATGTCTAAGGCGGCGTCTTCTTCACTATACCCTGGGAATAGGAATCCTTTAATTCTTCCGGCAGGTCCTGTGAACCACCTGTCTCCAAGACCTGAAACTTGAATTCCAAATTCAACACCATTTCTTGACATCGCAACTACTACGGTACTATACTTGATATTTCTTGCAGCATCCATCATGACTTTGCAAGCACCAAGCACTAAGTTACCTGCGAACCATTGAGCGGTATGTGTTTTCTCGTTAAAGAATTTAGCAACGGCTTTGACCGTCTGTTTATCAAAACCTATTTCAATAAGGTATGGAAGAAGCCATGTAATGAATATTCCATTTGCTGCATAATGTATGCTATGTAGGTCATCACCCCTTTGAAGAGCTAAAGCCATCATCTCCTTAATGTTTATTCCCTTAGATGACCTTATTGCTTCACCTAAAACGGGTCCTAGAACATTTACTACGAACTTCCATTCATCAATGCCTTTCTCGAACTTTATCCCAAAGGCTGTTAGATCTGTCTGCATCCAGCTATAAGCCTCATTGCCGTGAACGGGATTCCGAAATACGAATACAGGACATGATGGTGACGTGACACCACACATTCCACTGACATTTTTAAATGCATGATTTGGTGCAAGAATAATCTCTCCTGTCTCTACTAATTTTTCAGCTCGTTCAGGTGTGTCGGCTAAGCCCTCCGCCATGATTGTATTGATTATAGCAACTTTCTGTACTTTCGACATTCTCTTCCATTCTATGGGAGGACCTGAATGAAGAATCATGTTTTCTTTAAATCCTGGAATAGCTTTTATGGCAGGCTTCATATCTATAAGGACTGCCTCAGCTTTCATAATAGTCTCAATCGTCTTCTTATTTGCCTCCTCAACTAAATGTCTTATTTCTGATAAACGTTTTAACATTTCTGGCGTTACTTCATTAGAAGACATGCTTTACACACTACTAAGTAGTTTTAAGCGTAATAATAAAATTTTTTGTTAATTAGTTAACGTTTGACTGTCGAACCCCACCCATCATTAATCCTATAGTGTGTTTATCAGCTTTTTCCTTAGGGACTTCGCCTACTATTGTCCCATTATAAATAACAGCTATTCTATCACTCAATGCAAGAATTTCATCGAGGTCGTATGAAATTAATAGTATAGCAGCTCCTCTTTCGGCCTCCTTAATTAGCCTCTCCCAGATAAACTTGGTTGCCGCTATATCTAGTCCTGCAGTTGGATTTGCTGCAATGATTACAGATGGTTTCCCCGCAAGAATTCTTGCTAATATAAGCCTCTGAATGTTTCCTCCTGATAAGCTATAAGCGGGTACATATAAGCCTGGCGTCACGATTGAATAATCTTTTATAAGTTTTCTAGCATACTCCTCTATAGCTTTCTTTAATAAAATCCCGTACTTGGAAAATGAATGCCTTCTATTAAGGATTAGATTATAGGCAACTGGTAAACCAAGTATAATACCATCTCTCATTCTGTCCTCAGGAATTACGCCTAACCCTCCCTGTATTAAGTATTCAGGAGGTTTATTAGTGATGTCTTTTCCATATAAATAAACTTTGCCTTTAATTACCCTCCTTAAGCCTAAAAGTATTTCAACAAGTTCTTTCTGACCATTACCTGCGACTCCAGCTACCCCTAATATTTCTCCTGGATATAGGGTTAACGAAAGGTCTTTTAGTGCGTAAACTCCTTTATCACTTAAAGCATATACATTAATGAGCTGTAAAGCGGGACTTCTTTGAGACAATTTGGCTATAATTTTCTTCTCCCATTTTACGAGCTCTGGAACAGGTTCCTTTTCCTTCCCGACCATAGCTCGAGCTAACTCCTCTATTGTTACATCTTTTGTTCTGAATACTCCAACAACACGACCTTTTCTAAGTACTGTCACTCTATCACTAATCTCCATAACCTCATGAAGCTTATGCGTAATGAAGACTACAGACTTTCCTTCACTCACAAACTTCCTAATGAATCTAAAAAGACCTTCAACCTCCTGCGCCGTGAGAACTGAAGTGGGTTCGTCCAGTATTAATAATTTTGGCTCTTGGACTAAAGCTTTTATTATTTCAACCCTTTGTCTTTCACCTGCTGAAAGACTCTCAACCAAGGCATTAGGATCCACCTTCAGGCCGTACTTCTCTCCTATTTCAAGAACTTTCTCTATTACGTACTTTAGGTTTAAACGATATCCTAAGTGAGGGCTTAAAGCAAGAGCAACATTTTCAGCTACTGTGAATCTATCTATGAGTTGGAAATGTTGATGAACCATCGCTATACCAAGTGATATGGCGTCTCTAGGTGACGATATCTTGACTCTTCTTCCCTCTATGTAGATTTCCCCTTCATCTAATTTGTAAAGACCATAGAGAACACTCATGAGCGTAGTCTTTCCAGCACCATTCTCGCCTAGAAGTGCATGAACCTCTCCAGGATATACCTCAAAGTTTATATGGTCGTTTGCGACAACACCTCCGGGAAATCTCTTAGTTATGCCCACCATCTTAACAAGAGGAGTAGTTTTACTTTCCTTTTGCACAGGTGTATCCCCATATAACCTTTACTTAGGGAAACAAAACAAGTGGGATGAAAAAGTATTGAAATTTAGGGTGGAGGTGGATTAGGACAAGATTTTGTCACAATTCTTGGGACCTTTATTTCCCCTTTTGCAATTTTCTCAGCTGCTTCAGCTAATAGTTGCTTTACATCATCCGGTACTTGTTTTTCGAAGGCATGGAACGAACTAAGATAGCTCAGATCCATTGAAATTATTTTACCCCCTATCTTATCCCATGTTCCTTTAACTATATGTAAGTATACATATTCATAGAATTTTGTGAAGTTCAGCATAACACTAACCAATGTGTTTTGTGGTGCGAGGAAAACTTGGTCGGCAACCGTACCTATTACTTTTACAGGAATCTTTTGCCCATTATATTCTACTGAAGCAGTCATGGCAGCAGCGAATACTCCTCTGCCCGTCGCATCAGCTATTTGAGCTATGATGTCTACCTTCTTCTCCTTAATTAATGATAGAGCTATCTGCATTCCAAGGTTCGGATCAGTCCATGTACCAGCTACTACGCACCATACGGTTGCGTTTGGATTAACGCTTTCGACCCCAGCTTTAAATGCGTGGTACTCCATAGATAGTGGTGGGAACCACTGACCAATCACAACCGCTAGTCTACCTGTTTTTGTCATTTTCCCTGCAAGTATGCCAGCTAGATAATATCCGTTAACTTGGAAATCGACGTTAAGCTGTACGAGGTTGGAAGTAGCATTCTGTATCCAACCAGGAATCTGAACGAACTTAACATTAGGATAGTCCTTAGCAACCTTAGCAATGACTGAGACGAATTGATTACCTCCCACAATTATCATGTCATACTTACCTGATGCTGCTAGGTTTCTAAGAATGGCCTCCTGTTGTGGGAATGGGACATTTGTTACTTCTGTTAACTCCCAACCAAAAGCCTTAGCTGCTTCTTCAGCATCTGTAAGAATCTTGTAATTCCAGCCTAAGTCCGTCTTATCTCCTCCAACAACTACAGCAACTCTAAACTTCTTAGCCGGTTTAACCGTAGTAGGTGTAGTTGCTGTAGTTGTTGGAGGAGCCCCAGGTGTACCTGGGGCCATTAAGAAGTATGCTAGGATTCCGATAATGGCAACTACTACAATTATAATTGCTATTAAAGCTGTAGTAGATATTCCTCCTCTCAACATGGCATTCGGCACCCCTACACCTAATTAAATGGGGTTAACCTATAAAACGTTTTTATGGTAGTATTAACTACATAAGTAAAAGTACTCTTAGTTTAGACTTAAAAGAAAATCTTAAAAACTTTAAAACTTTATAAGCAACTGCTTCATCTCTTAATTTAGGATGAGAGATTGAAGATTATTAACGTTGTTAAGCGGAATATATTCCTGGATTCCATACAGATTCTACATATAAGTGAAGAGGTGAAAAAACTGCCAGGAGTTATAGATGCTGCTATCGTAATGGGAACGGACTTAAACAAAGAGCTTCTCGAAAAAGAGGGTTTATTACTTGATGAAGGTAGGAAAGCCCATCCAAATGACATAATTATAGCCGTAAAAATTGTTGACGAGTCATATAAGGATAAAGTTCTAAGTGAAATCGAAAAAATGCTTAGTGTGATACCTAAAGCTGAGGAGACTTACTATAGTATCGATGACGCATTAGCAGTACTTAGAGACGCTAATATAGCTGTAGTTTCCGTGCCGGGTCAATATGCGCGCGACACCGTCATTAAGTTGTTAGAAAAGGATATCCATGTCTTCCTCTTTAGTGACCATGTACCACTAGAGCATGAGATAGAACTGAAGAAGATGGCCATTGAGAAGGGACTTCTCCTTATGGGTCCTGAAGCTGGTACGTCAATAATTAATGGTGTAGGGCTGGGATTCGCGAATGCTGTTAACAGAGGGCCCATTGGTGTTGTTGCGGCTGCTGGTACAGGACTTCAAGAATTTACTGTACTAGTAACACTTGGAGAGTCAGGTATCAGTCAAGCAATTGGTGTCGGTAGTAGGGATCTATCAGAAGCTGTGAATGGACTCATGACATTACAGGCACTAACAGCGCTTGAGGAAGATTCGGAAACACAAGTCATAGCATTGATATCTAAGCCTCCTGCATTAAGTGTTCAGAAGAGGATAATTAAGTATATTATTGAGAAGGGAAGAAAGAAATATGTTACATGCTTCATTGGGGGTAAGGAATTTGATGTCCCGAACTCTAGTAAGGGAAGAATAATCCAGACATTTACTCTTCATGCAGCAGCATTAGAGGCCCTAAGATTAGTTAGCAAAGACCTCTATGAGAGAGCGTATGAGAGGTTTACTTTAAGCAAGGAGGAAATCTTAAGAATAGCTGAAAAAGAATTTAATAGACTTGATTCAAGACAGAAATACATTAGAGGACTATATACAGGAGGTACTTTCACCTACGAAGCCTTAGTACTTTTAGACTTTTTGATCGGTAATGTCTACTCAAATACTCCATTGAAGAAGGAATTTGCACTAAGGAATCCGTGGAGAAGCTTTAAACATACAATTGTTGATCTAGGTGCTGAAGAGTTTACTGCAGGTAGGGCTCATCCCATGATTGACCCAACTATAAGGCTTCAAAGAATCCTCGACGAGGCAAAAGATCCCGAGATAGCTGTAATTCTTTTGGACTTTGTCCTAGGTTACGGTGCTCATCACAATCCCGCAACAGCACATGTAGAGTACATTAAGAGAGCTAAGAAGATTGCTGAGGAAGACGGAAGATACTTAGTCGTTGTTGCACATATATGTGGTATCGATAAAGACCCTCAGAATGCCGCTAAACAGGAGGAGATACTTAAAGGTGCTGGAGTTATAACCTTACCGACGAACGCCATGGCAGTTTTAGTATCAGCAATAATAGCTAATAGGGGTATCGCAAATAATAAATTAGATGCTTTCTATGAATATTATTTAGCAAGACACTAGGTGGTACTCTATGACCGAAAAGATCCTCAAGTTATTTAAATCTGAGATCAAGGCGATAAATATAGGGATTGATCTCTTTTACAAATCACTTAAACAGCAGGGTGTCAGAGTCGTTCACGTGATCTGGAGACGTCCACCAGAACTTGAAAAGGAGATTGAGGAAATACTAAAGAGCATATTGTAACATAACTAATGTTTTATGTACATGCGTAGATAGGGATCACTTTATGCGGAATTAATGGAGCTTATATTTAATAATTTTAATCATTAAAACCAAATAACAGAATAGTTAAACAGTATAGTTACTTATGATTCATGAAAATAAACATTGAGCTTACATAGTTACTGATGAATGGTAATCACTTAAGAGTATTCAGCTCTCTTGATTCTAAGGAGCCGTGATTTTATGGCTGAAACGCGTATCTACTTATACTCTCAGAAATAAACTTTGAAGTAAGACATGCCAAGAATAATTGTTAAAAGCTATGATCGTTACGATAAGTACTTTAAGTCTTTTAATAGCCTTAATCTCTCAATAATTATTTAAAATATATAGACATGTTTAAGTATATAATTAATAAGGTATTTAAGTGAGTAATATTAATTTAACTTAGTTTATTATGCCAAGGTAGAACTGTAACCTAGTACCATAACACTCAGCTGCTATCTTAGAATTGCCTAAAGTGTTAATGCTTGTATCGTTGGCAACTAACTTCACATACCTTAAGTTAGTATTCTTAGGACTTCTTATTAATAGTTTCGTCACTTAGCGTAAGGACAGAAATGCCTCACGTTTATGACACCCTTACTCCTTAGTAACTGTATTGCTGCTGATGCTGATACTCCATAAACTATTACTTCCTTCCCGAGAATCTTAGCATGATTTAATATGTCCCATGCAGTATTGTTTGCTATGGAGCTTGCGGTAAGTAAGATAACATCTACATGAGCTATTAAGTACTTATTCAGT
>Ga0180301_10004208_pt1 | contig 11125 bp, 14 predicted proteins | sample GuaBasSediGuay16_FD_121797 | JGI IMG/M metagenome (GOLD analysis project Ga0180301, IMG submission 121797) | Subseafloor sediment microbial communities from Guaymas Basin, Gulf of California, Mexico - Guay16, Core 4569-2, 12-15 cm | ecosystem: Environmental > Aquatic > Marine > Hydrothermal... | reverse complement strand
TACCCCTCCTAGTTAAAATTATGATACCATTTATTAAATTTATATTTAAAACCCCAATAATTATCTATAAAATAAAGACCGAGAGGGCAAAACACCATAACTCCTGAGCTTTTAGGCTCATAAAGGAGTCTGTTTTCTGCTCTCTTGGTCTCATATAGGTTGATTGTGTAAGGAAATCTTTCCTTACACATCTTTTGCAGGAGGTTGAGATTGAGAGCAGAACCCTCAAAAGTTAAAATATTAGCTAAGGAGGTGATTTTGTTATGGAAATTCGTTATTTTTGTGGAACTGATGTGAGTAAGAATTCTTTTTCTGTAGCGGTTAAAAATGGGCAATTTCTTATCAAAAACAAGAGCTTTTCTATGGACAAAGAGGGGTTTAGGGAATTTGAAGAGCTTATTCTTTCTTATAAAAACAGCCTTATTACAGGAATGGAAGCAACAGGAATTTATCATCAAAATCTGTTTAATTTTCTCAAAAAGAGAAGGTATAATAGTTGTGTGGTTGACCCTTATAGAGTGTCTAAGTTTTTCAAATTCAGAAGTAATAAACCTACAAAGACTGATAGAAAGGATAACAAAACAATCAGTGAGTTTCTTGAGGAGGAAGTAAAAAATAACCCTTCTCTTTTGCAAGAAAAACAGGACGAAAGATTTAATCTGAGGTATCTGGTAAGAGAAAAAGAAAGAATTACCCACCAGATTGCTAAAACAAAAACAGAGATAAGAAGAACTGTTTCTCTGGTATTTCCTGAACTGGAAGCTAAAACTTCTATATTCAGTAAAGAAATTCTTGATATTCTTTATGAATTTGGCTCTGCCGATAGAATAAGAAAACTTACCTTTAAGGAATTCATAAACAGAGCACAAGTTTATATCCCTAATGGTAAAGGAAGAAAAACTTCTCTTAGAAAAGAGGAGATTTATAAATTGGCAAAAGATTCTATATCCTTCTCTTATCCTGCGTATGAGAAACTTCTTAAAATAAAGATAAAAAGACTTAAAAACCTTATGGAGGAAAGAAAAGAGATTGAAGAAATAATTAAAAAAGGGGCAGATAAACTCTTTAGAAGAGAAATAGAAATCCTTACCTCTATCCCGGGAATTGCTAAAGAAAGTGCGATTTATTTTATGGCTGAAGTTGTTGATATTAGAAGATTTCCTAATAAAGCAAAACTCATTGGCTTCTGTGGACTTGACCCGGTCATTAAACAATCGGGCAATTACAAAGGGCATTTTAAAATATCTAAACGAGGTAATTCCCATACAAGAAGAATTGCTTTTATTATGGCAGGTTGTGTTAAAAGAAGTTGTCCTCAATTCAGAGAGTATTACCTTAAGAAAAGAGCTGAAGGGAAATCCTATAAAGAGGCTGTTATTGCTACCTCTACTAAACTTTTGAGAACTGTTTATTCCTTGCTTAAGGAAGATAGACTGTTTAAATAGGTGATTAGTCATTTTTTATTTTAAATAGTTGACTCCTTTTATTTATGAATTTCATTATTGGAATATAACGGTTCTAGTTCTAACCAATTCTTTCCTACTTTAAGGTTTGCAATGAGAGGAACTATGAGGCTAATACTATTTTCCATATTATACTTAACTATGTCAACTACTTTTTTTAGTTCTTTCTTATCTACATCAAATACGAGTTCATCATGAACCTGAAGGATAAGGCGAGAAGAGAGACTATAACGCTCGAACTCTCTATGTATTCTCACCATCGCCCTCTTTATTATGTCGGCAGCTGTACCTTGAATAGGAGTGTTAACGGCCTGCCGTCGCGAAAACTCCCGCAACTCATAATCAGGGCTATTTATATCTGGTAAATAACGAATCCTTCCCATAATAGTCCTAACATACCCTTTCTCCTCTACATCTTTAATGGTCCTATCAATAAATTCCTTAACTTTAGGATAACGTACGAAATAATTATCTATAAACTGACGCGCTTCTCCCTCAGAAACACTCAACTCCTTCGCTAAACCATAAGAACTCATTCCATAAACTATACCAAAGTTTACCCTCTTCGCTATCTCTCTTTCTCTTTTCGTAACCTCGCTAACATCTTTAGAGAAAAGAAGGGCTGCCGTATGCTTATGAATATCCGCACCAACATTAAAAGCTTTTATCAGGTTATCCTCTCTGGAGAAATGCGCCAATACCCTTAGTTCCACCTGAGAATAGTCACTGGAAAGAATGTACCCGTCCTTAAAAGAAGGGACAAATATCCTTCTAATCTTCTGGGTGAACTCTTCCTTTATGGGTATGTTTTGTAAATTAGGAGAGTGAGAACTCAATCTTCCTGTCTGAGTAGCAGTCTGACTGAAGACAGCATAGATTTTTGAAGAATCAGGACCAACTGCCTGTTTAAAAGGAGCTAAATATGTAGACTTCAACTTACTAAATTGTCGATAATCTAAAAGTAGTTTAGCAACAGGATAATTAACAGCCAATTTTCTTAATACCTCTTCATCTGTGGAATAACCCGTCTTTGTTTTTTTCTGAGGGGGGAGTCTCAATTTTTCAAACAGTACTTTACGAAGCTGGATGGGAGAATTAAGATTGAACTGACTTTTAGCTATCTTAAATATCTGCGACGAGATATCGGCTATCTTTTCATCCACTTCTCTATCAAGCTCCTCCAAAGCCCTCCTGTCTATGGATACTCCTGATTCTTCCATCTTAGCAATAACTCTTATAAGAGGCATTTCTATCTCAAACAACAACCTGTCTAATGAATTATCTCTTATCTTAGGTTCCAACAAGCTATACAGTTGGGCAATAAAGTATACACAGCTGGAAGGAGGAATTTCTCTAATATATACCTTGAGAAAATAAGCACAGAGGTTATCTAAAGAATAATCCCCCAGGGAAGGATTTAGAAGATAAGCTGCTATCTTTATATCAAACCAGGCATTTCTTACAAAAGCCTTACCGCTAAAGATATGGTATATACGCTTGAAATCGTAAGATACTTTCCTTATCTCATCGCTGGATAAAAGGTCTCCTATTTCTTTTAAGGAGGTCAAATAGACAGTATCTTTGTCTTTATCAAAAACATAACAAGCCTCTCCATTAACATAAACAAAAAGCAGCCTCTGTGACAGCACTTGCCTCTTAAATTCAGGGTTTAAGCCTTCTTTTATATCTATGTTTATATTAAATTCGGGAGGGGGAATGTCCTTAAGGAATGATTTAAACTCTAATTCCCTGCAGATTCTATATATATTATTGTAGTCTGGCTTTCCTATCCTAAAATCATCAAGATTATAATCAACCTCCAAGACATCGTTGAGCTTGACTAAATCCCGGCTTAAAAATATATTTTCTTTATTTTTTTCTAAAATAATACGTGTCTTATAAGAGACTTTATCCAAATTATTAAAAATATCCTCGACGGCACCGAATTTTTTTATCAAACTAAGAGCACCAACCTTACCAATTCCTTTAGCGCCGGGAATATTATCAACACTATCTCCAACAAGAGAAAGGTAATCAACAATTCTCTTAGGAGCAAAACCAAACTCCTTAGTAAACTGTCTATAATTATAAATAACGTCTTTAAAAGGATTATAGATACAAACAGTATCGTCACTAATTAACTGATACATATCCTTATCTGACGTTACAATCATAACTGGCCATTTATTTCTTTGCGCCTTAAAAGCTATAGAAGCAATTAAATCATCTGCCTCGTATCCTTCTTTTTCTATCCTTTTTATGCCAAAATAAGTTATCAGCTCTTTCACAATGGGTATCTGAACCTTTAAAGACCTTGGTACGGGCGGACGCTGAATCTTATATTCCTTAAATTTTTCCTGACGGTGAGTCTTGCGAGAAACATCAAAACAAATTGCCATATAATTAGGATTATATTTTTCGGTTATCCTCTTGATAGTGTTTAAAAACCCAAAGATTGCTCCTGTAGGAAACCCTTTGGATGTAGACAATTTCATAGCATAGAAAGATCTGTATACTAAAGAATTGCCATCCACTAAATAAAGTGTTTTATTTTGCATCGAGGGTATAATAATTGTTCATAAACTAAAGGCTGGTTTATCTTGAGAAGCGAGATATAACAGAGAGAGCCTGTTCTATTTCTTTTGCTGCCGCAAGGTAATCATTATTATCTATATATGCCATTGCCTCATCAACATAATGTTTAACTCTCTGTTTGGTATAAGCGCGTTTAGCCGCCACATACAGGTCGGAAATCTGCATTTGAAGCTCCTTATCCTGAGGATTAAGATAAAGAGCAGTTTCTAATTCCTTCAATGCTCCACTAAAGTCTTCCTGATTAAAAAGACTAACACTCATTTCAAAATGCAACCGTGCCTCCTCCGTCCTCTTCAGACGCTCTTGTTCTCTTTTATAAACAATATCTTTGGACAAATCAATAGCCTCATCTTCTAGAATCTCCTTCCTTACCTCCTTGTAATTACCCAGTTTTAAAAGTTTTTCTTTGGCTTTCTCGCGCCAATACTCACCCTTTTTACCCTTGCGGTATCTTGCTATCCAGTATTTAGTAGCTTTCTTAATATCGCCTATTGACTCATAAAACATGGCAAGATTTGTATAAGCTGGTAAGTAATTAGGGTCGATTTCTATGGCCTTTTTATACATCGCTAAAGCGTCTTTATTATTACCAAGAGATTCATAAACTACACCAATATCATTGTAAATCTCTGCGTTCTGGGGATAAATTGCAGCAGACTTTTGATAATAAATAAGCGCTCCCTTAAAGTCTCCCTTTAACTGAAGACGGTATCCTTCCTTTCGATATTCTAAAGCCTGCTTCTTTAACTCACTGTTTAAACTTTCCTGAGAGAATACAGGAAATGAAAATACAATAAATAACACTAAAGAAAAAATACTTCTCATTTTAAGTTTAAAATAACATAAAGAAAAAATCGTGTCAAGAAGTTTAACTGCTAATTTTATTCAATAAAAGGACAAAACTATTGAATACTCTTTTTTATAGTCATAGAATTATTCTATGAGTTTAATTACCCCCTTTGACCCATGGAAAAGCAAATTGTGCAGCTGCCCCCCTAAGTATAGCTTATCAGCCTATACAGGATGCGCCCATGGCTGTCTCTACTGCTATGCTTCTTCCTATATACCATCATTCTTTAGACCCCGCCCTAAAAAGAATTTCCTTGAAAGGCTACGCCGAGAATTAAGAAAACTCAAAAACCACGCCTATATCACAATGGCAAACTCATCCGATCCTTATCTTCCGGTAGAGAAAGAATTAAGACTAACCCGCGCTTCCCTAGAAATAATAAGGGCTTACAATTTAAAAATTATGCTGGTAACAAAATCGGATCTTATAATTCGTGACCTTGATATATTGCAGGAGATAAAAGAAATTGTTGTAAGCTTCACTATTACAACTCTCAATGAAACTCTGGCAAGAAGACTTGAGCCTGCTGCTCCATCTCCAAAGGCCCGCTTAGAAGCCGTAAGAACACTGGCAAAAAGACTGCCTGTTGTTGTGCGCCTTGATCCTCTAATATACCCATTAAATACAGAAGTTAAAAACATAAAGAATACAATAAGAATATTGAAAGAAACAGGGGCAAAACAGATAATAACCTCTTCTTATAAGGCAAAACCAGATAACCTAAAGAGAATGATAAATAGCTTCCCTGAATATAAAAAATTATGGCATAAACTCTATCTGATAGAAGGAGAAAAAAAAGGACAATATATATACCTGCCTGAAAACATAAGAAAAGACCTTATTCTTTGCGTAAGAGAGGAAGTGATTAAAAATAAACTTGTTTTCTCATCATGTCGTGAAGAAATGGTCCAATTTAACACAGGAGTATGTGACGGCTCGTTGTTGTTTGAAGCAAAACAACACTAATTATCATACACCTTAAATATCCACGCCGAAAACTTTCCTTATAATTATTCCGATAAAGAAGTTAATCGCTGCTATGCTTAAACTTATCCCTGCCATCTCAAGAAATCTCTTTTTGAACGAAAGGCCTTTTGCTACAGAAATATAGTATGTAAAGACAAATATAACAAGTACAGCAGCAATAAGTACAAGAGCAAGACACAGGAAAATATTTTTAAAGATAAGGTATGGGGCTGATAAGGAAAAACACTGTAAGAATATAGGCAAGCCCTGTATAGATACTTGCTTTGACCGGAGATTTTTGAGTATCTTCCTGTTTTGTGGAAAGATACTCTGAAGCTGCCATAGACATTGAAGCGGCAATGCCAGTAATGAGGCCAACAATAGCAACGAGACGGGTATTCTGAAGAGCAAGAGTAAACCCAACAAGTGCGCCGCTAAGCTCCACTAAAGCATCATTTAACCCAAGAACCACAGAACTTACATACTTAAGCCGCTCCTCATCAATAAGAGCAAGAAGTTCATCTTCATGACGCCCCTCGTCCTCTATAAGAAGTTTAACTTCCGGATAGACAGTTCTCAATTTTTCATAGACGGCCTGTGCCAGATCTTCTCCCCGCTCCATAAGTTTGACACTAAACGTAAGGCCAAACACACGGGCAATAAACATGTAGAAAAATATCTTCAACCGAGATGGAGAAAGTTCTACGCCGGTTATCTTCGCCCAGAACTCATAGTGACTTTTCTCATCAGTAGAAATCTGTTGAAGAATGCGGCGGTTATCTTCATCTTTCACAGCCAAGGCAAGTTTTTTATATATGAAATGTTCGGTAATTTCGTTCCTCTGTGCCTGTAAAATATCCTTTTTGAAATATTCCAATTCGGATTTCATCCTTAAGCCTAGCTTCTTACCTTCCAATTTTATGATAACAGATGCGGCCTTTTTTGTGCAAGGATACACGCTGCAAGTAACACCCATACAGAGAAAATACAATAAGATAGACAGCAATTACCCATAGGGTAAAGGCAAGCATTCTTCCAAAGGTACGCAACCCTATAGAATCCGCTTTTGATACTCCCAGGAGAACGAAGAAACTTACTACAAGGATAATCACCGCGTGAAGAATAAAAAACATCTCACCCACTACAACCCCCTCTTTTATTATTTTAATATTGAATCATACCATGATTATACCGCACAGTTAAAGTTAAGACAATGGCTACGACTATAGAAACCGAGAGGCCCGGATAATCCAGAAGGTCACAAAGTCACCCGTCACACATTTATACACAGATGACCGCAAGATGTAAACAGATTAGTACAGAACACAGTCACTTAGTAGGATATAGATTAAAGTTATAAAGTGAGAATTCTTTTTGTCTTGTTATGAAAAATACGAACAAACTCTTTTTTCAGAAAGCATATTCTCTGGGTCAGTATCAACTTTTATTTTTGGATATTGAATGAGAGAAAATATAGTAATAACTATAAGCGATACAATTATTGACCAAGGATGTTCAACAGATAATTTTATTAATCTCTTAAACATAGCACCCTCACACCAGCTATTTACCACATGTAGCGCAACTGTCACCGCTGCATCCACTGCATGAAGAACTCATCCCTGCACTTCTTACACTAAAGGGTGCAAATATACGTGTTAAATTTATACAATTGCATTCAGGGCATGCAACTTTAGATTTATCACTGTTCATTCTCACAAGAACATCAAACTGTTTACCACACTTATTGCACAAGTAAGTATATATGGGCATATTTATCCTCCTAGTAATTTCGCAAACACGAAAATATTTTTTTAACCCTGGCGGTATCCTTTAAAAAATAACAACGCTCTTTCCCTTCTTCGGTAAAATCTACAAGCCCGGCTTTCCTTAATACGGCCAGATGCTGAGAAATATTGGCCTGTCGCTTCTTAAGGCACGCCTCCAGCTGACGTACGCAACCCTCATCCTGCAGAAGCACCTCAAGAATCTTAATCCGCGTGGGATGGGCTATTGCTTTTAACACATCCGCTGCCTGACGATACTTCTTGTTCAAAATATCTTTCTTACCCATAATACATTCGTATATTCGAATATTATAATACAGAATCAATACCTGTCAAGAAAAATAAAACCTTTTCTTTGTAAGTATTTTTATCCTAGTGTTATCTGTACAGAATTTTCCCATAGACCATGAATATTACAGTAGCTTGTAGCATAAAGAGTGCCCGCTTTGTTAGTTTGAAAACTCAAGGTTACGCTAGGAGAAGAATAAACTCCACTTGTATTAGCCCCCTGGACAGAGGAACCGTGTGAAAGAAATTCAAAACGCCCCAATTCATAAGGAAACTTATCACCTTGAGGCTTAAAATACACAGCAATCCAGCTAATATGATGCTCGGTAGTATTAGGGTGGGGTAGTTGTTTTCCTACAGTTACTTTTACGACTATCTCTTCACCGCTCTTACACTCACTCTCTATCTCTATAACTGGTACATGTTTTTCTTTGCTCCAATCTCCTTCTTGAAACAAATCTTTCATCCCTCCCATAACTTCCTCCATTTTTAGTGTACTCGGTATTTATCACCCATTACTCAACATGCAGCAAACTTACTTTGCATTTGGGAATAACTATAGTTACGCGAAACTTTTCCATAAATTAGTAAACCTGGAAATTAATAAACTTGTTCTACTTCCTTAACTGCAGGAATGCGTTCTTTCAATTTCTGTTCAATACCAAGTTTTAAAGTATAGGTACTCATAGGACATGATCCACAAGCACCTGTAAGCTTGACCTTCACAACCCCATCTTCAGTTACATCCACCAATTGAACATCTCCTCCTTCAGCCTGAAGGTAAGAACGAATTTCTTCCAACACTTTTTTTACTTCCTCTTTCATCAGTACCTCCATGTTATATCATTAATCTCCATTAAATCTGTGTTAAAGCTCTTTCTCCTTTTCTGTTAAAATTATGCTCCTGCTTTTATTATAAGCTTCTTCTCTGCTAATTGATGCAATTTACGTACCACAACGGAAACCATCAGAATTTCTTAAATTTTTCCCTCTTTACGCCACATACGAGACAATGCTCAGGAACCTCTCCTTCAACAGTATATCCACACACACAACAAATATACACATCATTTAAATCTATATCCTCACCATTAGCAACAACTTTTTTTGCTCTTTCATACATTTTGGCATGAATCTTCTCTGCCTCCATTGCATAATGTGTTGAGGTCTCTGCTTCTTTCTCTCCCTGCAACTTAGCATCATTATTATAAACAGGATACATCTCCTCTACTTCAAAAGTCTCACCACCAACAGCAACCCCGAGATTCTCTAAAGTATTACCTACCCCACCTAAAACCTTAAGATGATTTTTTGCATGAACTTCTTCTGCGTAAGCAATGGCTCGAAAGAGACGTGCAATATTTGGCTTACCTTCTTTTTCTGCCACATCAGAGAAAATTAAATACTTCATATGCGCCTGCGATTCACCGCTGAAAGCATTTTGTAAATTTGTCTGTGTCATTTTATGCATACTCCCTCCTTTTTTAACACAGGATGGGCACTGATTTACAACAGATACGCACAGATTGCCTCTATGTTAATCTGAAGTGGAAATTAGTATCCTAAAAAAACTTCCGTCTTTATCGAATACTCAAGTACTCCTCCCTCAACACATATGTCCTTCATCGCCTCTACCATAGAAGGGGGACCGAAAATAAAGACAACCCTTTCAGTAAATCGTCTATCTTTTTTCATAATTAATTTACTATCTATGCGTCCAAATATACACTCCTGCCTTGTGGGTTGCTCATCAGTAACAGTATAGATAACTTTTTATTAGGATAAAACTTTTGAAACTCATCAAGCTTATCTTTAAACGCAATATCTTCTTCTCTACGATTTGAATAGAAAAGAATGACGTCGGTATTAAGTTTTCTCTTTACGATATACTCAAACATAGAAATAACAGGAGTAATTCCAATACCACCAATGATGAATCCAACTTTTTTATAATCATCTTTAAAAACACAGTTACCTAATGGGCCTTTAATAAAACAGCTCTCTTTGGCAGTAAGTCCTCTTAATTTTTGGGAGAAGATACTGTCACTCAGTCGCTTAGTTACCTCTATATACTCATGGGTAGGTGAAGATGAAAATGACAGATACTTATTAAGTTCTTTGTTGCCAAGATTATGTTCATCAAAAATAATACGTAAGAACTGACCAGGCACAAATTCTATCTTCTCCTCGGGCACAAAACGAAAACTTTCTACCGTAGAAGTTCTCTTGATACGTTCTTTAAATATTGCCTTTATCAGTTTGGCTTCCATTATCCCTAAAGGCTACTTTCCAACGTTTTATCTTCAAGGTTTTTAATCTCTTGTTGCAGCACCTCAGGCAGAGCAAGAATATCAACATTCAAAAACCCACGAATAATTACTGACTGAGCATGGGATTTCGTCATTCCCCGGGAACATAAATATTCAATCTCTTCTTTACTGATTTTACCAATTGCTGCCTCATGAGAAAGGTCAACATCTCTAAAGTCTGTCTCCAGTTCTGGCACAGCATGAATGGTACCCCGTTCTGAAATGACCAACCCCCTACACTCAAGATGTGCCTTAACAGAAGCGGCTTCTGCTTTCAAATGGCCCCTCGCAATAATCTTACCCCCTAAACTTACAGCGCGAGAAACAATCTCTGCCTGAGTATGAGATGAGGCAAAAATAACTCTTGAACCTATATCCTGTAAACTCCCAGGATGAGAAAGCAAAAGGGAATTAAAACTTGCGCGGGCTCCTTCTCCAGAAAGAACAGCGGTAGGATACATCGTAACTTCCCGAACAGGCTTTAAGCACACATAATTTGATACAAATGTTGCCCCTTCCTCAACAATAGCAACGCTCATAGGCTTAACTCGCACATCCTCTTGCCAGGAGTGAATCATTGTGAAGTTAAGATAACCATCTTTATGAATAAAAAACTCTGAAATGCCTAAATGAAAACTCTCCTTTGCTGCCCAAGAAGCAGAACATCCTGTAATAAGGTAAACACGTGCACCTTCCTCAACAATAATAATATTATGCACCTTCTGGTTAAACTTGTTCTTTTTTAAGAAAAGGCAGGCCTGAATGGGAAGAGTAACATTTTCGCCTTTTTTTACTCTTATAAAATACCCTCCTTCGGTATCACAAGAATAATCTTTTCTCAACTTAGTAAAAGCTCTACCCCAATAT
>Ga0180301_10004207_pt1 | contig 11129 bp, 10 predicted proteins | sample GuaBasSediGuay16_FD_121797 | JGI IMG/M metagenome (GOLD analysis project Ga0180301, IMG submission 121797) | Subseafloor sediment microbial communities from Guaymas Basin, Gulf of California, Mexico - Guay16, Core 4569-2, 12-15 cm | ecosystem: Environmental > Aquatic > Marine > Hydrothermal... | reverse complement strand
GAATTTTCATGGCAACACCACGACCAAGGACTATACGAGAATCTCGGACCAGCAATAATAATGGACCGGAATCATTGTGAACAACTTTCACCAATACTCCAGGCGTAATACCCATTTCAGCCAACCTTAAAGTGAGACCCTTCCCTGCCACTATTCTATAGACTATCCCACTCTCATCTGGAGATAACATTGATAGTGGTTTAATTCTCTTCATTATCTAATACCTCCACAAGAATTTCCTTAGCTTCATTTCTCCGCAAAGACAAGTAGTATCCCTTTACAGTAACTTCAATTGGATCACCTAGCGGAGCAACTCTTTCAACTTTAATTATTGCCCCCGGCTCTACACCCATCTCAAGTAATCTTCTTCGAAGAAAACCACTACTCTTACTGATTCTAATGATTCTAGCTTTTCTACCAGGTTTGACTTCATCCAATTTAACATACATAGGCAAGCCTAACTTTTTTAGGGTCTCCTAATTTATAAATTTTATTATGTGCAATTGCACAAAATAAAAAATTTTAAAACAAATCAACAGATACAAAATAGAGAACAATTATCTTAACTATAATAAAATCAGTAGTAAAAGCAATTAACTTACTATATTGGAAATAACCTTTAGACAAGATAATTTGACTTTAGTCTTGCCAGTAATCCCTTGTCTCAAGATATTCTTTCATTGCCTTTCTTAGATCATCGATTAGGTCATCTAGGTTTTTATGCATTTTGGCTAAAATTTGATATGCTGTTAATGGACCTACACCCTTTGTCGATAGGGCTAATACTGCCTTTTTCTTGTATAATGTTATTAAGTCTGCAGACATCTTCGCATATGCAATTAATGATTCTTCCTCCTCATTTAACTCCTCTCCATTCTTCATTTTCAGCAAGGCTTTTATAACATCATTGAGCTTCCACTTGATAAGAGAAATATGCGGGGAAGAACATTTGGGGCACACCATATTATCTTCATAATCAGCGCATAGCATTCTCCATGAGTGGAGACAGTCTAAGCAGAGGAAATTTAGCACTCTCCTCATAATTCGTTCAAGGAAAAGTTGATTATCGTCAGTTATTAGCAGGTCTCCAAGTTCAAGTATTGGCTTAGCTAATGATGTTGGAGACTGTAATTTATCTAATGCAACTACTTCTACAACTTTATTTTTAATCTGATCTAGTAAATGCTTAAAGTTATTGAAATCATAGTGTTGAATTAATTGGAATCTAAAGGCTTCATCATATACAGGGGTGTCCTTAAAAATCTCTGGTAGGTGTAATAGATAACTTGCTGATTTATAGTACATTCCTTTTGGAAGTGCTTCAAATTTCATGGCAACATGCCTTAAAATATATGGATCCACATGTTCTCTAATTATGTTCCATGCATCCTCAACTTTGATTGAAGTTAATATCTCCTTAACGTCTTTAGGTTCAATTTCAGGTGAAGTCATAATTAAAATTCGATAGGCATCCCACCTCACAATGCATTCAGTCTTAAATTTTGACTTTATCAATTCACCCACTATTCTTGCAATACATCTATTAACTCCATGACCATTACATGAATGAATCACTATATATGAACTGAAGCCTTCAATTACTATTCTTTTATCATGCGGCATTGGAAAACCTGAATTTAAATATTCACCTAAAGGTTTCAAAGCCTCCTTCAAATCATTCAAACCAACTGGATAGGTCTTTGATAGCTCTTCGGCAATTTGCGTTAATGAGAAGCCATCACTCCATAATTTTTCAATTAACCTTCTAAGCTCTCCTACAGATTTCGCTACCATCCATGAAGTTGGGAGAACTTCACCCTCCCACCCAGGAATAGCAGCAGTATAATCATTAACTGGTTTAACATAAATGTCAAAGCCTTCTATTCGCGAAATTATCCAAGGCCTACCCCTTAAAATTATCTTTACACCAGGTTTACCATACTCTGAGAAGAAATCTTCTCCTAAATGACCTATCTCTTCTCCTGAAAACTCATCTATAACAGGGTAAGTTACTTCTTCGGGGATTGTTGAAAGATGTCTATAGTAATATGCTCTACTACGCTTAGTTTTAACAACATATTCTCCCTTAACTTTAATTAAACCCAGTCCATCAATATATCTTAAAACGTTAATGAAATCCGAGTATTTTAAGTCTTTAAATAGATAGCTTGATTTAAATACTTCATAAATCCTTGAAACATCAATCTTACCATTAAAGTCTAAGACGATACCTACAATTTGATGTGCAAGTACATCCAATGCATTCTCATGTATTTTTAAATGCTCTAATTTCCAGTCTAATGCCATTTTAGCTATAGTCATACTTTCAAGTATGTCGTCAGAGCTTACAGTTAAGATAACCCCTCTCGAAACATATTTTAGGAAATGACCACTTCTTCCAACTCTCTGAATTAAAGCAGTGACCTGTCGTGGAGATAAATATTGAATGACAAGGTCAATATGCCCAATATCAATTCCCAACTCTAATGAAGAGGTACAAACTATTGCAGGTATCTCCTTATGTTTAAATTTAGCTTCAATAAATTCTCTAGCTCTCCTAGAAAGTGAACTATGATGACTAAAAACATTTAAACCAGCAAGTCTCAAGCGGCTACTAATAAACTCTGCAAACTCTCTACAATTGACGAAAATTAAAGTTGAAGTAGAAGATTTAATTAACTCCATTATCCTCTGCAGCCTAGCAGCAAAGGTGGGCTTACACATTAACTTTAAACTTAAGTCATAACCATCCTTAGACGGAACAGGAAACTCTATCCAAATATTATAGGGCTTAACCTCTTCAATGTTAACTATTCTTACATTTCCACGGGAGCCAACAATAAACTTCGAAGCAGCACTTAAATCACTTATCGTAGCAGATAATCCAATTATTTGCACTGGAGATTCAGCAATTATCTTAAGGCGCTCTAATCCAAGAGATAATTGAGTACCTCGCTTACTCTCAATGAGATCATGAACCTCATCAATAATGACCCACTTAACACTTTTAAGCCATCTTCTCATTCCACCAGATGGAAGAATAGCTTGTAAAGTTTCAGGAGTAGTTATTAAAACTTCAGGAGGATTCCTAGCCTGCATCCTCCTAACACTATTAGGAGTATCACCATGTCTAATACTAACTGAAACACCAACACCATCACAAATTCTAATCAATCTCCTAAACATATCACGATTTAAAGCTCTAAGAGGAGTTATGTAAATAATATAAATACCAGGCTTAAAACCACATTTAGACTTAAAATCAAGATACATACTTAAAACAGGTAGAAAGGCAGCTTCAGTTTTCCCAGACCCAGTAGGGGCAACAATCAAAACATTATGACCTTCTAAAATGAGAGGAATAGCCTCTAATTGAACCTTCGTTGGCTCTTGGAAAGCAAATTTATGAAGCTTATTATTCAAGAGGTTAAACACCATGCTTAAACCCAATATAAATTTCACAGAAACCTAATAGAAATTATCCTCTAAATAAAATGTTAAACTTTAAGGTAACTCATTATAACTTCAAGAGCTTTCCTACAGTCATTTAGGAAATTTAAACCTTTTTCAGTTAATTTTAATCCTAATTCATTCCAAACAATTAAATCTAAATAGGAAAGCTCAAGCAATCTCTCCTTCAGTCGTTTAGAAGATAAGTTTGATTTATACATTACATGAGTAAATTTAGCCCAACCAGTTCTACTATAACTACAGCAATATAGAATTGCTTCCAGGATATCTAAATAAACAGTTAATCTATCTCTTCTCCCTAAGAATAATTTTTCCCTAGGAAAGCGTTTCATATTGAACATGGCGTATCACCCCTCAATCAACGCAACATTGAAAGGTGAGCTATGATAAACAGGACGCTGTAAATCGTCATTCAAGTTAGACTTGAGTAAATATATACTTAATTCTTGTAAAAAAATTGAAAATGTAAGATTTATAAATCGAAGACTATAACTCATGGTATACCCCCCGAAAAATCCATGGAAAACTGTGGGAAAATATAAAGGGCAAGAAATTCAGCAGCATACCACATAAAACCACTAATTAACAGTAAAATAGCCATATAAACCATAAAGGTCCATTTAAAACCACCTTTAACCTGAATAATTGCAATTGAATTAAGAAAAGATAGAATTAATACAAGAAAAACATTACCCATCTCAATTAAATCTACTGGAATAACATTAAATGGAAGATAGGGTAAAGGCTTAAGAATACCTGTAAAGAAGCCACATAACTTAACTATACTTACAAGTATAAAGACAGTTATTGGTTGTAAGAGAAGCATTGTAATTTCAACATTTTTTGCAGCAGACAATCTACGCTTCCTAAATTCAAGAAATCTTATTGACGCATTAGCTAAGACTTTACTCACCATTAATGGAGGACTTCCACTTCTAAGTGAATCAGTCAAAATTTTATTAAACATATAAATCAAATGTGAAGCGGATTCACAAGCCATCAATCTAAGCGACTTTTCATAGTTAATTCCAAATTTAACCCAATTTAAAGCATGTCTAACCAATTTTTCAAAGGGCCCCAAATGAATATGTGTAGCATACTCTAAAGCATTCTTCAAGTTTAGAGTTGAAGAGAGATTTTCACCTAAAGACTTCACGAAAGATGGATAATATTCATCATAGGACATCACAGTTTTTTCAATATCATATGCAAAGTACCCTGGAATTAATAGAAAACCACCACAAGCCATCAATCCCATAGCAGGATTATCTAAGAATAATAAAAGGAAGAGGAAAAATGAAAACGCAATTGGAATGAAAATTAATGACAACTTAAATATCTTATACTTTGGCGAATCATACCCCTCTAAATGCACCATGAAATCCTTTGGAGAAATAACTTTGAATGCTAAAAGGATAGCAGCGGTAGATATCAAAGCTAAAGAATAAGCAGACGGTATAACGGAGGGATCAGTCATAAATATAGTCATCATAAGAACTGTTAAAACGATAAAAACAGAAACACTCTGAAAAGTACTAAAGACTCCGCCTAAAACTCTTAGAGACTCCAATGCACGAGCATAATACCCTGAATACTCCTCCATTATAGTTGAAGCCTCTAATTCCAAAAAATCTTTAGGATTAGTAGCTGAGAAAGCTTCAGTCATTCTTATTAAAATATCCTTTAAGGGAGGCTTAACAGTCTTAGCAATTTGTGAAAGAGATTTAGTTAATCCATGACCCATATGAACTGTTAAATCACGGATAACTCTGAAAATTCTACTATAATACTTGTACTCAGCAGTATTAGCAACTGCATCTATTATCTCTGAGGGGCCAGACTCTCCTAAAGAAACAGAATACATATGTAGAATTGCAGTGACAAGAAGCATATCCAATTTTCCAGCCCGCTTCTTCATCTTAAAAGCCAATACAATAGCGAAAAATGATAGAGGAACGAAGCAAGATAAACCAGCATTAACAATATCATTTCGCCATAGGAAGAACATTGGGAAAATCGAAGTTAAAATAATAATTAAAGATAGAATTTTAATTATTCTCTCCAAGGTTTCAATCCTCCAGTAATTCTTTTATAAACTTCATCTACACCAACTCGGTCAACTTCAATGATGGTCTTCCAGACATCAAAATAACTTGGAGCATTGTTTGCATGCCATTTAATGATTTCAGCACGCTTATTCAATTCATCATATAAATCAGGCAGCTTGTCTTTACTCCATCCTCTAAAGGGAAGCACTTTAGTCTCTAAAAGATAACTTGTACCAGCAAATGAAAGCTTATCAACATCAGGATCATAGGTGAAGCTTGGAAGGAACATTAACTTACCTGAGGAAGAATTATATCCTATAATTTCATTTACAGAAGTAACTCTCCTAATGAATTTTCCACCTCGCTCAATTCTAGCTTGAAATATTGCTAAATTTAATCCATCTATATGCGATTTAGGAACATTAATTGGATCTGAAGTAATTCTTTGAAAAAGTTGACCCAATGTTCCAGCGTGCATTGTGGAAACAACCGGGTGACCAGTTTCTATGGCTTGAAAAGCTATTCTACCCTCTTCTCCTCTAATTTCACCTATTACAATGTAATCTGGTCTTTGCCTTAATGCCGCCTTAACTAGGTCAAACATGGTTACAGGACTTCCAGTATGCATTCTAGTTACTTCTCTAACCCAATTTTTATGCGGCAATCTAACTTCAGGTGTTTCTTCAATGCTAACAATTTTAGAAAATGGAGGAATGAAGGCTAAAAGTGCATTTAGAGTAGTTGTTTTTCCAGAGGCAGTTTCCCCACACACAAAGAAAGATAAGCCCGCTTCAATAAGCATCCACATATAAGCAGCCATAGTTGCATTAAAAGTATTCCATTTCACAAGGTGACCAACAGATAAGGGTTCCTTAGAGAACTTTCTAATAGTAAAGTTGCTTCCATGCAGACTTATATCCTCACCAAAAACAATGTTAAATCTACTTCCATCGGGAAGATGAATATCAATAATCGGATTAGCATAGCTTAAAACTTTCCCGTAACGCTCAGCTATACTTCTGAGAAGCCGGTCAACTTCATCCTTACTAATAGTTATACTAGACTCTAAATAGCCGTAGATTCGATGATATACGAAAACTGGTCCAGCACCAGGAATGCTAATGTCTTCAAGCCATTCATCGAGTAGAAAGGGGTCTAAAAATCCATGACCAATTTTTTCTCTGAGAAAATAATACAGTAAATCTTGTTTACGATACTTATCAAGCTTCAACTTAGACCTTTTAAGAGCCTTATCAAAATACCTCAAAACTACTTGAACCTTTTTGCTTCCATCCAATTCAATGTCTTCCTCTGCCAAAATTCTCGCCATGGCAGTTTCAATTACTTCTAACAACTTTCTCTTAGGCTTTGGAGGCTCCACTATGATATACTTCCTATTAGAAAGATCAATATGTATAAAAATGCCTTGACCAACAGGATATAAAACACTTACATTAGAACCAAGATTTTTAGCCAAATCCAATTTAGGGAAATATTGAGGCTTTTGATCTAAACTCTCCAAATACTTCATTAAGTATTTATGATTTTTCAATGCCTCCTCCAGGGTTTGTGGAATAGGTATTTCCAGGGGATTCCTGTATTTTAGAGAAAACGGCTTTTTAATATTGCTTAATAAACGCTTAAAATTTAATTTCATATGCTCACCTCACCTATAGGTAATACTCTTAAACCTAAACTTGGATTGATTTCAAGATTGATAGCTGCCTTTCGCTCCCCAAAACTTCCCCACAATTTTACTATTTGCAAGACCTTGACCTGCATATTGCCAATGTATGCATTTTTCATTACAAAGTAGACATCACTTGAAGCCTTTAGAATACGTATTGATTCATCTTCGAGAAATTTTGGGTGAAAAGTCAGAATTATAGTTCTACCATCGGAAACTAGATTTTTCATTCTAGTTATAAAGGTTAAAAAACTGTCCCGAGTCACATCAATAGATAGTGAACTTAAATCATCAATTACAATACACTTATATGAAGTGTTCTTAAACGCCAAGAAGCTACTTATTGCATGTAGGAATAATGGTGAAAGATATTTACTCCACATTCCTCCCTTGACGTGAAGAGAATAGATTTTCAATCGACCTGTAATAAAGAAGGATGTAGCATCAAGCTTAATGGATTTCATCATCTTCAAATATTCCTTGACAGTATTCTCAGTTGTTATAACTATGCTCTTAATACCTGACTTTAACATGTGATATACTATTTGCTGTGAAATAACAGTTTTACCTGAACCATGCTCACCTTCAATTGAAATTAAACTTGGATGCGGGATTCCGCCCCCTAAACCTTTATCGAGTTCAGGTACACCTAAACTGATAGTCTTCACGTAGACCTAACCCCCTTAGAAATTGCATAAGCACCATTACGCGAAGCAAAGGCTACTACAACAACACTATTGGGGGGTATTGGAGGATAATTCGATGGCAGGTTTATTTTAAACAAGGCCTCCTCATTAGGGGAAATGTACTTATGCTTACTGACATTGAAGGATATATTTGAATTACAAATTCTAATTGTTACTATTTCATAGTTATCTGAAAGAAAGCTTCTCCAGACTCCATTACTATCACGATAGGAAACTATGAAGCTACACCATGAAAAAGAATCTCTCCTCAAAAATACAGTCTGTGAACCAATATTTCTAATAGTTACATTGATTCCATTAGAATTAATCCCAGTTATTTCAACAACAAGAATAGTGTTAAGATGCTCTTCATTATAGCTCTCTATACTATTCATAAGATTCATAAGTTCAAACCATTCAATGAGAATGAAAAGTGAACAACTTAGAGTTATAACCACTGTAAATGTAAGCAGCATTGAGGATATCATGGGAATTGATAGACTCATCCATCACCCCTCCACTAAGGAGGTGAAAATAAATAGACACTGACAGGTCCATTTAAAGGCTTCACTCTAACTTCAAAAACACTTCCATCAATATCTGATTCATAAACAGTGATAACTGCAGTCTCACCAATTTCCCAAACACCATCACCATCAGAATCTTCAAGAGTAAAGAAATTATAGCTAGGCGTACTAGAGTACCTATAATATTTAGCTGAACCATATTCACCAACATATACATCAACTTCAGAAAAGTCGTATATTGCTAAGGTTCCAGTGTTTTTTGCATATATTATAAATCCAGTATCAGTGCCATTCATTATCGTAGCATAGACAATGTCAACTCTAAGAGAAATTGAGGTTCTAGCATCACTTATAATCTGAGCAACATTACTCTGCATCAAACTGCCAAGATATAACATATATGCTGAAACAGTACTAGCCAAAATCACTGAAGCAACAATGAAAATTAACTCACTGAACGTCACTGAAAAACCCATATAAAATCACCTCTCCAATGGAACGTCATTGTTAATTTTCTTCAAAATCTTCCGGAGAAGAGTGAACGCCATATCCTCAAGATGTTTAATTTTAATATTCAATCCTGAAGCTCTAGCTGCACTATAAATTATGAGCATAAATTCATCTAGAGTCAATCCGCCTAACCTAGCCTTGAACATTGGTTCAATAACATACTCAATAAGTTCACTGGAACCCAGCGGAAGATAACCCATCCGCTCACAATACTTAGTAATATTTGTTAAATCCTCTCTAGTCATCCCCGCATCCATTAATGCCCAAACCCACTTGAGTAAAGAAAAACCTCTATCAAACTCAATTATCCTTTCATGCTCAACAGTATCAAAAGTAGGCTTAGAGCTAGGCTGAGGCTTTTCAATTTTCCTATCAGGGACAGAAGGTTTAACCGGAGTGCCAGGTTTAGCTACAGGCTCACTAATCTGTCTTCGCTCCTTAATATCTTCCCTCAAGTCTTTTTGAAGCTTCGATCGCTTATTCATCAACCCATTAAGCTCACGGGAAGTTGAAAAAACTCTAAGCAAATTAAACGGATTCTCCAACTCGCTAATCGCAGTTCTAATATCAATAATAGCTTCCTTTAAAGCATTTACAGCCTTCTTTAATTCCTCAATTTCACTACTCATCCGCGCCTGATCCATCTTTTCATTCACACCTTCACCCTCACCCAACCACACCACCACCAAAAAAAGAAAAGGAGCTTAGAGAATCAATGTACCTTAGACCACCGTTATGTAGACATTAGTGCCCTGCGGTAGATTTGCTGGAACAACAAATTCAACTGTCAAAGGTGCACTTCTCTCTGGTCTAACTTCAATTACAACCTCTGCTCTTGATTGAACTGAAACAGTTGATGTATCAATTCTTATTATTAAGTAGCCTTTCTCATAGAAATTGAATGCATCGTCGCCATCATTGTTTTCTAGAAATAGTTTTGCTAGTACAGGATAGGAACTGTTTACAGTTATTGTACTAATCAAGCTATTATAACTTGTATCTGCAGGGTCATTGGAAGTATCTACCCCAATATAGATGTTAGGATAAGCAGAGGTCCCAACTCTGAAGGATACGACAGTTCGATTTCTTCCCATTGGGACATAGTCTACACCTGAAACTTTTAGTGGAATTATTATTGCATCCACATATTGATTGGTCTCTCTGATCATAATCGAACCATCAATAGTTAATGGACTGGAAGTCTCTTGTAACCCTGAAGTTATTGATTCTCTGCCTTTTTGTGTTGCAGTCATACCCATGTTTATTACCATGAAGCTGAAGGCTGCAGCGACTATTACGAAGGCTATTAGTACGATGGCAGCTTCGATACCAATCATTCCTTTCCTAGTTTTCCTAACCATTTAAATCCCTCAGCCTTAATTTTTCAATACATATTTGAAAAGAATTATGAAAAGAAGATCTGAACTATGATCTCAACATGGTTCAGAACAATGTTACATAAATCTAATTTAAATTATACAACCAAGACTCCAATCGAGGATTCAACATGACAGCAGAGAAAAGGATTCGAGAAGAAGTATCTGAAGATTCTTGGGGGGTGAGAGATTATGTAGATTTTATAATAATACTAACTAAAAATAAGCCAGAGGTTATAGAAGAAATAGAGAAAGTGTTCAAAAGAGAAGAAGTCAAGGTGATAAATGGTATTTTCAAAACAAGTGAAAGTAGGAGAATTTGGATCTACAAGCTACAGTTACCCGAAGAAAAAATTAGAAAAATCATTGAAGAAATAATGAAAATTAAAGATGTTGAAGATGTGAAAATTGGAAGAAGAAGAGTAATAGAAATACCTGAACTAAACATCTTTATAGAATTGAAGAGCATTGGAGGGGAAACAACAGTAATTCCTGAAGCAATATTAAAATTGCTAAGAAAAGCCATGCAGGAAATTTTTGAAAATGCTAATAAAGCATTAGCATATCATTTAGGGAAGAAAATTTCAAAAGAAATATTGAAATACAATAGTATCAATGGAAACGGAGATGAATTAGTGAGAAACATCAAATTGTTAATGGAAATATCAAAAGTAATGGGAGCAATCGAAGAGTATTCTATTGAAAATAATGAAAAAAATCAGATAAAACTGAAAATAAAGATAAGTAAAAAACAAAAAGAAGAAGAAAGATTAACATGCAAATACTTTGTAAAAGGAATTTTAAGCGGATTATCAACTCAACAT
>Ga0180301_10004206_pt1 | contig 11131 bp, 8 predicted proteins | sample GuaBasSediGuay16_FD_121797 | JGI IMG/M metagenome (GOLD analysis project Ga0180301, IMG submission 121797) | Subseafloor sediment microbial communities from Guaymas Basin, Gulf of California, Mexico - Guay16, Core 4569-2, 12-15 cm | ecosystem: Environmental > Aquatic > Marine > Hydrothermal... | reverse complement strand
ATTACGATGAGGCTCTTTCTTTGAGGCATGGATGCATCAGGCGTGTACTTTATGTGAATGATGTTAGTTCTATATATCTCTAGTCTTAACTCTCCTGGAGGAATTGGTATGAGAAGGCCGTTCGTTAAGACCCTATATGGCCTTTTATTAGTCAAGAGAGCGTTCCCCTCATTAATCTTCTATTGTGAGAGTTATATATTCATTGTCCCTTCAAGAGTAGGCTTAGACTGACTGATTTGGGAAGAAAGATTGTAGTCTTATTGGCCAAGGTCTACTATGAAGCTTCCTGAGACGTTTCGCTTATCTTTAAGTCTAGTCTATCATGCTATAAGGGGTTCTATAATGGAGGGTTAGTCTCCATCTAGAGTCAGCCACACTAGGGTTCCTCACTAATATCGGCGTTGCTATCCATCATCACGAATATATTACTATTAACGTGTTATTTAGTGAATTTAAATGGAACCGCGACCACTAGTCTGGCTCCCTCATAGGGGCCTCGCCGTGCCTCTCGGGAGCCAAATGTATATAAATCGCTTATCTCTCATAAATATTACTTCATATCTAAGGCATATGTTAAATAGAGATTCTCCTAAATATCCCTAGTCTTCTTTTACTCCTCAATTATTGTGATTATGAAGATAAAGACGCCAAAGGCACCTATAGTAAACACTGTAAGGAACATTACCTGTGGTGATATACCCCATAGCATATCTCCAAATAATGGTCCTGGAATTATAACTGCCTCTCTAATTAAGTAGTAAAGACCTATCGAGATATCTTCCAAGCGGAGGAGCGTGAAGAGATAAACTAAATATCCAGCTATAGCTATGAAAACGACGAGTGCTTTTTCTTTCTGATAATCCTGCTATTTCCTCATGGAACCGAGAGTAATACTAATAGAATCCTTGATCAATAATAAAATTAAAGAGTGTCAGGTCATTTTAACCCCTTTTTTCAACATATCTTTTAGGAACTTCATTCTTTCAGTTCTGGAAAGCGACTTGAGCTCCTCTTTGTGCTTTTCCTCAAGATCTCTAAGCTTAAAGTGAGCGTAGATAGCATCCCAGATCTTCATTCCTATTTCTAGAGTCTCATGGTCATCTTTTGTTATGAATCTAAGACCGTCAAATATCGCTTTAATACCTCTTGCTTCAGGAACTTTATCTATTTCACCTCTTATATCCGCAGCATGAACTATTTCAGCTATCTTAAGTACGTATGGATCCTTAATTGAATACTTCTCTACTATGACTTCAAAAGTGCATTTATTATCCTTATGACCGAGTTCTACACCTCTAATATCAAAAGGCGTTCCGTGTTCTGGTTTAGGTTGTTCCTCAGGCCAGTTTATGAATATGAATTCAGCCTCAGGGTCTATGAACCTTTTAATAAGCCATGCAGAAGACGTTCTATCAACGTGGGGAAAAGTACGTGTAATCCACCTCATATGCAATCGCCCTAAAGCATTTTGTATGCTAATTATATATAAAATAGTTACTATTCCGCACTTAATGTATACTAGTTTCCCTGCTAGTGAATATTCCTTAATCGCAGATATTCTAGAGGCGAGCTGGGTGGAGCTTACTCAACGATTACCTCAGTAAACTTTAGCGTTCTAGGACTAATTCCCTTAGTTCTAATCACTTTGAATTCTGAAATGAGCCTTATGTCCTCTGATGATGAGCCTATCATTACGTGATATGTGCCTCTCTCTATTACGAACTTCATCTCGCGGTTATAAAACGCTAGTTGCTCTGTAGGTAACTTAAACGTTATCCTACGCTTCTCTCCTGGCTTTAGTGTTACTCTTATAAATCCCTTCAATTCCTTCACTGGTCTAGTTACACTGGCCACGGGCTTCCTTATATAGAGTTGGGCTACTTCGTCTCCTTCTCTATCCCCAGTGTTGGCTAATGTGAAGCTTATTGAAATGATGTCGCCTGGCTCTACCTCTTTAGGTTCTACCTCTATATTGCTATAACTAAATGTAGTATAGCTCAGGCCATGTCCGAATGGGAATAACGGTCTATACTCCTCATCTATGTACTTCGAGGTAAACCTGTTCTTCGGGTCTGGTGGACGACCTGTGTTCTTATGGTTATAGTAAATAGGTACCTGACCTACTGTACGTGGGAAGGTTACTGGTAATTTTCCTCCAGGATTGTAATCTCCAAAGAGCACATCTGCTATAGCGTTGCCTGCTTGTACGCCGAGGAACCAAGCCTCTACTATGGCTGGTATGTGCTCTGCTATCCAGGTTATTGATAGCGGTCTACCGTTCATTAATACTACGACTACTGGGACTCCGGTTTCATATACTGCTCTTACTAGCTCTTCTTGCACACCTGGTAGGCCTAGATGTGCCCTAGATGCGGCTTCTCCGCTCATATCACCGCGCTCGCCAACGACTAGTATGGCTACTTCGCTTCGTCTAGCAATATCTATTGCTTCTTTAAATCCCTCTTTGGAATCGCTGACTATTTCGCATCCTTTCGCGTAAAGTACTTCCGTTTTAGGAGAGACTTTATTCTTTATCCCTTCTAGTACTGTTACGACATCATTTGGATCTCCTAGACAATGCCATGACCCTAATGGTGATTCCTTATCATCTGCTAATGGCCCTATTACAGCTATCCTCTTAAGGTCTTTCCTTAATGGTAGAATACCATCGTTCTTCAATAGTACTATAGCTTTCCTGGCTGCCTCACGAGCGAATTCTAGATGTTCCTTGCACTTTATAACTTTACGCGCTCGCTCAGGATCAGCATATGGGTTTTCGAAAAGTCCGAGTTTGAACTTTAACGTTAGTATCCTCCTAACAGCATCATCTATTAGCTTCTCTGGAATAACTCCTTTCTCAACGAGCTTCTTTAATGCCCTTCTATAGACATCCCCTTGCATATCCATATCTACTCCAGCTTTTATCGCCTCCTTAGCGGCATCATATACATCCCCTGCTATACCGTGGTTTATGAGCTCGCCTATAGCGTTCCAATCACTAACTACAAAACCTTTGAAACCAAGTTCCTCTCTAAGGATTTTACGCAAAGTGTATTCATTGGCAGTAGCTGGTATGCCATTTATCTCGTTAAATGCACTCATTATAGTACCGACTCCCGCTAGGACCGCAACTTTAAATGGAGGTAAATATATCTCTCTAAGCGTCCTATCTGATATGTCTACTGTATTATAGTCTCTACCGCCTTCTGCACCGCCATAAGCTATATAGTGTTTCGCGCATGCTAAAATGGACTCTGGACTTGATAGATCTTCGCCTTGGAATCCTTTAACGGCTGCCCATGCCATAACCGAGCCTAGATAGGGATCTTCTCCCGCACCCTCCGCTATCCTGCCCCATCTTGGATCTCTAGCGATATCAACCATAGGAGCGAAAGTCCATTTTATGCCTTCGCTTGCTGCCTCTTTAGCTGCTATTCTAGCAGCCTTTTTCACTACCTCAGGATCCCATGTACTTGCTAACGCTAAAGGTATTGGAAATATAGTTTTATAGCCGTGTATCACATCTAGGCCTAAGAGAAGGGGTATTCCTAAGCGTGTATTCTCTATGGCTTCTTTTTGGACTTCGTTAACTTTATCGACGCCTGTTACATTGAGGAGTGAACCGACTAAACCCTTTCTTATAAGCTCTCTAATCTCTTCATTAAAAGAGCTGTATTGGCACATCTGGCCTATCTTTTCATCTAAGGTCATTCTCTTTAGGAGATCTTCTACTCTTCTCTCTATAGGTTGAGATGGATCCTTATAGACCTCCATTCTCCATCAGCCTCCTTGTAATGACGCGGTATATTACATGCCTAAGTATAAAGCGCTTAAGTTTAAATACTCTTCCTACTCAGGTGAGTTACTTCGTTTCCCTCTTAACGTTCTACTAAGCATTAGGCAATGTTAAACTGAGTTAAATTTTTAAGTGCACCTGTTATACATAATTGGTGTACCATATTAATGAAGGTGGAGTACTTTGATCTTAGGTAGGGATTCGTTTGGCATATGGAGTTTCATAGCTAAGAGAGTATTTCGAGCAGAATTTCAAATGCCTAAAGATGATGAGGCACGTAAAACTATACGTAGAACTCTCACTGAGAACTCCATCGCAATATATATCCATATACCGTTCTGTACAGGCAACTGTCTGTTCTGTCCCTATGTACGCACTCTTATCTCAAAGGATGAAAAGGATAGAATAATTGAAAAGTACGTCAATGCACTCATAAAGGAGATCACATTGTACTCTGGGATTGTTGAAGATCTTGAGTTGAAAGTAGCAGAAGTTCATGCCGGTGGAGGGACGCCAAGTTTAATTCCAGGGAAGTATTGGAAAGTCATCTTAGAGAAGTTAGCAGAGCTCTTTGATCTTGAGCAAAGAATTGCTATAGAGGCTAATCCTGAGGATCTAAAAGATGAAGCATATACTTTTGATCTCGTTGATAGTGGAGTATTAGAGGTGAGCCTTGGCGTTCAATCATTTAATCGCAAAACCCTTAAGACTCTCGGTAGAAGGCATGATGCTAAGGACTCTGTTAAGGCTATCGAGAACTTACGTGCTGCTGGATGTAAACATATAAACATAGATCTCATGTATATGGTCCCAGGCGAGACTTTAGAGGAATGGATTAACGATTTAGAGACTGCCTCTCAGCAAGACGTAGATGAGATAACCTGCTATCCTACTGTGATCGTACCGTACTCTATTGGCTATAAGGCTATAGTAAATGGACTATTGCCTGAACAGCCTAGTAAGCGAGTTTTTAAGAAAATGATTTATGCATACGAAGATATACTTCCTAATCGAGGCTTTAAAGGAGTCGAAATATATGGTTATAGTAGGGAAGGTCGCTGGAAATACGTAACAGTTAATTATGAAATGGAAGGTCCCTTACTAGGATTTGGATGTGGCGCTACTGGATTCACTGGCAGATATGAATACCAGAATGTATGTTCTGTTAGCGATTACATTAGTGTAGTGCTCAACAATAAGTTGCCTATCGCTGGTGCTAGACGGGTATCGTTAGCTGAGCGTGCCATTAGATATGCTGTCTGCAGGCTATTCATATGTAGGATTCTTAATAAGCGAGATTTCAAGGAGAAGTTCAACAAATCCTTTAATGACTTAATAAACAGGACTGGATTTGGTAAAGTCCTTCACCTCTTAAAGATCATTGGTAACGTAAAAGAAGATTCTGAAAGAATAGTGCTGACTAGAAAAGGTCTCTTCACGGCGCATAACATATGTTGGGCATTCGTATTGAACGTTCCCTGCAGGATAGTCGAAGAATATACTAAGACACCATGGCCAAAGAAAGTCTCCATCCCATAATTATCCTAAATAGTGAAGTAGAAAATATTACTTTTCTCGTAGCGCCATCCTTTCGTTATACTGCTAGAGGTTCTCAATGATCTTCTTAAGGTTTTCTAAACATCGTTTGATACACTCCATTGGAGGGTACTTGTATGATTCCTGTTCTATTATGTACCATTCAGTACCGCCTACCTCTTGACATAACCTTATTAATTCACTCCATCGTACCTCTCCTTCTCCTAATATTGCGTTTGGATCTGTTCTTGAATACTCCTTTAGGTGTATTGTCTTTATTCTACCTGGATATCTCCTTATAATATCTAAAACCTCTTCCATGCTGAGTCCACCGTGTATCGCATTTCCTACATCAACTTGAAGTACCACATCCTGAGATGTGGCTTTTGCAAATATATCCCAGCCCATCTCTCCATTGAACTTCTTAAATTCTTCCACATGATTATGATAGCCTACATACATGTTCTCTTTTCTCAGTCTTTCGGCTACTTTATTGAAGAACTGTGCTGTTTTAAGCCATGCTTCCTTGCTATTTCTCATATTTTCGGGAATCCAAGGTACTATTATGTACTTATTACCAAGTGTTTTATTGAAGCGAATAGTTTCCTCTAGCTTATCTTCCATAATCGCTTCTACACTTACATGAGATCCTGCTACTTCTAAACCAAATTTATCAAGAAGGGAACGTAGTTCCTCCGCACTCCTATTGTAATATCCAGCGAATTCTACTCCCTCATATCCCATATCCGCTATTGCCTTTAATGTGCCCTCTAAGTCACGAGCGCAGTCATTACGGACTGAGAACAATTGAACAGCAATCCTAATCTTTCCCATTATCCTCCCCTCCATTCGCATATTCTAAGCATAGACTATTTAAGAGTTCTTAATAGGGTTCCATATCTCCTTTCTAGTTCTCAGGTGTTGTTAAAACCTTACAGTAGTTCCTTTAGTATAACTCTCCTCTACTGCCTTGATGACTTTGATAGGCACTATCATATCGTTGACCTTTAATGGCCACTCTCTTTCCTTTAACATCCTCTTTACGGTCAATAACCCGTTTTTATAACATTCCATAAAATCTTCGATCTTACTATAAATCACTTGACTCTTAGTGAGAGCTCTTATTGAGAAATGGTAGGGGATGTCGTTCGATATTAATATGCTTACTAATGGCCCATTATCCACTTCAAGTACTCCCAGAATAGTCTTACCTTTCCTTACAGCATAGACTTTACCAGAAAATGGTCCCAATATCTCCTCAACAATCTCTGCGACGTGAATTCCATAAAATATTAGCCCTGAGTATATGCTATCTGGGTCTCCTGGTCCAGTTATTGACAACGTTACGATTTCATCTCTAATATGCTTAACTTCCTGTACTATTCTAGAGAATCTAAGCGCTGAGAAGCTCGTAAGTAATACGTTATTCTTAATAGCTAGGGATACTATTTTTTCTGCATCATCTACTGAAGCTGCAAGGGGTTTGTCTATGAAGACAGGTATTCCCGCTTCTATAAATAGTTTGGCGTATTTGTAGTGAAGTGCTCCATCTCTAAACTCTATGAAAACACAATCGATCTTATCAATCATATCCTCTGGTCTCTTAACTATATATGGTATTCCACCTTTCTCGCTTACTTCCCTATTCCTTTCCTCATCTAGCCCATAGAGATATAGGACCTTCATCCCATCTACATGATATTTGTGGTTCTGATCATTTATCATCTGAGAAAACGTTATAGCATGTGAGTTATCACTACCCACAATACCTATCCTTATCACATTGATCTATCTTAGCAATAAAAATATTAAGCGTATCGGAGCAACTATTTAATACGTTAACCCCTACTTGAACCAGTAGTCGGGTAGCCATTTCCTCTCAGCGTTTAACATATCGTTTAGTAGCTTTTCAGCAACATCTATCGATCTGACATAGCCATCCATTATTAATGCTTGAAGAACTAAATCCTTATCGCCGGTGAGTGCGGCATCTATCGTAATCTCGTATTGTGCTAATCTTTGCGTAAGGATTCCTGCAATACCTTTAGGTAGGGGTCCTATGTTGAGTGGATGTATGCCCGTGGCATCGACGTATGCGGGAACTTCTACTACGCCCCATGAGGGTAAGTTTGATATTATTCCTGTATTGAGTACGTTAATGCCTGGGAATAATATATGCTTATCTAAAACTAATGCTTCCATGAGGTTGACTACGCCTATACCTTCCTCTTCAAGACCTCTCATCTTTAAGAGCTCTCCAACATTTCTCCTACCTGAGGCTATGTCTTCTAGCAGTCTTTCAAAGGGTTCTCTTTCCTTATAGTCATATATTGTCCATTTAGGGAATAGCGGGATTTTATATCTCTCTATAGCTTCTTTATGCATGAATAGATGTGGGAAGAATTCTGCTACATGTCTGCCTCCTGGCATTGGTATGAGCCCATATATCTTATATAATTTTAAGGTTATAGCGATATCCCCCTCACTTGGAATTCCCTCTCTCGCTATCTTCTCCTCTATTATTGGATATCCTGGTTCTCCCTTTACTGTAAAATGAGTTATCCAATAGAGATGATTTATGCCTCCTATGTAAGCATTTATATCTTCTGGTTCGACCTTAAGATAGTCTGCTATATATTCTCTTACTCCAAACGCTCCAGTACATAATCCATATGCTTTTACCTTTGTCTCTCTCAGAACTACTCTCGTAAGGGGTGTTAATGGATTTGAATAATTGAACATGTAGGCCTCTGGACATAGATCCTCCATATCTCTTGCTATCTCTAGTAATACTGGGATATGTCTTAGGGCGCGCATTATTCCACCAGGTCCTACCGTATCACCAACAGTCTGCTCTATGCCGTATTTCCTAGGTACATTAACGTCTGTGTGGGTTGCCTCTATACCACCTACTCCTATGGTTATTATGACGAAATCTGCTCCATCGAGAGCTTTCTTTCTATTAACATATTTTTCAATTCTCACCTTTTCCTTCTTCAATTTATTGATCATTTTCTCTCCAACTTTATACATAACCTTAAGCACATCTGGATTTATATCAACTAGAGCTATGGTTAGGGATTTCTCCTTAGCAATATTACTTATGATAAGTCCTTTTAGCAGGGACGGTGTAAATGTCAGACTTCCAGCACCTATTAGCACTATCTTAACTTCATCTCTCATGCTTATCCCTTCATTCATTAGATAGCTTTACACGTATATGGCTTACTTGGCATCCATTAGCATGTAGGACTGCTATCTAGTGATATTTATAAATCTCATGACTTCAATAATGAATAATGATGAAATATGTCTGGCATAAGACTACATGACGGTGATACAGTAGTCTTTGTAGGCGATAGCATAACTGACTGTGGGAGACGGCAACATCCACCATTGGGATCAGGGTACGTCTATATTTTCGCTAATCTCCTTCTAGCGAAATATCCTGATAAAAAGATCAACGTTATTAACGCGGGGATTAGCGGAAATACTGTTGTGGATCTAAAAGATAGATGGGAGGACGATGTGCTAAGTCTAAAGCCTAATTTCATATCAATATTAATAGGAATAAATGATATTCATCGCATGCTTGCTGGACAACCTGGTTATGATCCAGAGAGCTATTATAGAAATTATTGTGACATACTTATGCTTACCAAAGAGCGTCTAAAAGACGTTGAGATACTTTTGCTATCACCCTTCTATATAAGTAAAGTAACGACGCCTAATACTCACCGTAGCAGAGTTCTAGAAGTTATTCCTAAATACATTGAAAAAGTAGAGTTACTAAGTAAGGAGTTCTCAACGCTCTATATAAATCTCCATACGGTATTTCAGTCATTACTGAAATATAGAGAACCTACAGCTTATGCTCCCGAGCCTGTCCATCCTAATTTCGCTGGACATATGGTCATTGCACTATCCATTCTAAATGTATTGGAGACATAATATTTTGTGATTCATTACATTAATTATTTTTATTATGTTACGTTAAAGAAAGGTGAGCTACTAATGTGTTGAGCTTAAAAGCTTAAGCTATCGAGCGATATCATGAAGCACTATATAGTCACTAGTCTATACTTCCTTTGTCCTATTCCTAACTTTTCGGCTTCTTCAAGTAGTATCCACCATGGTATTTCTGGATAGAATACTTTCAACTTATCCTCTCCTGCTGGTATGTATTCAATACTTCCATCCTTCTTAGGATTGAATGCTGGCATTGAATTTATTAGATCTACTGAGGCTTGATCTATTGCCACAGGATCATACGATGCTAAGATCCCTATGTCTGGTATCACTGGTGTTTCTAATGTAGTTGCGCAGTCGCATAACCTGGTGATGCTCGTTAATACATTTATAAAGAGTACCTTTCCTTCTTCAAATGTCTGAAGTACACCATATACCGCTTCTGCTGCCCTCTTTAACATTTTCTCGGCGTGTTCTCCTCCTCCCCACATCATCCTTACTGCATGGAATCTGCATATTGCAACACAATCTCCGCATCCTACACACTTATTGTAATCTATATGGGCCTTGCCATTAACTACCGATATTGCACCATATGCACAATGCCTTGCACAGATACCACATCCTGTACACCTTTCCTCAACTACTTGAGGTTTTGCGGCTGCATGCATATCAAATTTCGTCTTTCTCGCACAACATCCCATCGCTACGTTTTTTAGTGCACCTCCGATTCCAAATGATATGTGAAACTTGAAATGAGTTAAGACTATCATAGCATCTGCATCTGCTATAACTGAAGCAACGGCTACTGCTCCAAGCTCTCCAGGTACTTTTACCTCTCTGTAATCATGCCCTAAGAGCCCATCTGCTATTATTATAGGTGCGCCCACTGTAGCGATGTCGAAACCATTTATAGCTGCAGTCTCTAGGTAGTCTACTGCAGTCCTTCTATATCCGGAGTATAGCGTTGTCGTATCCGTTAAAAACGGCAGTGCTCCCTGTCTCTTAATATATTCTACTATAACTCTCACTACTTGTGGCCTTAGATGCCTTATGTTCCCCCGTTCTCCAAAGTGCATCTTTATAGCTACTAGCTCTCCTTGTTGTATCCTGTCTTCAAATTTAGTTCTGTTTAATAATCTCTCCATTGTCGAGATTATATTCGATACATGCCTTCCAAACCTTATACAGTATACCTCCGACATATTATCCTCCTATTCATCAAAGCTTATTCTACTATGAGCATCTCCCATATATTAATATTCACACCTATTTATATCATCCATTCTGAGACGTTTAAATAAATGCATAATAATGATCTTATCTTCATCTACTCATTCCATTATTAGTCTAGCACTGATTCCTGCGATATCCCTAATTAACTTCTGTATTACTTCCGGACTTGCAGGTAACCTTCGTCTATCACTCCTAGGTATCCTAACTGTGTTCTCTTCGCTTCCATCTGGGAGCCATAACACATTTATTCCTAATAGCCTACATGGTGCTATGATCTGCTCCACGAGTAATCTTAAATTACTAGTCTTCTCCACTAGTCTTACCTTTAACCCTAACTCTCCACTTAATATTCGTGCAATTCTAGTCCATGGAGGCCTCATTGCATTCTCTGCCCCGCTTATCAAAATCACTACTACATTATCTGCTCTGTATGCTCTATGATAGGTTATATTCTTCAACTCAGGGAACTTACCTGACTCCTCTAATCTCACTAGTATCTTCAGTATTTCAAAATCTAACTCTGTTACTTCCCCTCTTCTTATTTTCTCTTGACATCTAGGACATAAGACTCCAGATTTAATATCGAAATAGCAT
>Ga0180301_10004205_pt1 | contig 11132 bp, 11 predicted proteins | sample GuaBasSediGuay16_FD_121797 | JGI IMG/M metagenome (GOLD analysis project Ga0180301, IMG submission 121797) | Subseafloor sediment microbial communities from Guaymas Basin, Gulf of California, Mexico - Guay16, Core 4569-2, 12-15 cm | ecosystem: Environmental > Aquatic > Marine > Hydrothermal... | reverse complement strand
GTCACGGTCAGGGGCAATGACGCGACTGAGATACTCAAGACCCTGCTCCGTGCAGTGGATGACAGGGTGAGGCCGTCACAGTTCGACGAGAACGGGAACTTCTCGTTCGGCGTGCCGGAATATATCAGCATACCCGGCATAAAGTACGACCCTGAGATAGGCATAATGGGCATGGACGTCTGCGTGACGCTTGAGAGGCCGGGATTCAGGATAAAGAGGAGGGCCATAAAAAGGAAGAAGGTCGGAAAGAAGCACAGGATAAGCAAGGAAGAGGCCATGGAATGGGCCAGGGGGGAGCTCGGCATAAAGGTGACAGAGAAGGAGGAATGATATGACATACGAAAGGGATAGGAACCAGCTGAAAAACAAGCCGCTCAAGCTTGAGAGGTTTGACAAGTTCAACAAGCCGAAGAAGAGGAAATTCGGCAAGAATATTCACAAGTGCAGGAAATGCGGGAGGACGGGCGGCGTCATCCGCAAGTACGGCCTGATGTATTGCAGGCAGTGCTTCAGGGAGACCGCGAAGAAGCTCGGATTCGAAAAGAGGTGATATGGCATGAAGCACGACCCAATAGCAGACGTGTTCAGCATACTCAAGAACACGGAGAACATAGGAAAGAAGACCTGCGAGATTCCGAACTCAAGGCTGATAAGGAACATCCTCAAGGTGATGCAGAAGAGGGACTATATCGGGGACTTCAAGGAGACGGACAGCGGCAAAGGCATAGAAGTGAATCTCAGGGGGAAAATAAACGACTGCAACGTCATAAAGCCGAACTTTTCGGTCAAGAAGTCGGACATAATAAAGTTCGAGAAGAGGTACCTCCCCGCGAACAACATAGGCATACTCATAATGACCACGTCGAGTGGCATAATGGACCAGCAGGAAGCTGCCAAGAAGGGAACAGGCGGCAGGCTGCTGGGTTACGTGTATTAGAGGTGTTGGCATGGCAAAGAAGAGATCAAGGCAGACGAGCGCCGGGATAACGAAGGAGATAAAGGACGCCATGGATAGCGGCAAGCTCGTAATAGGCAGCAACAGCGTGATAAAGGGCCTGAAGAATGGGGCCATGGAATACATAATATGCTCATCGAACATGCCAGAGAACAGGAAGAGGGACATAAACCACTATGCGTCCGTCTCAAAGACTGGCGTGCGTGACTTCGAAGGCGATTCCGCCAAGCTGGGAGAGACGTGCGGAAAGCCCTTCAATGTCCTTTTAATAGGAATAAAGAAATAATCAAGGGATGCAGGTTAGCATATGACGGTAAAGCTGAGCACGGACAGCATAAGGATAATAGCACTGTTCGAGAAAGTGACGAACGTGCATGCAAAGGATTGTATAATAAACGACAAGGAGATATACTTCGTTGTCGGCAAGGACAAGGTCGGCCGTGCCATAGGCAAGAACGGCTCCAAGATGAAGGACCTCAGGAGGATGCTGGCAGGCAGGCATGTGAAGATATTCGCCTACGGCGACAATCTTGAGGATTCGGTGAAGAGCATGATACCGAACGCCAGCAAGGTGGAGATAAAGGACGATTCGGTGTTCGTCTCCGTGCCAGGGAACGAAAAGGTGTCGGTCATAGGCAAGAACGGGCGGAACATAAACGCCATAAGGGAAATATTAAAAAGGCAATTCGATGTAAAGAAATTAAAGCTGCTGTGATACAGATATAATAGGTGATGATCATGAAGGTCAAGATATTGAGCAAGAAGGGAGAGAAGCTGAGCTTCCTGCTGGAGGACTCAACCCCGGCGTTCGCTAACGCGCTCAGGAGGGTAATCATGACAGAGGTGCCCGTGCTCGCTGTTGAGTGGGTGGACATCCACGACAACAACTCCATATTGTTCGATGAGATGATAGCAAGCAGGCTGGGGCTTATACCGCTGAAGTTCGACCCGTCCAAGTTCAGCAAGCCCGACGAATGCAAATGTGGCGGCAAGGGATGCCCTCTGTGCCAGGTGGTCCTGGCCCTTGAGAAGACCGGTCCGGGAACAGCATACTCAGGCGACTTGAAGTCGTCCAACAAGGACGTGAAGCCTACCAGCCCGGCGTTTCCCATAGTGGACCTGCTCAAGAACCAGGGCGTGAGGCTTGAGGCCATAGCAAGGCTCGGTACAGGCAAGCAGCACGCCAAGTTCCAGGCAGCCAATGCAGCATACCAATACTACCCCGAGGCCATAACGCATGACATAGAGAAGGCCAAGAAGGCACTGAAGCCGTGCCCGGCCGATGTCATGGAAGCCAAGGGCACCAAGGTCACGATAAACGACCCGGCCAGATACGAAACGTGCATGAGGTACGCTGACCTCAGCGAGGGCGGGTTCGAGATAAAGTGCGACCCGACTAGGTTCATATTCAACGTGGAGTCCATATCAGGCCTGGACCCCGGGTACATAGTCACCAAGGCGGCTGAGATACTCGAAGGCAAAGCAGAAGGCTTCATGAAAGAGCTTTCCAAGGTATGAGACCCGCTTCTTTCACAAATATATACGCGAAACGCTAAAAATTAAGCATGTCAGTGAAGCTTGTCAGCGTCTGGGTTCTCGGCGGCGTGCTCATGCTGATGGGCACATGGATAGTCCAGAACCTCGAGATAAACGTCGGTGTTTCCAGCATATCCTACATAATAGCCATACTAATAGCGCTCGTGATGTTCCTTCTATCCGGTCTCTGCTGGATATCCGTTGCAGTGGCCACAAGGCACAAGTTCGGATAAGGCTTTTTTTATGCTACGCCAATATTAAATGGGTATGAGAGGCCTAAGCCCTAACATAGCGATAATAATATTGATGCTCATAGCCGTGGCTTTCGGCGGGGTAGCATGGTCCTATATATCCATGTTCTCCGGAGCCCAGACGTCCAAGGTGGTTGTCACCCCGCCTGGCGGCAGCACATGCGGCGTCTTCCAGAGCGCCAAGGTGGTCCTGGTCAACGCGGGCACTGACACGATAAACATAACAGACCCGCCCCAGACAGAGTTCATGAAGATAGGGAACAATGTCCCTAACTCGGGATTCGAGCTTGACGATGACGGCAACAGCAAGCCTGACAACTGGGGCGAGGACGATACAGAAGCCGAGACCGTGGATGTGGTCCTGGCCACGGACGTCTCGTATAGCATGGCGGACTGCATGGACTCCAGGGACATAGAGCCTGACATGGGCACCATACTGATGTATCATTTCGACGAGGACGGGGCTATTGACGAGTCCGGGTGGGAAAACCACGGAGACCTCAAGAACGGCGTCCAGTACCTGCCCGACGGCGGCAGGGTAGGCGGCGGCATGCTGTTCGACGGAAGCAACGATTACATACAGCTGGACAGCAACGAGAGGATAAACGGGCTGGAAGACATCACCATAGAGGCCTGGATATACATAAAAGAGATGCACGACAATATGGCCATCGTGAGCAAGCATTACAGGGAGTATGAACTCGACCTCTATGATGGCGGCAGCATACTGTATTTCTTCAGGGGCAACGGCGGCTCATACAGTAGCATAAATGCCCAGTATACGTTCCATGAGAACACATGGTACCATGTTGCAGTCACGTCAGAAGGCAGCAGCTATAGCCTGTACGTGAACGGCGATAAGGTGGCATCAAAGACAATGAGCCTGAGCCCGCCGGACGTGAATAACAGGGAACTCACCATAGGGAGGCGCTCGGGTAGTTCCCTGTACTTCGACGGCATAATAGACGAGGTGTACATATACGGCAGGGCACTCCCTGAGAATGAGATAAAGTCGCATGCAAGGGCGCTGGAATGCGCTGATGACGGGAGGAATGACATGCCCTCTTGGTGCAGGTACGAGACCGCGCACTGCCCGAATGCACAGAACTCGACGGCTGAAGAGAAGTACTTCGTAGGGACACCGTCAGACTTCAAGATAGTAGAGATGGCGGCTGAGTATGACATGCAGTCCCATACAGGGAACTGCCAGGACTACATGGGATGCTCCAGCAGCGTTTGCGAGGACAACACCAAGGTCTACAGCGGCACGAGCGACAGCAGCCTCTATTACGTATCAGACGGCTGCGGCTCGGACTGCGACATAGGTAACATATACAGCGGCGACGTCGTATACGTGCCTTATGACGAGAGCTGCCCGGCCGACCATCCGTACCAGAACGGCTACAACTACGTTGACTGCCATGATTACAACTCTACGACATGCGGCTCAATGCCCTGCCCCACCAACTATTACAGGACGGGGGAGGGGATCACCCAGGTAATACAGGACAACTGCAACGGCATGTGCGACAATGGCCCGGTATGCATGGGTGACAGCGTATGCGTGGAGACATCGAGCTGCCCGTCCGGCTACACAGAATGCGAGGACTGCAACAGCACTTGCAGGGACTTCGAGACCGTATGCTGCGAGACAGGCCGCATAGAGAGGGAATGCATGAACCATACCTACACCTGCTGCACCAAAGAGAGGAAATGCTACGAGACCAAGGAGGACAAGTGCATAGCGGATACTGACTACGCTCACGAATGCTGCGACCCGCTCGTGAAGTGCAGCGCCATGGGCAGCGAGCATGCTGTTGATGAATGCCAGCCGGGCCTGCTCAACGGGAAGCCCGACCCTGCCAGCTGCCAGAACTATGACATGTGCGTCTCCGAGAACGGGGCGTGCTTCATATGCGATTCCGTGGCCATAAGGCTTGCCAAGAAGCTCGGCCACAGGTTCATAGACAACGTTTTCGCTTATGCTCCGAACCTTGCCAGAATAGGGCTGGTATCATACGGGACCACGCTGGACAGCTCAAAGGAGCTCACCGAGAGGGGGAACGCGGGACAGGGTCACTTCGACCTCGTGAATGACGTTGATTCGTATACATACAGGCAGGGAGCGGCCGGGGAGACCTGCATATCGTGCGCAGTGAGCGAGTCCATAAGCATAATAACGAACCCCCCTGACGGGAACATGGCAGACAGCCTCTATGTGGTCATAATGAGCGACGGCGAGGCGAACAGGTGCCTCGACGGCAGGGTGGACGGAGAGAGCGGCTGCGATGCGTCCCAGGAGGCCATAGACATTGCATGCGACTACAACACCAACAACCCAGACAACCCCATAGTCTTCTACACGATAGGGTTCGGCAAGGAGGCGGGCGCGCCCACTCTCCAGGGCATAGCAGACTGCTCCGCTGAAGGGAGCTACTTCCAGGGCGACGACCCGCAGCAGCTCTCCGGTATATACGAGGACATAAGCGAGAGGATAGGCAATGCCGGCCTGGACGCGGTCAACAAGGTATACGGGGACTATTCCATGAACCTGCAGGCTGACCAGCCCCTCCCGGTGGCCACGAGCGACGTCTTCGACATATACCAGTCGAGCGCTGACCGTTTCATGCTATCCTTCTACAAGATGCTGGACCTAAAGGCAGGAGTGGTGCTGAACGTCACCATATACCTATACAACATAGCGGGTGACCCAGTTGGAAGGTCATGGAAGGTGTATGACACCCCTGTGACAGACACCGGATTCAGCAAGGAGGAGATAATGATAGACATGCCCCCAACCGCGAGGAAGGCGTCCGTCAAGTTTGAGTTCAGCGGCAACACAGGGAACGGGGGCGGGATAATAATAGATGACATCTTCCTTGGACCTCAGATAAAGTGTGTCAAGGAGGGCGACGGCTACAGGTGCGGGGACATATTCATAATAAAGCTCAGTGATGACGGCGAACTCTACCCGTACTTCAAGAATAACCCCCTGAGGCCCCAGGAATCCACCATACTGAAGGATGCCAACTGCAGGGGGGAGTGCAGCTACATGATAATAACGTCCTCAGGAACGATAAATGCCGATATCAAATGCTAAGACAGGACGCGCATGGGTAACCTTTTAAAGTATTTATATACTAAACATACCAATAAATCACAAAACTGAGTGGTAGCCAATGAGCCAGTTCGCTGCAAGAAACATGAAGAAGAGAAGGAAGAAGTTCAGGTGGAGGTCTACCAAGCACAAGAGGCACGCCCTCGAGCTCTGGAAGAAGGACCCGCTTGGGGGCGCACCCATAGGCAAAGGCATAGTGCTGAAGAAGAAGGGTGTTGAGCAGAAGCAGCCCCACTCCGGCATAATAAAGGCAGTCAGGGTGCAGCTGGTCAAGAACGGCACACAGGTGACGGCATTCGTGCCAGGTGACAACGCCATAAGGTTCATAGACGAGCACGATGAGGTAATGCTCGACGGCATAGGGGGCTCTCAGGGCGGTGCGATAGGGTCGCAGCACGGCATAAAGTACAAGGTCGTGGCTGTCAACGGGGTGTCCCTTAGCGAGCTCATGCGCGGGAAGAAGGAGAAGCCGAAGGGCACTTGAGGTGCATAATCATGGCAGACAAGATGCTTTTGTTCGGGAAATGGGACTTCTCTGAGGTCAAGGTTGATGACGAGGGCCTGAAGAACCAGATAAACCTCAAGCCGGTCATACTGCCGAGGACCGGAGGGAGGTCAGCAACCACACCTTTCCACAAGAACGACGCCAACATAGTGGAGAGGTTCATAAACAAGCTCATGGTACCAGGCCACAGAGGCAAGAGGCACAAGATAACATCCGGAAGGTGCACCGGGAGCACGCAGGTGATAACACGCTCAGTGGAGGACGCCTTTGGCATAATAGAGGAGAAGACCAAGCAGAACCCTGTCCAGACCCTGGTGAAAGCCATAGAGAACTCTGCCCTGCTCGAGGAGATAGCGGCCTACAGGCTTGGCGGCATAATAGCAAGGCAGGCTGTCGTAGTGGCTCCTCAGAGGAGGCTTGACATGGCGCTCAGGCACCTTACCCAGGGCATATACAAGACATCCTTCAAGAACAAGAAATCGCTGGCCGAGGTCATAGCAGACGAGCTGATAGCTGCTGCCAACAACGACCAGAAATCCTTCGCTGTCTCCGAGCGCAACAGGATAGAAAGGGAAGCCGAGGGCGCAAGATAAGCTATTTTTTCCTTATAGAACGGTTCTAGCTCCAGCTATGGACCAAAGGCTTATATTTCTGTGATATCAAATAATATCTTGTAATATCATTTACTCAGGAGGTGCTTAATGGGACTTAAGATAAAGGGCATAATGAGCCAGAAGAAGGGAGAAAAGACCTGCGGCAAGTGCGGGAGTGCCATGAAAAGGCATAAAGGGAAGACGCTTGACGGTGTCGAGTACATCTACTTCAAGTGCCACGAATGCGGGGAGAAGCTCGTTGACATAGGGCAGCTCCGGGAATTCGTGCAGAACTACAGGACAATGAAATCGTACAATGTCAAGGTGAGCAAATGGGGCCGCAGCCTTGGCATAAGGATACCGAAGGAGATAGCATCCAAGCATGGCCTCGGCGACGGCATGGAGGTCAGGGTGCTGCCGGAAGATAACGGTTTCAGGATAATAGCGGAAAAGCCTACAGAGGAGTGACCTGCGTGGGCTCATCCTTTGACTTGTCCCTCTCCAGCCTGTACATCGAGCCTGTCATGCCTTCTGACATCCGTTCCTCGTGCGTTATGAGGAAGACCTGCTCGGCAAACATATCCATCTTCTCCCTGAGCACGGACGCGAGCCTCTTTATGGCGTTGTGGTCAAGGTTATGCGTGGGCTCATCGAGTATGAGCCATTTGAGATTGGGAATGAATGCCATCGAAAACGCCATCCTGAGAGCCAATGATGCCATGCTCCGCTCGCCGCCCGATACAGTCCCTTCGACGGATACCCATTCATTCCCCTCCTTCAGCTGCAGGACATAATCATCCTCTATTGCAAGCCTTATGTCCTGGAAATCTGCGTAGGGGTATATTTCTGTCCACACCCCGCTCATCGTATCGTTCACGTTCCTGAGGAACTCCTCCCTGAGACCATCCTGAGTTAGCTTCATGGCATCCTCAAAGACGCCGAGGTCCCTGACTATCCTCTCATCCCTCTCAAGCTCCTCCTCATAACGCCTGGCGAGGTCCTTCCTCTTCCTCAGATCATCAAGGGCTTGCTCCTTGTCGGCTATTCGCTGCCTTATGCCGGACACCCTTTCGTTGAGCATGCTCCTCTTCGCAGAAATATCATAATATTCTTTCCTCAGCTTCTTCAGCTCCCCCTCGCTGAAGCCTTCCTTAAGGCCCTTTAATGATGATTCCAGGTCATCCTTCTCTTTCACGAGCTTGTCCAGCCTGTCCTGCATACCCTTTAGCCCCTCAAGCGATTCTCTTGCCGATTTCAGCCTTTCCATATCGAGCTTTATGCCCACGGTGCGCTCTTCCATCCTGTTTGCGCTTTCGGTGAGCTTTCCCATGGTCTCTGCTACCTTATTCGCTCTTTCCCTCAGCTTCCTGTCCTCCTCCTTTCTGCTGTCGAGTAGTGCCTTCCTCTTCTCTTCGGTTATGTTGCTGTCGCAAACGTAGCATTTTGCCCCTGTCTTCTCAAGCGATTGCATGCTCTCTGAATTCATTTTTATCATGCTGTTAAGGGATGCCATCTCGTTCCTCTGGCGCTCGATGCTCTTCCTGACCCCGTTCAATGCTGACTGGACCCTCTCCAGCTCTGAGCTCTTGCTCTCCTCTTCCCTTTGCAACGCTTCTTGCGTCTTCCCACCCAGGCGCTCCTTGGCCGTTGATATAGAATCTTCGAGCTGCCTTATCACTGATTTGGAGCTTTGGAGGTCAGCTGATATGCGGTTCATCTCCTTCTCGAAACCCTCGAGCTTCGCTATCCTGTCCTCTATGGGGGCCATTGACTTCTCAATGCCTTCCAGCTCTGATGAAGCCGATTTCAGCTCTCTTGACAATTCTTCCAGGGCAGATTTGCCCTCCTTCTCCTTGCCTTCTATGCCTTCCTTCCTTATGTCCTCTACCACGCGCGCTTTGTCCTCCATCCTCCCCCGAACCTTGTTCCTGAGACCTACTGCTTCGGACCTGGCGCTCTCGAACCTGTCGACCTTCAGCATCCGGTCTATCTCATCCTTCCTCCGCCCCCTCGGTATCCTGAGAAAATGCTCTATCCCGTTCTGCTCAGAGTATATGGCCTTTGAGAATAGGTCATAGTCTATGCTCAGGGCTCTCATGACATCGGAAGTCACACCTCTTGCGTTCACGTTTAGTGTCCTTCCATCCCGCTTTATCTCTGCGCTGCTCTTCCCCTTCCCCCTCACTATAGTCCTCGTTATGGTATACGAACTACCATCGTTCTCGAAATCCAGCTCCACGCAGCATGAATCCTTCTGTTCGGGTTTCTTCATTATTACTCCATCCATGGATACCCTTCTGGACTTCAGTGAAGGGAAGGTCCCAAAGAGAGCGAATGATATGGCCTCCATCACGCTCGTCTTTCCCGACCCCATTATGCCTATGAGCCCGTTCACTCCGCTTGAGAATGTCAGTTCCGAGTCTTCATGGGACTTCCAGTTCTTCAGCCTTACCCTGGTTATCATACCCCCACCATGCTATAATTGGGTTCCTGCTTTTAATGGTTTCCATCGCGGGCTTCATTGCCTTTATGTTGCCGGTTCCGGGGGACAATTACCTTACAGACGGGTAGACTTTAAATAACTACACAACGTATAATTATACAATGGGTGGGTTATCCGGGGGTCTTTTTGTAAGGTAACTCTCGAGCCATCACAGTCTGGGGTTTTCAGGGGGATTTGGTTGGTATACGCCAAATATATCAAAAGGAATGGAAAGAGGTTCGGTCCGTACTACTACAAGAGCGTCAGGGACAAGGACGGCACAGTGAGGAACATATACGTCGGAAGGACCCCCCCAAAGGCGGAGAAGCTCAGGAAGCCGCCGGCTGATTTCTCCCCTTCCCGGAAGAGCCCCCATTCAGTCATATCAAACGCACGGACATTCCACGAGCAGTACAAGAGGTCATACGTGCCTGTTACCTTGCTGGTCATGGTAGCCCTAGCAGCCTTCATCATGCAGCCCGTGCCCACCGGGCTGATAAGCGCGGACCTGCAGACCGTCTCCTATTCCCCTGGAGAGGTGTTGAACGGTTTCGTCTCGATGGAATTCGGTCCCCAGGACCTACTGCCGACGGATGCCCTCGTAGAGGTGTCCGTGGGGAACCGCACCAGCAGGATGCCGCTGGACGAGTTCCTTTCGTCTTCTGGTTCTTCTGTGCCGTCAGGTTCGGGAACCTACTATAAGTCAGGCAGGCCCCTTGGCGGAAGCGGCGAGGGCTTCGGCCTGCCCGGTGTCAAAAGCCGCCCCATCACGCTCGATTTCTCGTACAACCTTACAGTAATGCATCCCACTGCTATCACGATCCCGTATAACACCACCCGGGAGATAACCGAGGAAGTCTTCAATGAGACCCTTAACCGGACCGTGAACGTGACTACCACCCAGACAGTCACGCTCCATAACACCACGGTGGAGACGGCTTCCTATTCCGAGCTCGTTGAAGGCACCGTGTCTGCAGGCTCCCCCCACGTGCATGAGACATGCTTCAACATTACCGACTACTCGGTCAGCGTGCTTTCGGTTAGCACAGGCAACAGGACCCTGCCGAATGACACCATTTCAGTGGACTTCGACGGGGACAGCTTCGTAACCACTACCGGATACTCGGAGACAGAAGAGGGCTTTGGGGAAGGGTATCTATCCAACAGGACGGAAGAAGTGAGAGTGGGGATGCGTACATTCAACCTGACGGCGCCGGAAGAGCCCGGCACATATGAATTGAGCATAAGGCTGGTATACAACGGCTCGACCATAAGCGAAACCAATATGAGCATAATCGTTGACCAGCCGTTCGCTGACAGGGATGGCGACGGGTACACGATAGGAGAGGATTGCGACGACAGCAATGCCTCCATATCACCTGGAGCCAATGAGACCTGCGACGGCATAGACAACAACTGCGACGGCAGGATAGATGAAGGCTGCGAGCCAGAGCCGGAATGCGCCGAGAACCAGACCATGCCATGCGGCAACAGCACAGGGATATGCACCGAAGGCATGATGATATGCATCAACGGCACATGGTCAGGCTGCCTGAACGCCACGCTACCGGCCCCCGAGGCATGCGACGGGCTTGACAACGACTGCGACGGTGTGGTAGACGACGGGTGCAACATTACCAACATCACCGAAACCAATATAACGGTTGAGGAGAAGGTCATACAGTACGGGGC
>Ga0180301_10004204_pt1 | contig 11135 bp, 6 predicted proteins | sample GuaBasSediGuay16_FD_121797 | JGI IMG/M metagenome (GOLD analysis project Ga0180301, IMG submission 121797) | Subseafloor sediment microbial communities from Guaymas Basin, Gulf of California, Mexico - Guay16, Core 4569-2, 12-15 cm | ecosystem: Environmental > Aquatic > Marine > Hydrothermal... | reverse complement strand
GTTGACCTATCAGCAGATACCACGGTAGAACCAGACCTACTTAGGCTTATACGCTCGGTTCCACCAAGGGACAGTTTTCCACACGCTTCATATTACATAATAACAGACAGCACAAAAGTAGTGCTTAATGAAGACGGCTCTTTTGAGAAAGAGATCTATTTTCTTGCCAAAATTTACACATATATGGGCAAGAGACGACTTGCCAACTACAAAATCTATTATAACGCCGACTTCCAAAAAGTCGAACTTCTCCGCGCGAGAACTATAAACGGCGATAAGGCTATGCCTATAGAACCCTCCTCGATTAACGACATAACCCCACCCGAATATTCCGATGCATCGATATACGGTAATCTTTTAGCCAAGGTTCTGTCGCTTCCCGCGGTGAGCGAAAGCTCCGTTGTAGAGATACATGCCAAAATAAAAACTGGCAAAGACGCACCGATACCATTCGGTGCCATGGAAGTTCTTGTTAGAACTGAACCCTCAAGAAAAACATTCTATGAGGTCGACTACCCGAAAGGCAAGAAAATAAGCTTTCTTTCGGCAACCGGCGCGCCAAAACCGACAAAAAAACCGGGCATGCTTCGATGGATTATAAAAAGTTATGAAGGCGTCAACTACGAACCGGGGACGCCGCCACTAAGAGAAGTTTTCCCAACTATTTTCTACTCAGCCTCAAAGAGCTGGGCGGATGAAGCAAAATTCATATATACGCACATTTCACCTAAAATAGTTTTAAACGATACAATAAAAGCAATAGCTGATTCGCTCATTAAAGGCAAGAAAGGCAAGGAAATTCTATCTGCATTGCTCAGGTTCGTCCAGGATAGATTTACACAGATAAACACCAAGTTCGAATACCACGGTTTCGTTCCTCACAGCGCGGCTGAAGTTCTTAGAAACGGCAGAGGTGATTCGAAAGACCTTTCTGTGTTGCTTATCGCGCTTCTAAAAGCAGCGAAAATACCTGCCAAGCCAATGCTGATATCATCCTACGGCGCGAAAATCTTCAATATTCCGACAGCTTACCAATTCAATAAGGTGGTCGTGTCGGCGGTGCTTAACGGAAAGACCTACTACCTCGACCCGTCGTCACAATATGCGCCGCTAAACTTTTTGGGACCCGCTGCGGGCGGCTATGCGTTACTGGTAGACCTTGGAACGAAGAAACTCACCAAGCTTCCAGCGGACATCCCTGAAAGCAACATGGCTGTTTACTCTTTCGACATAGGTGTTGACCTCGACGGCAGAGCCGAAGGGAGCGTTGGGGTTACTGCCAGCGGCGTACCGGGGGAAAAACTGAGAAAATTTTTCAGGTACAAGAAAAAGTCGCAGATAAAACAGACACTGCAGGATGCAGCATCAAAGGTTATTCCCGGTGCAAAATTTGATGGCGATACCATTTTCGAGAACATAAACACAAATGAGGGTATGGCATCGGTTCAATTCACCATATACGCGGAGCAGTACATGATAAGACAGGGTAATATGGCTATAATATGGTTTCCTGAACTGCCTTTCGAGTTAGTTGATATTCCCAACATATCTCTCGATGAAAGGAAACTCCCGCTTTTCGTCGATTATTCGCGAAAAATAATGCTCCAGAATGTGATAAAATTCCCTGCCGATTATGAGGTCGTTTACGCGCCGCCCATGCAGAACATAAAAACGCCTTTCGGAACATATGTAGTTTCCGGACAATACGGTGATTATTCTGCTGTTTACAACATTGCGTTCACCCTTAATAAGAAAGTAATAAAGCCCGAAGAATACATAAAATTCAAGGAACTTGTAAAAAACCTACACAAAAAGGCAAACAGAATTATACTTTTAAAGTTGGAGGAATAAATATTGGAGGCGTTGAAGATGAAAAAGCGATTAATCTATCTTTTAATATTGCTCACGATATTCGGGGCAATAGCCGTAGTTTTCGCTTTCCAAGGAACTACCAATAACATTTACAAACAAATAACGCTCCTTGGCAAGGTGGCAAGCGTTATCTACAAGGACTATGTCGACCCCATCGACTATAGGAAACTCATAAAAGGTGCTATTGATGGCATGACTTCGACACTTGACCCGCATACGGTATTTTTCACACCAACACAATACAAGGAACTTCAAGTCGATACACGCGGCAAATTCGGTGGATTGGGGATACAAATAGGCATAAGAAATGGCTGGCTTACGATAATAGCTCCTATAGAAGGCACACCAGCTTACCGTGCAGGACTTCAGGCGGGCGATAGAATAATAAAAATAGAAGGCAAATCCACATGGGGAATAACAGTTGAGCAAGCGGTGAAAAAGCTTCGCGGCGAACCCGGAACTAAAGTAACAATAACGATTCAACGCGAAGGAGAACCAGAACCGTTCGATGTAACCATAACGAGAGACATAATCGAGATAAAGCCCGTACCGTTTTATGGAATGACAGAGGAGGGAGTCGGATATATAAGGCTTTCAAGCTTCTCAGCCGAAGCCGGACATGCAGTTAAAAATGCCCTCGAGGACCTTATAAGCCAGGGTGCTAAAGGAATAATACTCGACCTGCGATACAACCCGGGAGGACTTTTAAGCCAGGCTGTTGCGGTAGCCAATCAGTTCCTTCCCAAAGATGCGCTCGTGGTTTATACAAAGGGACGCTCATTCTTCCAGAACCGTCAGTATTACACGGACCACGATGGGGTCTATAAGGAAGGTAAACTTATCGTTCTCGTCGACCGTGGTAGCGCATCCGCATCGGAGATAGTGGCAGGTGCTATACAGGATCACGACAGAGGGCTTATAATGGGCACGAACACATTCGGCAAAGGACTCGTTCAAAGCATAAGGCCACTCGACGGCGGAACAGCACTAAAAATAACTACTGCAAAATACTACATACCCAGCGGAAGGTGCATCCAGAAAGAGGACTACCTTCTTCGGCGAAACTGCGCTATAATCCCCGATACTGCTCTTTACAATCCCGACACTCTGGACCCGTGGAGCTGGATATACGAAAGGCAACCTCCGGACACATCAGATACCAGCAAGGCGAAAAAGGAAAGGGAAAAGCCGATTTTTTACACAGCCAAGGGACGAATTGTTTACGGCGGTGGCGGTATAACACCTGACATTAAATTCGAACCACCCTTGCTAACACGCCTTGAGGCGGAACTCGAGCGTAAAGGGCTGTTTTTCGACTTTGCTGTCCACTATGTTGCGATCCACAAGAATGCGATAAAATCACCTGATTTCGAGGTAACGGATGAGATGATAGAGGAGTTCAAGAAATTCCTCAAGGAAAAGAACTTCACCTACAAAACGCGCTCGCAGCTCGTTCTCGAACAGCTTGATTCGATAGCAGTCCAAGACAGCCTTTCGGAGGAGACGATGAAACAGCTTGAGGCGCTAAAAGTTCGTCTCGAGGCAGAGAAGGAGCACGAATTCGCGCGAAGCCTCAACTACATCAAGCGAGCAATAAAGCGAGAACTGGTCTCAAAGCTATTTGGACTTAAGGAAAGATATAAGCAAATAACGCTAAAAAGTGACCCAGCCATAAGAAAAGCCGTTGAAATAATTCTTAACGACAAGGAATACAACAAATATCTCGAGGTTACCGAAAAGAAAAAATAAATCTTACTCAAGAAACCGTAAGGAGCGCGAAAATGTCGGAGAAACTCCTTTGGGAAATCAGCAAAGAGGGTAAAAAGGGTATAAGCCTTCCAGAACGAGATGTACCTGAATACCCTGCTGAGGACCACATTCCCGGTGAGATGATAAGAACCACCCCGAACAAACTTCCACAGGTTTCCGAGCCTGAGGTAGTGCGCCATTTCGTTAGAATCTCCATAATGAACCATCATGTCGACAAGGGATTTTATCCGCTCGGTTCGTGCACTATGAAATACAACCCAAAGCTTAACGAGCGCCTGGCACGGCTACCAGGATTCGCTAACCTCCATCCAGGGGTTCCATACGAATTTGCGCAGGGCGCACTGGAGTTAATGTTTCGACTCGGAGAAATGCTTTGTGAAATTGGTGGACACTCCGCGATAACTCTTCAGCCGGCGGCTGGTGCACAGGGGGAATTTGCAGGGCTATCTATAATACGGCGTTACCACGAATCCCAGGGCAACCCGCGAAAAATAGTGGTAATACCCGATTCATCCCACGGAACCAACCCCGCTTCAATAGTTTTTTCTGGCTGGCAACCGGTAGAAATAAAGTCGGGACCAGATGGCAGAATCGACCTTAAAGCTTTGGAACCCTACCTAAACGAGGACCTTGCTGCTTTGATGGTAACCAACCCCAATACCTTAGGCATCTTCGAGCGGGACATAAGGAAGGTTGCGGAAATGTTGCACTCCGTCGGGGCGCAGCTTTACATGGACGGTGCTAATATGAATGCGCTTCTGGGCATAGCTCGTCCGGGAGAATTCGGCGTCGATGCACTTCATTTCAACTTGCACAAAACTTTCTCAACGCCTCACGGTGGCGGCGGACCCGGTTCAGGTCCTGTATCTGTAGCTGAGCACCTTGCGCCTTACCTGCCCAAGCCAACGGTTAAAAAACTAAACGACGGCACTTACACAATCGATTGGGACATGCCGGACTCCATGGGTAAACTTCAGGCGTTCTGGGGCTCGTTTGGAGTCATGGTCAAGGCTTTCGCTTACATCCTTACAATGGGAAAAGACGGACTAAGGAAAACCGCTGAGGATGCCGTCTTGAATTCGAACTACCTTCTCGCCCTGCTAAAAGATTACTACGAGCTTCCTTACAAAGAAACCCCAATGCACGAGTTCGTTTTATCGGGAGAGTTTTTAAGGAAATACGGAGTGAAAACGCTCGATGTGGCTAAGCGCCTTCTTGACCTTGGATTCCATGCACCCACCATATACTTCCCGCTCATAGTCCACGAGGCACTTATGATCGAGCCAACGGAATCAGAGCCCAAAGAGATGCTCGAGGCATTTGCCGATGCCATGATTAAGATTCGTCGCGAAGCTGAGGAGAATCCGCAAGTACTGAAAGAAGCACCGCACAATACTCCTGTACGAAGGCTGGATGAAGTCAGTGCTAACAGAAATCCGATATTAACCTACTGGGACTACGAGAGTTCGCAGAAGTAGAGGACATGTTGTCGCATAAAAACTTTTGTTGCGCTGATGCAATTTTTTTGCTAATTAGAATAATACTAATATTAGGGGGCGAATATGTTTGACATAAGAAGAGCTCTGGGAATGATTGAGACTAAGGGGCTGGTTGGCTTGATAGAGGCAACAGACGCAGCCGTTAAAGCAGCAGATGTGGTCGCTGTTGACTACGAGCGCACGGGCGGTGGACTTACCATTATAAAAATAAGGGGCACAGTGGGTGCAGTTAAGGCAGCGGTTGAGGCGGGTGCGATGGCTGCGCAGCGAGTTGGCGAGTTAATAGCGGCACATGTAATACCGAACCCCGACAATGGAGTTGAGCCGATGATAACGCCTATAATGCCGCCTGGAACGCAAAAGCCTGCACTGGAATTCCACCGCTGGAAAAAGACCGAAGCCAAAAAAACAGGGGATATGAGCGTTAAGTACGACCCAAATGACCCTAAACTCGGCGAGATACTCGATAAACTTGAAAACGAAGGCGTCGAATCGCTCGACTATAACCAGTTACGCTATTTAGCAAGGCGGATAGAAGGATTCCCACTAACGAAGGCGGAAATTAGAAGCGCAGGACGAAGACAGCTAATAAAAATCCTAAAGGAGAGGAAACTTATAATTGAAAGGTAATAGTTTGCCCAAAAGCTTATTTTAACAATCAAACCATCCAAAAAAAACGGGATAGATACTACCACCTGCCAAGAATCAACAATATCTCTAAAATGCCACCTTTCGTTAAATACATCCTGATTATAACTTCGGTAACTCTCACATTGATTTTTTTAATCATATTCGTTCCCGTCTACAAAGCAGCAAAAACGATTGATTCGCTCAACAATAGCATTCCGCGCATAACATCCATAATGCGATACAATGGGGACACTCTCGATTATGAATGCTATCCCATACCTATAGATAGCATATCGCCCCATCTTATAAGAGCGGTAATCATATCCGAGGATATAGCTTTTTTCCGGCACCACGGCATAGATTGGGCAGAGCTAAAAATAGTAATCCGTCAGGATATAACGAGGAAGGGTTTCTATCGCGGTGGCTCGACCATAACGATGCAACTCGCGAGATTATTGTTCCTCTCGCCGCGTAAAACTCCTTTGAGGAAAGTTAAGGAAATACTAATAGCCAAAATCCTTGAGCGAAAACTTTCGAAACGGCGCATTCTCGAACTTTACCTTAACCTCGTCGAATGGGGTCCGCACATTTACGGAGCGCAAGCCGCAAGCATGCACTATTTCGGAATCCCTGCAAGCAAACTTACGAGAAAGCAGGCATGTGCACTTGCAGCTGTGTTGCCATCACCGAAAAAGTGGAATCCTCTTAATCCCTCAAAGGGTGTGGAAAAGCGAATCCAGATAATTTACGAAAGACTTATTAAATACGAGCAAAAATTCCCCGAAAAGCTCTGGAAAACCATGTGAAAAACAAAATTTTTTATATCCCATCAAAACTTGAAAAACCCTGTCGAACACTTATTTTCAAATTAGAGTTTAATATGCCAAGAGGATTTAAAACACTTATTATTTTTACGCTCGTATCCTTTTCATTCGGTCAATACTACTTTGGCAAGAACAAGGTCCAGCCGATAAAGTATGACTGGCGGGTCCTTCAAAGCGCACATTTCGACATATACTATTATCCTGAGGAGGACAGCATAGCGAGATTCGCTGCTCATGTGGCGGAAAGCGTTTACGATTGCTACGCTCGCCACTTCGAGTTTCATCCCTCGGATAGGATACCGATAGTAATTTACAGCTCACCAACACTTTTTGCTGAAACCCACATCGTGCCGTTCATCATACCCGAACAAATAGGTGGGTTTACCGAGTACATTCTCGAAAGGGTAGTTGTCCCCTTTGACGGCGACGCGAAGGAATTTATCCACATTCTTGCCCATGAGCTCGTTCACATATGGCAACTCGAGCTAAACCAGTTCGTCCACGATGCGCACGAGAGATTTTTCATAAACATGCCAGAACTGTGGTTCGCGGAGGGACAGGCGGAAGTTTTATCCCAGAAAGAAGGTGTTTATGAACGAAGCGAAATAATCGAAGCGTTAATAAACGAGAACCTCCTCCTACCCGCCGATTTCTACAAGATTTATGGCACATTTAAGATGTATAAGTTAGCCGAAAGCTTCCTGAGATTTCTGCGGGAGCGATATGGTCTTCACTCGGATGTGCTTATTCTTGAGAAAATGTGGACAGGTGCGTATATAGACGACATGTTTCCCTTTCTTTTCGGGGTCACGATTGAGGATGCAGGGCTGCTTTGGCGACAATGGCTTCTTAGGCGCTTTGGACAATACGCTGGCTCGCTAACACCGATAAAGTTTGCTGGCAAGGTTTTGACCCGCGACGGATACTTTGCATCGGCAGTAAGACTCGATTCCGCAACAGTCATAGCAAAGGGCAACAGGCTTGGATACAGCGGTATATACATGGTAAAGAAACGCAAAGCAAAACTTATCCGTAAAATTGAACTAACGGAAAGCAGCGAGGCGACACGATTTTTCAAAAACAGAATAGCTCTGAAAGATAGTTTGTTGGTTTTCTCAGCTAAATCAAGGGGCAAAGAAAAACTTTTCATCAAAAATATCTCTAACTCAAAAGAAAAAGCCTTTGAGCTGAAAGACATCGTGCAAATAAATTCTCCCTCCTTCACGGATGATGGTTCGATAATCTTTTCCGGAACCAGAATTTCGGGATTCCGTGATATTTTCAAGCTGAATTCAAAAACTGGGAAGCTCGTTAAAATAACTGATGACCCATACTTTGACGATGACCCAGTATCAGCAGGAGACATAACAGTCTTCGTTTCCGACCGTGGGAAAAGCCAGCGGAAATGGCTCTTCATGATGGACAATGATACGATTTATAGGCTTTGCAGCAACGCCCCAATAAACAACCCATTTTCGCCAGCCATATCTCCGTCACGGGAGAAAATTGCTTTCATAGCGGATGACGACACATTCCCGAACATTTACATATACAATTTATCAACCGACACTTTATACATGGCTCATCGACTTGCCGCAAGACCGGTTTCCATAAGCTTCGCAGGTGAAGACACACTTCTTGTTTGCGTTTGCACAAAAGGAGAATGTCCGATTATGAGTTTACCTTTGGATTCGCTAACCTCGCTCGGCGTTTACCGAAAAGAGCCTGTGGGTTCAAACTGGTATCCACCACTAACATTCGCACAACCAGCGGAAAGCCTCGCCTCGAAGCCGAAATCAGCGCACAAACTCAAGCTAAACTTTGCTCAAGGTGAAATAGGAATGCTAACCACAAGACAGACCGCTGCAGGACTTGAGCTAAGTCTTACCGACATCGTGGGCGACAGAAATCTCTACCTTTTTCTTGCCAACAATGCCCGCGAGTGGAGTGAATTTCTCAAAGAAACCAATGTTGCTGCGATATACAATTCAAACCTCAAACACTGGCGACTCGGTTTTGGTGCTTACCATCTTAATCTTCACACCTACGACCGCTATGAGGGTTCCTACAGCGAACGAATGATAGGCGTTATAGGAACGGCTAATTACAGCATCTCAAGGTTCACGAGACTTGAGCTTGGCGCCATGGTTTATCACTCCAAGCGGACGACTTTCAAATCCTCGCGGGACGACATAATTTTCGATTGCACAGCATCTTTCATAAGAGACAATTCCCTCTGGTGGACCACAGGTCCGATAGATGGCATGCGGACAAATATTACCATCGGTTCCGGAGTGGGCGCATCGGGCAAAATATACAGGTACATAGTCTCGCTCGACTTTCGACGCTATCTCAGGCTGGGTAAATACTCCTGCCTCGCCGGCCGTGTTATCGCAAGGACAAGCGGTGGAAAAGAACCTCTCCGTTTTTTCCTCGGCGGAAGCCTCGATCTAAGGGGCTATCAGCTATTTCAGTTCTACGGAAGAAACCTTATTCTGTTTAATTCCGAGCTTAGATTCCCCGTTTTTGAGCGAATCTTTATCGCGACCCCAATCGTCGATATAGACATACCAGGGATTAATGGCGCGCTGTTTTTTGACGCCGGCGATGCGTGGGAAAAAGAACCAGAGATTGTCGGGGCTGTGGGAGGCGGATTACGACTTAATCTGTCCGGATACCTCGTTTTAAGGCTCGATGTGGCTTACAAAACTGACTTTAAAACTATATCAAAGAAACCGCGGTTTGACCTTTTCTTTGGGTGGGATTATTGAAAATCAAGATAAATTAGCAAAGGAGGGAATAAAATGACGCCCCATCCCAAGCCCGAGTTCAACTATAAATTCTGCCTCACAAAAGAGGTAGAAAACCTGATAAAACATAAGCAACTGAGGCGGATTCCTGAGAAGAGCAGCGATAAACTTCTCGTGGCAACATGGAACCTTACAAATTTTGGTGTACAAAAGCGCGGTGACGAGCACATAAGATTGATGGCGGAAATAATAAGATTTTTCGACCTTACAGCTATTCAGGAGGTCGCCGACAACCTTTCTGATTTCGAGAAGTTACTGGATTTTCTTGGCAGCGGATGGAACGCCATATACACCGACCCCGCGGGAAACCAGGAAAGGCTCGCATTCGTATTCAAGGAAGAAAAAGTTGCTCAAAAAGGTCTTGTGGCCGAGCTGGCGATGAGAGGATACGAGCGAAGAAGAATAACCATCCAGATCGAGGATGTTAGCGAGGAAGCGACTTTCGAGGGGTTCAACAGGAATCCCTACATGGCAACTTTCACGGCGGGGAAACTTGAGTTCACACTCGTTAATGTTCACCTTTATTGGGCTAACTCTTTCATGAGAGAACTCGAGGCTAAGGCTCTCAGCAAATGGGCTAAACAACGGGTGGACAAGCCATATCCGCCTAATAACGATATAATTCTTGTTGGCGACTTCAACATGGCAAGACTTCGGCTGGAAGACCCTATATATAACGAGCTAACGAGACACGGTTTAAAACTCCCGAAACACGAAACCGGTTATGTGGGGACAAATCTTGCAGGAGATAAACATTACGATGAGCTCGCGTTCTTTCCCTCAAAAACCGAGGAAGACTTTAGCGGCAAGATGGGCGTCTTCGACTTCGACAACGCGATTCTTACTGACCTATGGGACGACAATGATAGGAGGAAACAAAAAATGTTTTTCCAATACATACGTTATTTTATAGCGGACCACCGACCACTATGGTTTCAGCTTAGCATTTAGGTAGTTTCTTGGGATGAAAAAAGAAGCGTTCAGGGGTTCTCCGACAAGGGAATAGGGAGACGGTTGCGTTATTACTCCATAGAAAGGAGGTGATCCAGCCCCACGTTCCCGTAGGGCTACCTTGTTATGACTTAGCCCCAGTCACCAGCCCCACCTTAGACAGTGGCTGTCCCCCGAAGGGGCTTGGCTCACCGTCTTCAGGTGTTGCCGGCTCCCATGGCTTGACAGGCGGTGTGTACAAGGCCCGGGAACGTATTCACCGCGCCGTGGCTGATGCGCGATTACTAGCGATTCCACCTTCACGGGGTCGAGTTGCAGACCCCGATCCGAACTGGGGCAGGCTTTCTGCGATTTGCTCCCCCTTGCGGGTTCGCTTCGCTCTGTACCTGCCATTGTAGCACGTGTGCAGCCCTGGGCATAAAGGCCATGCTGACTTGACGTCATCCCCACCTTCCTCCCGGTTAACCCGGGCAGTCCCGCTAGAGTGCCCAGCACCACGAAGGGCCTGCTGGCAACTAGCGGCAGGGGTTGCGCTCGTTGCGGGACTTAACCCAACATCTCACGACACGAGCTGACGACAGCCATGCAGCACCTGTCCCGGCTCCCAGGCGACACAAGGTCCCTGGGTCGTCCCCCTTTCGGGTTCCTACCACCGGGATGTCAAGCCCAGGTAAGGTTCTTCGCGTTGCCTCGAATTAAGCCACATGCTCCACCGCTTGTGCGGGCCCCCGTCAATTCCTTTGAGTTTTAGCCTTGCGGCCGTAGTCCCCAGGCGGCAG
>Ga0180301_10004202_pt1 | contig 11136 bp, 17 predicted proteins | sample GuaBasSediGuay16_FD_121797 | JGI IMG/M metagenome (GOLD analysis project Ga0180301, IMG submission 121797) | Subseafloor sediment microbial communities from Guaymas Basin, Gulf of California, Mexico - Guay16, Core 4569-2, 12-15 cm | ecosystem: Environmental > Aquatic > Marine > Hydrothermal... | reverse complement strand
CTATTTAAAACCTTTTCAACTATTATTTCTTCTTTTAACATCTTAAACGTATTTTTAGAGGTTTAATTTTTTAAAAAGTTTTATATCTTCTAAATAGTGTTTTAGATTAATCTTAATAGATTAATATTAAAAAATTTAATTTAAGAAGTTTTTTATATTATATTTTTCTTTTATTATTATGTCTTTAAGAGAATATCAAAAAAAGAGGGATTTAAAAAAGTCCGGTGAACCAAAGGCTAAAATTAAATCTTCAGGAAAGCAATTAATTTTTGTAATACATAAACATTCTGCAACGCATTTACATTATGATTTAAGATTAGAGATGAATGGAGTTTTAAAAAGCTGGGCATTGCCTAAAGAACCATCTAAAACAAAAAATATTAAGAGACTTGCAGTTCAGGTTGAGGACCATCCTCTGGATTATGCGACTTTTCATGGTAAAATTCCTAAAGGGCATTATGGCGCAGGAAAAGTTGAGATTTGGGATAAAGGCAATTATGAATTACTTGAAAAAGATTCTAAAAAAATTATTTTTTACTTAAACGGAAAAAAACTTAAAGGAAAATATTGTTTAGTTAAAACTTATTATGGCAACAAGCCAGAAAAGTCGTGGCTATTTTTCAAGATTTAGAAAATAATTCATTATAAGCATCTCTTACAGATAACACTATTGAAATAATCTCTGAAAAATGAATAGTCTCTTTTCTTATATAATCAGTTTCTGTTGCGGGAAGTTGAATTACACCATATTTATGGTATAGCTGGTTTTTTTGTTGTCTGTCAAGAATTCCAACACGGGCTTTTGCAACAGCATGATTTATTTCCCCAACTGAGATGGAATCAAGATTTTTTTCAATTTCATCTGAGGCAATGACGTCCTTAAAACTTTTTTCAGAAAATCGCAAAATTAATTCTAAATCAGAAAATTCACAGATAATTTTTGGAGTTAGTTTATATGCTCTGTCAATAGAAAGATTATACTCTCCAACCTCCCCCTTTATTTTATCTAATAAATCTTTTAATTCTTTTATTTCATTATTCATTAATATATGTTAGAATCAGTTTTTTAAATAATTTTCTAAACTCCAAATTCTACTCTTTTAGCCTTCTTTTTTGCTTCTGTTTCAACATCTCCTTTTTCTCCTATCCACCATTCCAAATCAGGGATATCCTTGGCTGTATCAAGTTTTTTCGCTTCACAATAACCTTTTGCCAGCAAATAAAATATAACTCCTAAACTTCTCTCACTTTTATTATTCCCAATTATTATTTGGTCAACTCCTTTTGGAAAATTATTTGTATCACAAATCATTAAAACTTTTTTGCCTACTTTCAAAGTGTCATTTAATGCATTTTTGTCTAACCAAGAATCAGTTATTATTGTTAATTCATTTTCAAAAAAATCTGGCAATTTTGTGTTGGTAAGAATTCCTGCAGGATATTTTTTAGTAAAAGTCCTTATCCCTGTTAGTTCAGAAAATTTTTCTGCAACTCTCCATCCAGCCTGTCTTTTACAAACAAGGATAATATCTTCAGGATTAAATTTTGACAGATACTCTATCCCTTCTTTTAGTTTTTCATCAATTAAATCTGTATTAAATATTGCCAACCCATCAGCTCTTCTTCTGTAAACAAAAGGCCTCATAGAAGGAGTTACTACTTTAGTTCCTATGTAAATTCCTGATTTAACATACTCCTCTAAAGGAATGAGCATATCTGTTCTTTTTTTTGTTTTGACTTTTTTCTTCAATTCTTCACTGCTGATGGATTCTACAGAAACTTTCTCTTTGAGCTTTTTTGCTTTCTCTAAAAGCTCTTTCTTTTTTTCTTGTATTGTTTTCTCTTTTATAGTTGATTCTTCTTCAGCAGCCTTTTCAAGTTCCTTACCTTTTAACTCCCCAATATTTTCTTCAGTTTTCTTTTTTCTTGGCATAAGAATTCAGAGAGATTTTAATTTAAAAGAGTTTCTATAACTAATTTTAAAGAAAAATATTGTTTTAAAGGATTATTGATTAAGGAATATGAATGGCAAAACAATTTTCATCTTCTAAGGATTTTCTTTGTCTTTTTCATTTAAGTTTCTTTCAATCTCAATCATTCTCTTCATCTTAACCTCTCTTTCTTTGCCTGTTATTCCAGATTTTAAAAAATCAGCTTGAAATCCAAAAGCCAAATCAGCAAGGATTGTTTCATTAGTCTCTCCGCTTCTGTGGGAAAAAATAGTTTTAATATTATTTTTCTTTGCTAATTCAACAACATTTTTAACTTCAATTAAAGACCCAATTTGATTTGGCTTTATAATTATTCCATTAACACTCTTCATTTTTATTGCTTTCAAAAGCCTTTTATAATTAGTAACTGTTAAATCATCTCCAACAATCAATTTATCAGGAAACTTCTTTAAAAGATTAGCAAAATTCTCAAAGTCCTCTTCATTGAAAGGGTCTTCAACATAAAATAAATCAAAATTTTTTATTAAGTTAGATAAATAAGCAAATTGCTCTTCACTTGTTCTTTTGAGCATTGGATTATTGTATTGATATTTTTTCCTGCTAAAAAAACTCGAACTTGCAATATCAACTCCCAAAGGCAACCCAAATTCCTTTAATATTTCTAGAACTTTTTTTTCATTTAAAGAGGTAATCCACGCATCTTCATCATTTTTTTTCTCTTTAAATTTTTCATCTTTTGTTTTAAGAATATCTTTGAGGTCATCTTTAATTTTTTTATTCACTTTATAAGATTTCTCAACAGATTTTAAATTAGGGATAATTAAAAACTCCTGAAAATCTGGTTTTTTATTTGTGTTAGAAGATACATGCTTTCCTCCCCCAATGCAGTTTCCTACTAATCTTGGAAAATTTTTTGCATCAGAGTTTATCAATTGCCAGACCTCTTTTTTTTGTTGTTCTGCTATTGCTTTTAGAATTACAGATTCTAAAGCAAAAAGAGTATTAGCACCAATATGCCCGTCAACGATATCTTCCACTCTTCTCAGGTCATCAAATTTTTCTATTATTTCCTTAGAAAAATATTCACTGAATTTTCTTAAAGTTTTAATATCCTCGCTGAGACTTTTTTTATAAGATTTCTTTTCATGCTTTCCAACTGATTTTCCATTTGGAGACGAAGCAGAAAAACTCCCAACATCAGTTCTAACAGAAACCAAAATTGTTTTATCACCACGAGAATCTAAAACAGATTTTGCTGATATCTCTTTGATAATCATAAACTGAGAAATGAAGATGAATTTAAATAGCTTTGGTTGATAAATTTAAACTTCTTCAACAGTTTCTTCAGAAACTTCTTCATCTTCGGGATTTGCTAATTCCATAATCTCTCCTTCTTCAGTAATCTCCTCTTCTTCTTCAGCCTCTTTTTCTTCAATCTGGGCATCACTAATTTTTTTAGATTTAACTCTCTTTAGCTTCTCTTCTTTCTTTTGTGGAAAGGGTTTCTTTATTGTTATAGGAAGGACTCCGGATTCTAATTCAATCTCAGCAATTTTTAACGGGTCATATCTTATTTTTTCTAAATCTTCTTTGCCGATTTTTATTAAAAGCGGAGCATCCATGGCTATCTGGAAAGCTCGCGCTCCAAGAATTCTTGCTTTTTCATATTTAGTGAAGCTTTGTTCTGACATTTTGTTCAAAAATCTTTTCTTTTAGCTCTTGGTCTCTCTGTATCTTGTTCCATGTAATATAACCATATTCCACAATTTGTATAATCTCCTTTTTCTCCATCGCATACTTTTCTATCTTTAATATAAAATTCTCCACAATAATTTCTAAAAGGACATGTTTCTAACACTTTTCTTAAATCTAGACTTGCTTTTCCACATTTATTCACATAAAATATTTCCAACATTTTATTTTAGATATTTCTCTATTTTTTTAAGGATTTCCCTTTCTGTTTTTTCTATTAAATTTAACATATTATAAAATTCTTCTATTTCTAATTCTTTTAAACCCCCTTTTTGCATTGAGAATATTGTTCCGTTTGAGCTGGCAATTGTAATTCTTGATTCGCTGGTTTCTTCTTCCTCCTTTGTTGGGTCTACAAGGAGATTGTTTCCTATCTTATAAACCGTTAAAGATAAGGGGATTTCTTTTGAGAGAGGTATTCTTTTTTCTGTTAATTCTCCAAACAACACTCTTTCTTCTTTTTCATTATATTTCGGGATTCTTGCATTTTTTAATGCAACTAATGCTCCTAAACTTGCTGCATCAAATAAATTTCCATCATCATTTATTGAGTATATGTCTATAAAAACAGTCCATACTTTTTCTCCCTTTTTTATACATAATTTTTCAAACTCAATAAATTTGCTCTCTCTGATTCCTCGGTCTATTACTCTTCCTAATTCAATAGCAGGAAATCTCGGAGGTCCATTCTCAAATTTAGGAGAGCTTAAAGGCAATAGTTCTGCAGTAACCATTAAATTTCCTTTATCCGGAGAATCAGGGTATGGTTCAGACACATCCATTTTAACTCCTACAATAACTTCAGTTTTTCCGATTTTTACTCTCGCACTTCCTTCTGCATTTTTTGAAACTCCTGTTTCAATAGAAATTTCTCTGAATTCATTAGGTTTTCTTCCATCAAACCTTTTTCCTTCTGTTAAATATCTCTTTATTTTTTCTTCTGTTAATTTTGAAGTTTCCATTTACTCTTTATTTTTTTCCTCCAAGAATTCTTTCAAGGCTTTTTTTTGAGCTTCATAAATTTGTTTTGTGGCATTTTTTGCAAGCTCAATAGCTTCTTTTAATTGTTTAATTGTAATTTTCCCATCAAGCTGAATATGAGTTATTTTTCCTTCAGGAGTTAGTGTTATTGGAATGTCTGTTGCTCCTTCTCCTTGTTCCCAATCCTCTTCATCTTTATTTACATCAACGACTAATTGTTTATCTATTTTTCCAATAGAAACACTTGATACTAAATTTTTCATAGGAATTCCTGCATGTGCAAGTGCGATAGCAGCAGCATTAATTCCTGCACATCTTGTTGAAGCATTTGCTTGTAGGATATTTATAAAAACATCAACTACCATAGTTTGGTATTGGTCAATAATTAAAACCGGTTCTAAAGCCCATTGTGTTATCTTGCTAATTTCTGTACTTCTTCTACTTGGTCCTGGACGGATTCTTTCTGGTGTAGAAAAACTAACCATGCTGTAATCACATCTTAAAGTTCCTTTTTCTGGGTCTTGTTGATGTTGAGGATGCATTTTTTTTGGTCCATATACTGCAGCTATTGCTATAGTGTCTCCAAAAGAAAACATAGCACTCCCGTCTGCATTAGGGACAATTCCGACTTTAGCTTTTATAGGTCTTGTCTCATCGACCTTTCTTCCATCTGTTCTTTTGAATTCTTTTGCCATTTTATTTTTTATTTTTCTTTTGCTTGAACCATTTTTTTACTTCATCTGTTAAACCTGAAACAAATGACCTTTCAGATATAAAAGAAATTGCTTCTTTTGCTAAAAGTTCATCTTCAATATTGCTTCCTCCAATCCATATCAATCCATTTTGCCCGACAGTTATTCTACAATTAGTCTCTTCTTTTATTAATGATATCATGCTTCCTTCTTTGCCGATAATCCTTGGGACTTTATTAGAATTTATTTTCATGATAATCCCCTCTTCTAATCTTCCAAGCCCTCTTCCTCTTATACTCAAATCTATCCCTCTTTTATTAATCCCAATAATTTTTACAATTACCATATCTCCTATATCCATAACCTCTTCTAAATTACTTTTATTTACATATTTAGGAACCTCTGTTAAAGGAAGAAATGCATTTTGAGGAGTATCAATATCAATAACCCATCCATTAAATGTGATATTTTCAACTTTTCCTATAACCACGTTTCCTCTTCTTGGCTGATACACTCCAGATAATGGAATAACTCTTATGAGTTTATTTAATTCTTCTGCTAATCCAAATCTAAATGATACAATTCCTTTGCCTTTTTTTTGTGTTCCCTCTCCAGGAAGATAATCTTCTCCTTTGACAATTACCTCTCCAGGAATAACTATTTTTCTTTTATTTTCTTCAGTCATTTTCACGAATCTCCTCAGTTGTTGCGCTTCCATGAGTTATGGAATTTAATTTATCATAGAAGTCCATTATTATTCCAACAGGAACATTTACTATGACCTGTAAACTTCCATCACTCAGCCAGTTTTCATCTATTTTATACTGATTTATTATCCCATAAGCTTTTCCAGTGTGAACAGCAGGAATAACTATTTTAACTTTCTTTGTTTCAAGTTTTATTGGAATCACTTTACTTATTTTTTCAACAATTTCATTAATCTGTTCTTCAATTGGAACATTTCTTATGTTTACATTTGCCTCTTTAAGAGCATTTTTAATTCTCTCTGGAGTGTGTGGATTTCCATTTTGGGGATTAATTGAATTTCTTGATAAGAAATCAACAATTTGATTGATTTTTTTTTCTTGTTGTTTATCTCTATATTCCTGGCTTATCAAGATTTCACCTTCTTTAATTATTCTTTTAGCAATTTCATTAGCATCTTTTGTTCCAAAAACTTTTTCTAAATCAGATTCAGAAGCAACAAAGCCTTTTTTTGAATCTGAAAATATCCTGTCAATCTCCAAAAAATCACCTGTATTTCTTCCTTGTTTAAATGCTAATGCTTTTTCCATGTCTACAATTATCTCAAATTGCTTGCTTTGTTTTTTTATTCTTGCTGTTGTATTCATTTTATAATTTTGTTAATTTCTTCTCCTGCAACTCTTTGGATTTTTACTTTATCTTTAGTGATGTAAGCTAACTCAAATCGGTTAATATCAAATTTATTACCCTGCATCTCTTTGAAAATATCTAAAGCAATTTTTACTCCTTTTTTAATTGTCAAATCTTTTTTGAATTTTTCTCTGAGTTTTTCTTTGATTCTTTCATCATTTTCACCAATAGCATTGGAATAATAAGCAAAATAATTGCCTGTTACATCACTGGTAAATAATTCTGGTTTATTCAGATTAATTCCTGCAATCATTGTAGAAACTCCAAATGGTCTGGCTCCACCATATTGAGTGAACTGTTGTTTAATATTTGAGATATCTTTTATTACTGATTCAGGTTCTATAGGAGAATCATAAGTAACTCTATGTTGCTGTGCCAAAACTTGCGCTCTTTCAATTAGTATTCTTGCATCAGAGATAATCCCTGCAGTACTTGCAATTATATGAGTGTCAATTTCATGTATTTTACTAGCAGATTTCTTGACAATTAGTTTGTCTTCTGTTCTTTTATCTGCAATTATAAAAACCCCATTTACACAAACCATTCCTATGCTTGCACTTCCAAGTCTGACTGTTTTTTCAGCATACTCTACTTGAAGCAAATGACCTTCAGGCGAGAACATAGTCGCAGTACGGTCATAGCCCATTGCTTGATGTTGCATGTCTATTGGCATATCCATTTTTTTTAGAGAATTTGATAATCAATAAATTCTTCTCTTATCTCTCCTTCAAGACCTAAAAGAAATGTTTATTTAAAAGGTTTTCGGGTATGGTGTATTTTTTTAATTCAGAAATTTATGACCCATTTATCTATCTCTTCGGAGCATTAGGAATTACTTTCTTAATTTGTGGTTTTTTAGAACCTAAAAAGAAACACTAAGTTTAATTAGTTCAAGCCATTTATTAGGATTAGTTAGTTTTAAGTCAGTAGCAAGTTCATAGGGACAACAATTTATAAAAAGCCATCATTAAAAATAAATCTTTAGAGCAAGATTTACAGAAATATCTTTAGATTCTTCCTCTGTTTTCTGTGTATCTAAAACCTCGCTTAACTATTTCTTTACTCCTGCATTTGGGGCAGATTATTTTTTTATTTTTCATATAAGTATTAGCCTTTCGAACTATTTCGGTGCCCGAATATATGCTATTTACTACATTAAGGGTATATAATTATTAATAGAAAAGTTTATATATATACCTATTTTTAGGTATATATGATTAATAATAGGTATACCTCTTTTTGTTTTAGATGTTATCATACTTGGAGGAGAAGAAAGGAAAAATTACCTAAAGTTTGCCCAAAATGTAAAAGCCCTTATTGGAATAAACCACGAAAGAGAGCTTCTAAAGAAATTGTTATTAAAATAAAAGAAACTATAGTTAATATACATGACGCTATAATAAAATTAAGTGGAGGAGAAAGAGGTATTAGGGATGAAGGGGGGATATATAATTCCACATATAAGATATTAAACCATCAAAACAAACATAGAAAAAATCCTACAAGTTTAGGGGCTTTTATTTTAAATGAACTTGCCAAAAGACATTATTTTGTAGATGGAAATAAAAGAACTGCTTATGTAGTATGTAAAGTTTTTATGCTTGTTAATAAATGCCATCTAAAAACAGAATATTCCAAATCAGTTAAATTCATGTTAGATATTGCTAAATACAATAGTAAAATAACTTTAGAAGAGATTAAAAAATGGTTAGATAGTAATTGTGTTTTAATTAAAGAAAAAGATGTAGAAAATTATTTAAATAAGGTTTTGGTTAATTTAATTATAGAGGTGGAGAAAAATGGGTAAAAATATTAAAATAACTAAAAAGATAGTTTATGAGATTTCTAAAGGAGATAAAAAGCTACTTGAACTTGTAAAAATTGCAAAAGAAATTGTATTAAGAGAGGATGAAGCATTACTAAAAGAATTAGCAAAGCATTAGTTATTCTTTTCAATTATAATTTTTCCTTTATCTTCTCTTACTTTTACTTCTTTATCTTTTAGCCCAGATTCTTCAACAACTTTCTTTGGAAGATTAATTCTATACTTAATATATTCTGTATATCCCACTTTTTTATCAAGAACTTTCATAATTTTCATAATTTAATTAGGTGCCCGAAGTTTATAAATCTATCGGCACCCTAATAAAAATGTCCCGATAATGTTACAATACACAGGTATGGCTTTTTTCATTTTTCTTTCCTCTTAATCCCTTCAAAGTTCCAGAAACCTTTTCAACTTTCATTTTTTCATTCCAAACACAAAGCGAGGCTCTTACAGAATTAACTGCTTCTCTGTTCACAGAAATTATAGCAGAGTTTTTATTTTTCTCAATCCAATTAATTCCTACCTTAGACATTCCTAAAACTCCTATAAAATTTAAAATCGCTTTTTCAATGTTTTCTCCTAAATTTTTTCCTTTTACAAGAAGATATCTTTTATTCTCTCTCATAGACGGCTTTAAGGATTTCATAAAAATTACAAGAAAAGGAAACATAAAAAGTTTTCTAAAACCTTTTTAAACTTATTTTCATTAATTATGTAGATTAAAATGGAAGTATGTACTATCGGCGGATTTGAAGAAGTAGGAAGAAACATGACTGCTGTGAAATTAGGAGAAGATGTTATAATCTTTGATTCTGGGTTATATCTTCCAGCGATTGTGGAATTTCAAGAACAAGAAACTGAAGAAAAAATTTACTCTGAAAAAAAATTAAGAAGTATTGGAGCTCTTCCTGATGATTTAATACTGGACAAGTTAGGATGGAGAGATAAAGTTAGAGCAATAGTAATAGGACATGCACATCTAGATCATTTGGGGGGTGTTCCTTATATCGCAAAAAGATATCCTAAAGCAAAAATATTAGCGACTGCTTTTACTATGAGTGTTTTAGAAACTATTTTAGAAGATGAAAAAATTACATTGAACAATTCAAGACAAATCATTAAAGAAAATTCAAGTTATATTATTAATGGGAAAAGTGGAAAGTACAGAATAGAATTTATACATACCACTCACTCAACTCTTCAATGCGCTTTTATTGCATTGCATGCAAATGAAGGGATATTCTTCTATGCCTTGGATTTTAAATTTGATAATTATCCAATAATCGGAGCTCCTCCAAATTATAAAAGACTTAGAGAAATAGCAAGAAAAGGTATAAAAGTTTTAGTAGTAGATTCCCTTTATTCAGGGACAGATAGGAAAACTCCTAGTGAAAGAATTGCAAGGAATCTTCTTGAAGATGCTTTATCTTGTGTTAGAGACAGAAATTCAGCATTAATTATTACAACTTTCTCATCCCATATTGCAAGGTTAAAAAGTATAGTGGATTTTGGCAAAAGAACTGGAAGGAAAATTGTTTTTTTAGGAAGGAGTCTTAATAAATATGTAAAAAGTTCAATAAAAGTCAAACAATGTCCATTCAGAAAAAACATTACTTTACTTAAATATAGAAAACAAGTAAATTCTCTTTTAAGAAAAGTTGAGAAAGAGAGAGGGAAGTATCTGGTAGTTTGCACAGGGCATCAGGCAGAGCCAGGTTCTATTCTTGATAGAATTGTAAGAGATGAAATGCCTTTTAAATTAAAAAAAGGAGACAATGTAATTTTTTCATCAAGTATTATTCCAAATATTGTGAATATAAATAATCGTGAAAAAATGGATAAAAGATTAAAAAAGAAAGGAGTAAGGATTCAGACAGATGTTCATGTGTCTGGTCATGGAGCTAGAGAAGACCTTAGGGATTTGATAGAGATTTTGAAACCTCAACATATAATTCCTGCTCATGGCTCTTTGCAACAAGAGACTCCAATGATTGAATTGGTGTCTGAATTGGGTTATAATTTTGGTGAAACTTCTCATTTGTCTTCAAACGGGAAAGTATTAAAATTCTAAAAGTATTTTAAAAGAGATGGTGAATCAAGATATTTTAGGCGGATTAAAATCAGCATTAGAAAGAGGGGAATCTTTGAAACAAGCAATGATGACTTTTTATAATGCAGGATATAGAAAAGAAGAGATTGAAGAGGCAGCAAGAGCCTTAAAAGAAGAACAAGAGCATAAAAAAATAGAAGCACAAAAGCCTCTAAAATCACCAGAAATATCTGAGAAAAAACTTATTAAATCCCCTAAATTAAAAGAAAAAATTCCCAGTAAAACTGAAAGACTTGCAATAAAACCTCCAAAAGCCTCTCAAAAAATATCAGGTTATGAACAAAATAAAAAACCAAATAAAATATTTATAATAGTTTTAATAATCATTTTGTTTGTTTTATTTAGTATTCTGGCAATTACCTTTTTATTCAGGAGAGAATTAATAGAATTTTTTAATAGATTTTTTTAAGATGAAGGATATTTATG
>Ga0180301_10004201_pt1 | contig 11137 bp, 8 predicted proteins | sample GuaBasSediGuay16_FD_121797 | JGI IMG/M metagenome (GOLD analysis project Ga0180301, IMG submission 121797) | Subseafloor sediment microbial communities from Guaymas Basin, Gulf of California, Mexico - Guay16, Core 4569-2, 12-15 cm | ecosystem: Environmental > Aquatic > Marine > Hydrothermal... | reverse complement strand
AATATATACTGGTTTTTAGAGAGTGATATAAATTGGTAGAAGAAGTATGATTGTAAATCTTGTAAATGTTCAAAATCTGGTTTCTGTGTTCTAATCCATGCCTTTTCGCAAACAAATAATTTAAATACTTGGATACCCAATAAGTAAATGGAGAAAAATAAAGAATGAGTATTAGTCAACTTGCAAGGTCATTGCATGAATCCGCTACTCTCAGGATGAATGAGAGGGCAAAAATAATGAGAGAAAGGGGCGATGCGTTAATACACCTGGGAAGTGGAGAACCAAAATCAAAAGTCCCATTTGATGCAATTTTAAACGCCTCTTCAAAATTAGTATCAGCAAATGTAAAATATACTGAAGTTGATGGTATCCCCTCGTTAAAAAAAGCCATAGTCAGATATACTGAAGAGAATTATAACAAAATAGTAGGACCAGAAAATATAATTGTTTCAAATGGTGCAAAGCAGTCTTTATCAATTTTACTTCAGTCGATATTGAACGAACAGGAAGAAGTGATTCTATTATCACCATATTGGGTAAGTTATCCAGAATTAGTAAAAATAGCTAATGGAATTCCTATTATCGTAACTCCGGAAGATGGAGGATATCATCCAAGAATACAGGATATTGATATGGCAGTTGGGCGATATACAAAAGCTGTTATAGTCAACAGTCCATGTAATCCTTCTGGTTTAATTTTTTCGAGAGATTTCATTGCTGAGATTGTAAATTACTGTGAGAGAAAAGGTATTTATCTTATAATGGACGATATTTATCATAAACTAATTTTTAATGGCAAATCATTTATATCCTGTTATGATTTTGCAAAAGATCAATCGAACAATTCCAAGTTGATAGTTGTAAATGGGGTATCAAAATTATATGGTATGACAGGATTTCGAGTTGGTTGGGTAATTGCAAATACGCATATTGTTGAAGCAATGAAAGTAATTCAATCTCATGTTACATCATGCCCATCTGTGGTTGTACAAGCAGCTGCCGCAGGGGCACTTACAGGTATTCAGAGCGGAGTTGAAAGTCTCAGGTTAACACTTGAAAATAATCGTAACGTTATGATAACGGAATTAAAGTCATTTGATGGGGTGAAAGTTACAAAGCCAGATGGGACCTTTTACTGTTTTCCTGATTTTAGCGCCTATAATAAGAATTCAGCAGAATTGTCAGAATTTCTCCTTAGGAAAGTAATGGTTGTTACAGTGCCGGGTAAAGAATTTGGAATGGATGGGCATCTACGTCTGAGTTATTGTGGTACCATAAAAGATATTAAGGAAGGTATCGAAAGAATCAAGTGGGCTATTGATCCAAATTCGCCCAACGAAATATACATTGGTGATAGAAAATTAGTGAGGGATTGGCTATGAATTTCTATTTTGGTATAAAATCACCTTCCAATAAAGAAGCAGAAATTACTTCAAGTGATTTTGGGATTGATAATCATGGATTAAAACGACTACATAAGGTGTATTGGAATTTACCTACTCCAGCTTTATATGAAGAAATAATGTTCAGATCTGAGGGTAAATTATCTTATATGGGCCCTGTTATTGTAAATACTGGAAAGCATACGGCAAGAGCAGCTAACGATAAATACATAGTTAAAGAAGGTTCTACAGAAGATAAAATATGGTGGGGAGAATATAATAGGCCTTTTAGTCAGGAGAAATTCAATTCCCTATTGGCACGACTTCAGGCATATTTACAGGATAGGGATATTTTTGTTCAAGATTGCTATGTTGGTGCTGATCCAGAATATCAACTGCCTATTAGAATTATCACTGAGTTCGCGTGGCATAGCCTTTTTGCCAGAAATATGTTTATTAACATAAATAACATGGATAAATTGAAAAAGCATGTTCCAGAATTTACTCTTATCTGCGTTCCTTCATTTTATGCTTCACCTGAAGTAGATGGTACAAACAGTGGCACCTTTATCGTTCTGAATTTTGAACAGAAGATGGCTATTATTGGTGCATCTGCTTACGGTGGAGAAATTAAAAAGGCTATCTTCACTGTAATGAACTTTCTTATGCCTCTTAAAGGAGTTATGCCAATGCATTGTTCTGCTAATGTAGGAAAAGATGGTGATGTTGCATTATTCTTCGGTTTGTCTGGGACAGGAAAAACTACTCTGTCCGCCGATCCGAGTAGAAAATTGATTGGTGACGATGAGCATGGCTGGACAGATCATGGTGTTTTTAATTTCGAGGGTGGCTGCTATGCTAAAGTAATTCGGCTTAGTGCAGAAGCAGAACCTCAGATTCATAGATGTACAAAAATGTTTGGTACTATTCTTGAAAATGTCGTTTTTGACCCATTATCTAGGTATATTGATCTTGATGATGATTTGTATACAGAAAATACAAGAGCATCATATCCACTTCATTACATTGAGAATGCCCTTATAGAAAAAGTAAGTGGGATTCCTAAAAATATAATAATGTTGACATGCGACGCCTCGGGAGTTATGCCTCCTATATCGAAATTATCTCCTGACCAGGCGATTTATCATTTTATCTCAGGTTATACTTCAAAAGTTAGCGGCACTGAAATTGATCTGGGTAAAGAACCTGAAATTACATTTAGCGCTTGTTTTGGGGCTCCTTTTATGGTACATCATCCTTATCGCTATGCAAGTATATTAAAATCAAAAATTGTTAAACATAAGGTTAATTGCTGGTTGGTTAATACAGGATGGACTGGAGGTTCTTTTGGAATTGGAAAGCGGATAAGTATTTCGTATACCAGGGCTCTCTTGAACTCTGCTCTAAGTGGAAAGCTTGAAGATGTAGAATACTATATGGACCCTATTTTTGGATTTCGCATTCCAAAAAGTTGTGAGGGAGTGCCTTCCAAAGTTTTAAATCCTGCAAACACATGGTCTGACAAAGAAGCATATATGAGTAAATATCGACAGCTTGCACTGCTTTATATAGATAATTTTAAAAAATTCATGGATGCCTGCCCAAGTGAAATTTTATCAGCAGGTCCTAAAATAACGTGAGTTGGATGTAACTCAGTATATTGCAAGTTGATTTGTATATTCAAATTCACATTTGATAGCAGGTTTTTTGAACAAGAAGCAATATGCAATTAATCCAGATATTAAATTTGTCAGGGAATTTATAAAATTTTGATGTCTGAAATGCTCAATTTGACATGTATTTTTCAATTCATCGTTGATTGTTTCAATAAAAGCTCGTTTTCTCAGCAGGATTTTGTCGGTGATGTTCATAGGCGTGTTTTTCATAATGTTAAGTATTTTAGTAATCAGATGAATACCACTGACGAAAAGGGTTTGAAAAAGTTTTTTAGAGATATAGTCTTTGTCACCGAAGAGTTTTCCCTAAATCTGTTTCAACATTTTACCAGCTATCATAGGTTCCCGGTCATCACTATTGGCTTGAGTAATAACAAAATTCAGCAGTTCGCACTTATTATTGACGATAAGATACAATTTTTCCGAGGGAATGCCCTTGTCAAAAACCAAAGAACTAGCCAATACTGCTATGCCCCCTTTGTGCAATTCCCTTAAATACTTTATGTGAATGAATTCGACGATTATTATACACTCTCAGATGAAATGTTCCTATTTTCAAATACATAAGTAGTATCTTGTAAACCTTTCTTTATGAATTTGTCATTTTTTTGTTTGTAACTTTGAGAATCGAGTCTATTTTATTGAGGAAAGGGATTTTATTTTTTATATTGGCATCTGGAGTAATTATTTGTGTTTGTAGATTTTACTAAAGTTTATGTGAAGTCTGGTGATGGCGGGAAAGGCTGTGTTGCATTTCGACGCGAGAAACATGTTCCAAAGGGAGGACCAAACGGCGGCGACGGTGGAAATGGTGGTGATGTAATAGTCAAGGCTATCCCAAATCTGTATACCTTACAAGATGTAAAATATCGAAAGAGTTATAAGGCTGGAAATGGAAAAGCCGGTTCAGGATCTCGTAAGTGTGGGAATAATGGTAATCCTGTTATTATTCCAGTACCTCCTGGTACTGTGGTTATTGATGAAGCTTCGGGAGAAATATTAGCTGATCTTGTCAAAATAGGGCAGAGAGTAGTAGTAGCATACGGTGGGAAGGGAGGACGTGGAAATGCAAGTTTTGCAAGTTCTACTAACCGTGCTCCTCGATATGCTGAGAATGGTGTTCCTGGTGAGGGGAAAATATTAATTTTTGAATTGAAAATATTATCTGATGTTGGATTGGTCGGTTTGCCTAATTCCGGTAAATCTACCCTAATTTCAAAATTAACTTCAGCTCGTCCCAAGATTGCTGATTATCCCTTTACAACTTTGGTTCCTAATTTAGGAATCGTCAAGTATGGTGATTACAGAAGCTTTGTTATGGCGGACATTCCCGGTCTTATTGAAGGAGCGCACAAGGGGAAAGGATTAGGACATAGGTTTTTACGACACCTGGAGCGTACGAAAATTTTAGTGTTTCTGATAGAATCAATAGACCCCGATCCGATTGCAACTTATAAGTTATTAGATTCAGAATTGACAAGTCACTTTTCTGGTTTTAGAGACCGTAAAAGGATTATAGTGTTGTCAAAAAATGATTTGGTTAAAAATTCATTAAAAGTAGATATTAATAGCATTGAAGTTATCTCAATTTCAGCGGTTACGGGTAATGGGTTGGAAACTTTTATAAATAAAATTGTTAAATTAATATAATGAAGAATGAACAATTATCAATAGACAATAGACCCTGTACGGTCGCTTCGCTCCCTATCCCAGAAGGATCTCTTTGAGACAGCGCAAGCAATAGATAATCAAAAGTACTTAGAGTAATGGATAAAAGAATAGCATCTCTTAAATTGCTTTCAATAAACGGACTTGGTTCACGTAAGATTCTTAATTTGCGCTCCGCATTTCCTCAGATAGAGGATGTTTTCGGTGCCTCTATTAAATCTCTCTTAAAAATTCCGGGTATAGATTATAAATTAGCCAATAAAATTTTATACGGTTTTAATGAAGAGTTTGTTAATTCGCAGATTTCTTTGATGGAGAAAAGTCCATTTGACATGGTTACTATCTTTGATAAGGATTATCCAACCAGACTAAGAAATATCTATGATCCACCTGTTATTCTTTTTAAGCATGGGAATTTTAAAGAAACCGATGAAGATGCCATTGCAGTAGTAGGAACCAGGAAGTCAACTAGTTATGGAAAAGAAGTCACGGAAATGTTAGTAAAAGGTTTGGTAGAGCAAAATATTACGATTATTAGTGGTTTTGCCAGAGGAATTGATACAGAAGCGCATAAGACAGCACTCAGAGTTGGCGGTAGAACTATTGCAGTGCTTGGAAATGGAATTGATAGAGTTTATCCACCGGAAAATAGAAGTTTGCGAAATCAGATTGTGGAAAATGGAGTATATTGCTCCGAGTTTCCTTTTGGGACCAAGCCTGATGCGGTAAATTTCCCTCGTCGAAATAGAATTATCTCCGGTCTCAGTTTAGGTGTATTAGTTATTGAAGCGGGTGAAAAAAGTGGAGCAATATTGACCGCTTATTATGGATTGGATCAGAACAGGGAGGTTTTTGCAGTTCCTGGAAGAATATCCGATTTGAAAAGCAAAGGTACTAACCGCCTTATTCAGAAGGGTGCAAAATTAGTTGATAATGTAGACGATATTTTATCTGAAATTGAATCAAATCGAAAGTTTCCGACTGTCTCTCGTCAAATTGAAATTAACTTTAAGTTTGAGAGAGAGGAGAAAAAAATTTATGACGCTCTTTCTCATGAGCCGATATATATTGATGATTTATCGACGAAAGTTGAAAAAACTTCCTATGAAGTTCTCTCAATTCTTTTATCTTTAGAATTAAAGGGAGCAGTGCGTCAATTAGCAGGCAAAATGTTTACAAAAGTAGGATAAATAATTTAAAAATGAGTAGATTCATATTATTTAAAAAAGATTTTGCAGATTTCGGAAATTGGTTAATTTGTAATGTTTTAAAAAGATTACTGGCTTTTTCATACAGAAGACTATTTCTGTTCTGCTTTCTTAATTTATTTCTGTTAAATGTTAGCTTTGCTCAAAGTAAGTCCGTTCAGCCTGTTAGAATCTATAGAATGGGGGATTGGACTAGTTTTAAAAACTGTAATTATCCAACGAGTTTAACTGAAGGTGTAGAATATAACTACTTTGGAACGAGTGGAGGTGTAATTCCATATCAGCGATATGGAAGATATTGGGAAGAGCCCTATACTGTAAGTGATGGAATGGCTGGTGATTTTATAACAGCTGTTTTATATGATGAATCAACAAATTACTTGTGGGCTGCTCATGAAGAAGGGTTAAGTTATCTTACACCTACTGCTGATCGATGGATGAATATTTCAAAAGAGGATCTTCATCTTCCGGAACATACTCCTGTTAATAGATTGGGGACTGATGGAACTTCTATATGGGTGCAGGCGCCTGGTGGTTTTCTTTTTACTGTGAATAAAATTCTGGGCTTTTTTCAATCAATGGAAACGGAAATCCCTGATAATGTTGTTTGGAGCCCAAATTCGTTTGATCCTTTACCGAGTTTACCAGACTATGTAATTGACTCAAATTATCAATTTGAACAGCGAGGTTTGATTGTTGATAATGAGTTCCGCGAATTTCCAATAAGTGTTTTTATCACTGATAAAAGTCGTGATATTTACGGAGGAGTATGGGGATTAGGTCTTATTGAGGGTGATAATAATGTCAGGAGGTTAAGGATTCATTCATTTGGACCAATGCAAAATCACATTAATGCTTTAGCTATTTCTGATAATGCATTATGGATGGGTGGAGAATACAAAGACTCAAATACTGTTTTTGATAGGACTGGACTTTCAAAATATTGCTTTTCCGATGAAACATGGGAATATTTTGAAAATAATTTTGTTAATGAATTAAATACGGATCAAATACTTGATCTTGCTTATAAAAATAATTGTGTATGGGTCGGTACAAGTCAGGGTTTGGCTATTTATAATGTAAAAAAGAATAGATGGAGAAGACTCAGAATGTCAACAGGTCTATCCGACGAAATTATTACAACAATTGCTCTGGAAGATTCAATAGCATGGGTAGGAACTCCACTTGGTTTGAATATTATTTCAATTTCTAATTTAAAGGTAAAACAGGTGAGTTTAACTCCTAATAAATACTTAATGAAAATTTTCAAAATTGCTGTTGGACCTGAACAAGTTTGGATAGGAACAGATAATGGTTTATATACTATTAATAGGTATTCTCATCTTGTAAAACATTACGATATGTTTGGTAATAGGATTTCTTTGAATGAAATGGTAGCATTCGAATATAATACAATTGCAGTATCAGATTCTTTAATAATACTTGGAAGATATAAGGGGCTTATTGGATACTATATTTCAACCGGGAAATGGGAATTATTACCTGAGTTAAGTATAATGAATGAAGCTTATATTTATGATATGGCTATTGATAATGGATATTTATGGATGGGTACGAGTAATGGTGCAGTTTTAGTGAGGTTGGCAGATTTCTATACAGAGCATTATACAGTGGTTGATGGTCTTGCAGGGAATCAGGTTTATAAAGTAATAGTTGATGGTGATAGAGTGTGGTTTGCTACTGATCATGGTCTAACAAAATATCAATGGAGGCAATATGCTTCGTTGGACGAATAGGATATTTTTAATAATAATTATTATTACCAACACTATTTTTGCTAGTGACAAAAATAATGTTAAGTATGAGGCAGATACCGGGATTCCTTTTTTCTATTATGATGTAATTAATTATCCTATTGAAACAAGAGATTCGGTTCGATTGGATATACTAATTAAAGTACCTTTTGATGTTATCCAGTTTGTTAAAGAGGGGAGTAGTTTTGTCGGAAAGTATGAAATTTCACTTTTATTATTGAATGAGGATGAGATTCAAGCTGCTTCTAAAATTTGGACACAAGAAATTAGAACAGAGTCTTTTGAAGAAACAAATTCACAAGAACACTTTGACATAAATAAAGTAAGTTTTAATATCATACCCGGCAAATATTTACTTACAATTGGTATCATGGACCTGGATACAAGGAAGAGTAGCTATAGAAAAAAGAAGATTAATATAGATGACTTTTATAAAAATCCGATTACACTGAGTAGAATAAATATAATAGAGAATGTTATTAAAAGTCCTGATGGTATAATTGAACATATTCCTTCAGTGGTGAGTTCTGTTTCTGATGTTAAGCCTGAATTCAGTATAGATTTTGATGTACTGTCTGATGGGGGGAAGGGGAGTATCAAATATTCTATTTTTAATATGGATAACAAATTGATATTAAGTGATTTTTTTAAGCGTACTTTTAAGAAGGGGATATCGCATGAGACGCTTTCCATCTCAAAGAAAAAGTTGGGTTTTCGCAAGTACCGTTTAAAGGTTACAGTCCAGATTAATGAAAACGTTACAACGAAGGAAAGAGTATTTCAACTCCGGTGGCTGGGCATGTCCGGTTTTATTGATAATTTAGATGATGCTATTCGGCAAATGAGATATATTGCTTCACCGAGAGTTTTGAAGAGTATGAGAAAAGGTAGCCAAAAGGAGAAAAAAGAAAAATTTATGAAGTTTTGGGAGAAGAAAGACCCGACTCCAAATACTAAAGAAAATGAGCTGATGAATGAATATTATAAACGTGTCAATTATTCCAATCAACATTTTTCTGGTTTTCAACCTGGGTGGAGAACAGATATGGGAATGATTTTTATACTTTTTGGTCCACCAAGTGATATTGAAAGACACCCTTTTGATATTCATACTAAACCGTATGAAATATGGTACTATTATGAAATAAATCGAACATTTGTTTTTCTTGATGAATCCGGATTTGGTGAATATAGATTAATTTCTCCTACTTATGACATTTTAGGAAGGTATTAATGAAAAGATTTCGTATTGCTGTTATTCCAGGAGATGGTATTGGGACTGAGATAATTGCCCAAAGTCTCAAAGTTATAGATACGCTTAATAAAAAATACAATTCAGGAATTGAGACTACCATATTTCCTTACAGCGCTGAATATTATTTGCAGACTGGAGTATCGTTACCAGATGAATTCGCCAAAGAATTAGAGAAAAATTATGATGCTGCTCTAATAGGGACATTTGGGGATCCTAGAATTCCTGACATGAAGCATGCTAAAGAAATTATATTAGGACTCCGATCTAAATTAAATCTTTTTCTTAATATACAAACTGTGAAGCTCTATGAGGAATGGCTTTGTCCATTAAAAAATATTCAGTCTGATGATGTTGATTTTGTAATATTTAAAGAAAATAGAGAGGGTTTCTATACAAATTCCGGTGGATTTTTGAAAAAAGGTACAGATGAAGAAGTGGCAATTCAATCATCAGTTTATACTTATAAAGGGATAAGAAGATTTATCAATGAAGCATTCAAATTTTCTCAAAAGATGGGAAGAAAAAAGATATGTTTAGTTGATAAAAGTAATATGCTTTCATATACACATGATTTATGGGAAAGGGTAATTAGTCAAGTTGCTAATGAATTCCCTGATATAAAGACCAGCCATCTTTATATAGATACTGCTGCTGTTCATATAATACAAAACCCTTCGAAGTTTGATGTAGTGTTAACTACCAGTATTTGTGGCGATATTCTTTCCAATATTGGAATATTTCTTCAAGGTGGAAATGGATTAGCATTTTCTTGTGATATTAATACTGATGTATTAGTAGTGTTTCGAATACTCCAGGGGTCAGCTGTTAAACATGCTGGACATAATACAGCAAATCCAATGGGAGCAATTTTTGCAGTTCAAAAAATGCTTCAATATCTTGGTCTTAGTAATGAAGCAAAAGTATTAGAGCAATCTATTATAAATGCCTTCAAGAATCATTGGGTAACAATGGATCTTGGTGGGATAATCGGTACGGAAGAAGTCGGGGATTATATTGTTTCTTTTATTGAAGAGCAAGTATAGATTAAGTAAAAATCCGGCAAATTTGTTCGGTAATTTTTGTTGTTAGTTCATAACTATTTTTCATAGATTCTTCAAAAGTAATTGGTCCATTACAAATAGAAAAAATTGCTTTCAATCCGTGTTGGTATAACTCACCAATATTATTACCAATTTTTCCGGCTATGGCAATGACAGGGATGTTATTTTTTTGAGCAATTTTCAAAACACCTGCAATAGTTTTTCCGTAAGCTGTCTGACTGTCTATTTTCCCTTCACCTGTGAATATCAGATCCACGTTTTTAGTTTGTTTTTCAAATTCTACCGCATCAAGAATAATATCTACTCCGCTTTTTAGATTTGCTCCTAGAAACGCTATTAATCCCGCTCCGAGACCACCGGCAGCGCCTGCCCCGGGGTATTCTATGACCGATATATTAAGAATATGCTCAACAATGTTGTAAAAATGTTTCATGTTGGTCTCAAGAATAGGGAGTATCTCATCAGTTGCACCTTTTTGAGTGCTATAAACATAAACTGCACCTTTAGGTCCTAATAATGGGTTGTCCACATCACAAGCTACAATGAACCGGCTATTCTTCACTGCTGGATGTATATTGCCCATTGAAAATGACTCACATTTACCAATAAGTTTTCCATTCATAGGTTCATTGATCTTTTTACCGGTTTTATCGAAAAATTTTACTCCAAGTGCTTGAGCCACTCCTGCACCGCCGTCTGTTGTAGCAGATCCGCCTATGCCGATTACAAAATTTGTACAGCCGGAGTTTAGTGCATTTAAAATTAGTTGTCCTGTCCCGTAAGTGCTGGTATAAAGAGGATTCTGCTTTTCACGAGGAATTAAAGGTAAACCTGAGGCAGCAGCCATCTCAATGACTGCTGTTTTCTTATCTCCAAGTATGCCATATTTTGCAGTGATTTCTTTTCCAATAGGATTTAGGACTTTACAGGTTTTGAATTTCCCATCAGTTGCAGAGACAAGAGAATCAACAGTTCCCTCACCGCCATCAGCCAGAGGAATGGATATGATCTCCGCGTCTGGAAATATTTTAAGAATTCCCTCAGTCATAGCATTACAAACATCTGGGGCAGTCATACTTCCTTTAAATGAGTCGGGAGCAAGAACGATTTTT
>Ga0180301_10004199_pt1 | contig 11139 bp, 10 predicted proteins | sample GuaBasSediGuay16_FD_121797 | JGI IMG/M metagenome (GOLD analysis project Ga0180301, IMG submission 121797) | Subseafloor sediment microbial communities from Guaymas Basin, Gulf of California, Mexico - Guay16, Core 4569-2, 12-15 cm | ecosystem: Environmental > Aquatic > Marine > Hydrothermal... | reverse complement strand
CTTAAAGAGTTCTTCAGCAGGACCAGAAGGTGCGTACCTTTTTACACCGAGCTTTCGAAAATAACAGTTTAAGGAGTTTTCAGCAAGGAAATTGGCTACTATACTTCCAAGCCCTGTCTTTACATTGTGGTCCTCGTAGGTTATTATTATCCCGGTTTTTGCTGCCTCCTTTAAAGTTTCTGCGTCAGGGTCACTCCAGCAGGACATATTTACAACTCTTACGCTGTATCCTTTTTCTTTAAGTATCTCCCAGGCCTGGATTGCTCTGTGCAGTAAAGTTCCTGCAGAAATGATAACAGCCAGCTTCCCTTCTCTTACAACCTCTGCTTTTCCGTAAACAAATTCATAACCCTCTCCAAAAAGGGGCGCACCTTCCTCAGACAAGATAATGGGCAATTTTGACCTTCCCACTCCCACAAAAAAGTTGCCAGGATGGGTGGCAACATATCTTATGACTTTGTCTGTCTGGTTGCCATCTGCCGGAATTATTATTTTGAAGCCAAAAAGGTTATTCATCACACCAGCATAGTCAATACACTGGTGAGTTTTTCCATCCTGTCCCACATCTATACCATTGTGAGTGCACACAAGTTTTAAACTGGTATGGTTTAAGTCATTTAATCTGTGCTGGTTGTAAGTCTCATCCACCCCGAATACGCCAAAATCTGAGAAGAATACGACAACTCCCTGAGTTGAGAGAGCACCGGCAATTGCAGCGGTGTTGTGCTCCTGGATTCCTCCCTCAAAAAACCATTCAGGTAAAGATTTTGCAAATTCATCAGTTTTCACAGAACCAAGAAGGTCACAGTCAAAGACAGCTATGGGAGTTTTCTTACCCCTGTAGACCTCACCAAGGCTTTTCAGTGCCTTTCCAAAAGCATTGCGATTTGCTACCTTTTCCTCTGCCCTGTAAACAATGGGTTTTCCCGGGACAATGTTTAGCTCAGGTGGAATTTCCTCTTTTGCTTTAATTTGAGCAGGAGGGGTGGTTTTTCTTAAATTGAAGTACTTTTCAAGGTCATCTTCAACACCCAGCTCCTGAAGAGCTTTCCTGCATTCATCAACCGAGAGAGGCTGTCCATGATATTTAAATTTGTTCTCCATGAAAGATACTCCCTTGCCCATAACTGTTCGGGCAAGGATAGCAACGCAGTTTTCTTTATCTTTTACCGCCTCTCTCAAGGCTTTATAAATTTGCTGGTGGTCGTGTCCATCAATTTCAATAACCCTCCATCCATCGGCAAGATAATTTTCCTTTATATTTTGAGGCATAATTTCATTTAAAGGTCCTGAAAGCTGGAGAAGATTGTAGTCAATAATACAGGTAAGGTTGGTTAGTTTGTATTTTTTAGCAAATCTTCTTGCCTCTGCCACCTGACCCTTGGATTGCTCTCCATCGCTCATAACCACAAAGGTGTGAAAGTCTTTTCCTAAAAGCTTTGCAGCAAGAGCAAAGCCACATCCTGCAGAAAGCCCCTGTCCGAGGTTTCCCGTTGTCCACTCAACTCCCGGTATATCTCTTTCCACATGACCTTCAAAGGAGCTTCCTGTTTTCCTGAAGTTTGCAATTGCCTCATCCAGGTTAAAGAATCCAAGATGTCCTAAAGTAACGTAAACCCCAGGTGATGTGTGTCCATGGCTTACAACTATTCTGTCTCTGTCAGGGTGTTTAGGCTTATCAGGCCAGACTCGGGCGCAGTGCCAGAGGGTGAGGTAAATATCTATGGAAGACATGGAGCCACCCGGGTGACCAGAACCTGCTACGGTGGTCATTTTGAGAATGTCTCCCCTTGCGATGGTGGAGAGTTTTTTTAGTTTTTCAATTTTTTCTTCATCTAAGCTTTCTTGCTCAAATCCCCAGCGGATTTTTGTATCTTTGCTCATTTTTCTATTCCTCTTCGTACTGAATTGCCTCAGTTGGACATTCCTCTGCTGCTTCCTTTATCTCCTCTTCAAACTCGTTAAAATCTGCATCCTCTTTGACAGTTGCTACCTCATCAACTTCAAAAACATCAGGACAGGTTTCCTCACAAAGCCCACAGCCTGTGCAAGCGTCTTCGTCAATCCATAATTCTACGATTGCCATTTGAACCTCCTTTCCTAAATTTTTTGATGTATACCTATAGCAAATTAATTTGAAATGTCAATTGACAATCCCACCTTATAATGTATAATTTGCAAAAGCTTTTTGCAATTAATTTTAAGGAAGGAAAAAATGAAGGTAAAACTAATAGCTCCCACGTGGACAGAGAGTGTCTCAAAGAATAGAGCCAAGAGAGAAAAAATATTCAAGATTCCACCTCTTGGCCTTTTAAATGTAGCTGCGGTAACACCACCTGATGTCGAGGTGAGTCTTACTGATGAGAACGTTGAGTCTATAAATTTTGATGAGGATGTTGACCTTGTGGGGATTAGTGTGGCAACTTCTGCTGCGCCAAGAGCATATGAAATTGCGGGCAGGTTCAGGGAAAAAGGCATTCCTGTTGTCCTTGGGGGACCCCATGTTTCAGTTGTGCCTGAGGAAGGATTGCAGCATGCTGATGCGGTTGTAATTGGAGAGGCAGAGGGTGTCTGGGAGAGGTTAATAGATGATTTCAGGAGGGGAGACTTAAAAAAAATCTATAAGAATGATAGCCTTCCTGATCTTTCAAAGATACCTTTTCCAAGATGGGATATTTTAAAGAAGGAAAAATATGTGGTTAACAAAGTTCTCCATCTTACAAGAGGCTGTCCTTACAACTGTTCCTTTTGTTCTGTAACCCAGCTTTTTGGCAGAAGGATAAGATTTCGTCCTGTTGAAAAGGTAGTGGAGTTTATAAAAAGGAACATAGGGAAAGGTTTGAGTGGGAGGCTTTTTGTTTTTCTTGATGATAACATAATGGGGAATAAAAGTTATGCCAGAGAACTTTTTAAAGCCTTAATTCCCTTAAAGATAATCTGGATGAGCCAGGCTTCTGTAAATGCAGCTTACGATAATGAGCTTCTGGGTCTTGCAGCAAAAAGTGGTTGTAAAGCTTTATTTGTAGGTTTTGAAACTGTATCAGAGGATGCTCTTAAGGAGGTAGGAAAAAGACAAAATAAAGTTGAGTTTTATGAGGAAGCAGTGAAAAGATTTCATCGTCATGGAATATTTATTCACGGAGCTTTTATCTTTGGCATGGATGAGCACGATGGAAGCATATTTAAAAAGACAGTGGAGTTTATTAACAGGGTAAAGCTGGACAGTGCGCAGTACTCAATACTTACTCCTCTACCGGGGACAAGACTTCATCAGAAGATAGAAAAGGAGGGAAGGATCATCGACAGAGATTGGTCAAACTACGATTGTGGGCATGTTGTTTTCGAACCGAAGAAAATGAGTCCTGCAGAGCTTGATAGGGGACTTGCCTGGGCTTATGTTAAGACTTTAAGCTTACCTTCTATTTTTAGAAGACTTAGCGGTGTATTTTCAGGGGGAAGGTGGAAGTACACTTTGCCACTTTTTATTTTTAATCTTTACTATAAAAAAACCTGCTCTAAGATGAAGGAGAGAATTGCAAATCCCATGGTTAAGGAAAGGTTAGAATCAGAGAAAGCGATAAGTTCTTTTGAAAGACACAGTGAAGGTTTCAACAGTTAACTTTGTTCCTGTGAGGATGAGCTGGCACTGGCGAAATTTAAAAAGGCAAAGTCCTGTGAACTTAGCTCTCTGTAGGTAGCATAGGCAAGTTTTATCCTTTCCTCAACTTTCTTGAAAACATTTTCTATCTTTGAGATGTGCATTGTGTATTCAGCAGGTTCAATCCAGGCAGAGTTAATAGAGGCAAGTTCTTCCAGACGAGAAAGGATTTTCTGTGTATTTCCGTATTTTTCCAGCATGATGTTTACATTGCCTATTCCCCAGTTATAGGCAAGGGAAGCAAGGGTTGTGTCTTTAAGCTCGTCAAGTAAGAATTTATAGTAAATGGTACCTACCATTATATTTAGTTCAGGATCAAATTTTACCTTTTCCCACTCAATATTGCCGTATTCTTTCAGTGCTTCAGCAATCCATTTTTTTTGCTCTCTAAGGCGCATAACATCTTTATATGCCCACACCGTGACTCCCATAAGACCATAGGCGTCTTTGTAACTTACTGCCCGGGGATTAAATTGAGACTCTCTTTTAATATGAGAGGCAATGGAAGAGATGGGAATTCCGGTTTTTTGAGAGGCTTTAATTATTTCACTTAAAAATGGTCTCATCTGGAGAAAGTAGGATCTTTCCCTTCCTTTTAACTGACTTAAAACCAGTCTGGAAAAAGACGTGTCTTTTTCCAGAGAAGCATAGTATTCATTGAGACTTTTGTAGTTTGCGCAGATTGATTCCAAAAGTTTTTTATTTTTTAGAAATTCTCCAGGATTCTCTGAGTAAATAATGTAAGTGGGAGAGGAGAAGAAAAGCAGGAGAAAAACAAAAAATATCCCCACCCCTCCACCTTTTATAAACTTTTTCATCTTTTCTCTTTCACCTTTTATCATAGTTTTACATTGTAGTAAAAATTTGAAATTGTGACAAGTTTTGTGCGTTTTGCAGGTTTGACTTACAAAATTTCTTTGCTATTTTTGAAAAAAATCAAGGAAGGAGGTGAGTGAAATAAATGATGTATGAAAAAAGAGTGGTTTCAACTACTGTATGGGGTTTGATTTTTGGCTTTGTTTTGTGGGCAATTGCTCGTATTCCGGGAGCAATTCCAGTATCAGGGGCAGTTGGCATTGTTCTTTCTCTAACACTTCTTGGTTTTGTCATGGGAATAAGTGCCTGGAAGATTGCCTGGTGGCTTCACGGAATATTGCTGGGGCTTTTCTTTGGCATTCCCGTGGGCTTTTTTGCAGTGTGTGGGGAATTGGGATGGGGAAGAGGATTTTTGCTGGCAGTTATTGGAGGAATAGTTTTTGGCTTTTTGATAGAGCTTTTGACAACAGTCTTCTTTAAAGCTGGAATGCGCAAAGCAAAGGTGGAGGAGAGAAAAGAAGAGAAAAAGAAGGAGTGAAGGAGTAGTAGTTTCAGTACAGGTTCCTCCCGGGCTAAATTGCCAAATCTTTCTGGGGAGCAGGCTTTTTTTCGTTGATTTAGTGTGATTGCAAGAAATTTTTTAACTAAATAGAGAAGGGAGGGAAGTTCTTTGTCTTTGTTAAACTGGGAAAAGATTTTTTTAAATTTAAAAACTGTAAAAATAATTTGTAACTTAGCCCTACTTGACAGAGTAATTTAAGGTTATATTATATAAACGATTAGTGAAACGTTTAGTTAAACGAATAACTAAAGAGGTTCAGGATGAAGAGAAAATCGGTGACTATTAAGGAAGTAGCAGAACTGGCAGGAGTCTCCACCACCACCGTTTCGTACGTGATTAATAATACCGGCTTTGTGAGCAAAGAAACCAGAGCTAAGGTAATTAATGCGATAAATAAGCTCGGGTATCGTCCAAATATAGTTGCAAGGAGCTTGAGAAGCAGAAAAACAGGCACAGTTGGTTTGATTATCTGTGATTTGAGAAATCCTTTCTTTGCAGAAGTTTTATGGGGTATTGAGACGTACCTTGGTAAAAGAGGATATAATCTAATTGTTGCCGATACCGATTATGACCCTAAAAAAGAGGAAGAATCAGCGGAGATGTTTTACAGCAAGCAGGTTGAGGGAGTGATCATTGTTCCTGGTGGAGGTAAGGATGAGTATGTAAGATTCCTTAAAGGACGGAATATTCCTGTTGTTTTACTTGATAAGAGAGTGCAGGATCTTGATGTAGATGTTGTTCTGGTGAATAATATAGAGGGAAGCAGGCAACTTGTTGAGCATTTGGTAAGTCTGGGTCATGAAAGAATTGGAATTATAGCAGGGCCTCTTGCTTCTACTACTGGTAGAGAGAGACTGGAGGGTTATTTACAGGCACTAAGAAAACACTCCATACCAGAAGACGGAGAGTTAATTAAAATTGGAGATTTTAGAAAACAAAGTGGTTATCTTCTGACTCTGGAACTTCTCTCCCTTGCTTTGCCTCCGACAGTTATTTTTGCCTGTAACAATCTTATGGGGCTTGGAGCTATGGAAGCTCTAAATGAAAGAAAAATTCGCATCCCGGAAGAAGTGGGACTTGTAATTTTTGATGATTTGCCCTGGTTTAGATATATCAATCCCCCTTTGACCACTGTGGCTCAGCCTTCTTTCAAATTAGGTGAGGTAGCAGCAGAGCTTCTTATGAGTCAGATAACAAGAAGGAGAAAAAAGCCAAGAGAGGTAGTTTTGGATGTCCAGTTAAAAGTACGTCAGTCCGCTGGAGAAGCATTGAAAAGCCCCGGGTCTTTTCTAAAAACGGCTTTTGGAAATAAAAGCCAGTGAATAATTTAAGCAGGTTTAAACCAAGTAAAAGGAGGAAATGAAAAGAAAGGAGGTGAGAAATATCAGGAACAGAGCATTAAACAAAGAAGATAAAAGGGGGGGAGAAAAGATGCAATTAAAAAGAGCAAAAATTTTGTTAAGTGTGGTAATTGTAGCAGGTTTACTTTTCACCTCTGCATTAGCTTAAGCGCAAACCCGGATTAGAGTACTGATGTTAACATCTCCAGCAATGACAGCACTCCGGGACATGGTGCCCGAATTTGAAAAGAAGTACCCTGATATAAAAGTTGTGTGGGAGGATACAGCCTATGCGGATATACACACAAAGGAGATGAATGATTTTATTGCTCATACTGGACGATACGATGTTATCCAGATGGATAATCCCTGGCTTCCAGAATATGCAGGGGGAGGGTTTATTGAAAATCTGGAACCCTGGATTAAAAAAGCTGGTTTAAGGCTGTGGAAAGACAATGTTAGAAAATGGCCTCCTGGGGTAGAAATGTATCCGACCATTTATCTTGAGGATGAAATTGTGCCAGTATTAAACTTCTATGGTAACTGGAAGGGCAATTTGTATGCAATTCCTAATATGCCAGGTGTGCAGCTTCTTTACTACAGGAAAGATTTATTTGAAGACCCACAGGAGAAGGCAAAGTTCATGGCAGAATATGGTTATGAACTTCAGGTTCCAAAGACATGGAAGCAACTTTACGATGTTGCTGAGTTTTTCACAAGGCCGCCCAATTTGTATGGACTTACCTGGTCAGCTGGAAAGGGGAATATGGCTGTTCAGAACTACTATAATATAGCCTGGTCCTGGGGTGCAGACTGCCTTGCATTTGGCCAGGGTTTTCCTGATCCTGATGATCCTATTCATAATATGCCTATTTGTAACAGTCCCATTGGAGTTAAGGCACTGGAGTTTTTCTGCTCTCTGAAACCATTTATGCCTCCTGGTGTTGCTGCTTATGAGTGGGCTGAAATCACTTCAGATTTTATCCAGGGAAAAGCAGCAATGATGTTTCAGTGGTCTGACTTTGTTAGAGATGTTGAAGATCCTGCTAAGTCAAAGGTAGCAGGGAAGGTGGGGTACGCTTTAATGCCTGGCAATCCCGATGCACCCGTAAACAATGTTCCTGGAATAATTCCTGGCGAGGGTTATGCTTCTCTTGGTGGGTGGGCTCTGGTTATGAATAAAGACTCCAGGAATAAGGAAGCTGCCTGGAAATTCATTGGATGGGCTTCCTGCTTGACGATGAATTATGATGAGATGATGGATTATCTTGAGGTTGGTGGAACCAATACAGGAAGAAAGAGCGGATACTTCATTCCTGAAACCACTGGCTATAAGGTTGGAAGGTACCCTATTGAGCTTGAAATGTACAGAGAGCATATCAGGCGCAGACCGGCAATTGCTGAGGAAGTGGAGTACGAGATTATCGTGGGGACAGAAGTTCAGAAGGCATTCATAGGAGCTAAGACTCCCAAGCAGGCTTTAGATGACGCAGCCAAAGCAATGTATGAACTTATGGTAAGAGGAGGGTACATCCCTAAGGGTCAACCCCTTGTATGGCCCAGTAAATATGTCAACCCGGATGGAACAAAAGCCTATTAGAGGAAATAGAAGCGGAATAGAAAGATAAAAGAGGTCACCCACCCACAGACCTGTGGGTGGGTGACCTTATAACAAAACAAATGATCAGATGAGAAAAAAAGGGATTTATATAAGCAGGTTAACCCCTTATCTTATGATTTTGCCAGCAGTTATTGTTTTATTTTTCATTGTAATATATCCTATGATATTTTCTTTTTGGGTGAGTCTGCACAAATGGTATTTAGGAAAACCTCAATTTTTTCCCTTTGTTGGACTTAGGAATTACTATACGGTTATTTTTGAGGACCCTGTTTTTAAAATCTCACTGATAAATACGCTGATACTTGTAAGTGTATGTCTTTCCGTGGAGTTTGGTTTGGGAATTCTGCTTGCTCTGCTTCTTAATCGAGATGACATAAAAGGTAAGAGAATTTTCAGATCCTGTCTTATTACACCTGTTGTATTGACACCTGTTGTTGCCGGGGTTTTGTGGAAGTTTCAATTTCATCCATCTTATGGGATAATAAATTACCTGTTGAGCTTTGTTGGAGTGAAGAAAATAGAATGGCTTGCTGACCCTCGTTTTGCTCTTTTTTCAATAATGATAGTAGATATGTGGCAATGGACTCCTTTTATGTTTCTGGTGCTTTATGCGGGTGTTATTTCTCTTCCTAAGGAGCCACTTGAAGCTGCTAAGGTAGATGGAGCATCAAGCTGGCAGCTGTTAAGATACATTGTTATGCCTTTACTGGTACCAATAATTGTGGTTGTTTTGCTTATAAGAACAATGGATATAATTAAGCTGTTTGACATTGTTTATGTTTTAACAAGAGGAGGGCCTGGAGATACTACAGAAGTTTTAACTCTTTACAATTTTAGAGTAGGTCTTAACTATTTTTACATGGGAAAAGCAGCTGCAATTTCCTGGATAATAGCAGCAATGGTGATCTTGCTGGCACAGCTCTATCTTCGAATTTCAGGTACAGAATTTTATAAAAGGAGAACTTAAGGTATGCAACCTGTAAGATATATCAACAGGACAATAGCTTATATTATTTTAATTGGGGCTTCTGTAATAGCTCTTTTTCCGATTTACTGGTTATTCTTATCTGCTCTTAAGCCAGCAAAAGAGATGTGGACCATACCTCCTGCTTTTATCTTTAAACCAGACTTTTCCTATTTTTCTTCAGTTATCAGGGAAAAGGGCATTCTTAAATATCTTGCTAACAGTTTAATAATTTCGTCTGGAAGCACATGTATTTCTCTTTTTTTAGGCTCTCTTGCTGCCTATGCTCTGACAAGATATCCCGTAAAGGGAGGAAAACATATATCTTTCTGGATAATTAGTCTGCGTATGATGCCACCCATTGTGGTTATTCTGCCTCTTTATGTGTTTTTTACCCGGTTGAGATTAATTGACACTCACATAGGATTAATTCTTGCTCACCTTACCTTAAACTTGCCATTTGCTGTTTGGATGCTAATGGGGTTTTTTAAGGAAATTCCCAGAGAGATAGATGAGGCTGCTTTAATAGATGGGTGTAGCAGCATAGGGGTTCTTTTTAGAATGATTCTTCCCCTGGTTAGCGGAGGATTGGCTGCAACAGGTGTATTTTGTATACTGTGGTCTTGGAACGACTTTATATTTGCTTTTTCGCTGACCAGTACAGATGCAGCAACACTACCTGTTCCCATTTCTGGATTTTTGGGAGACTATGTATGGGAATGGTCCGCCTTTTACGCAAGTGGCACCATAGCGGCAGTTCCTATTATGCTGCTTGCTCTTGTTACTCAGAAGTACCTTGTTAGAGGAATGACCTTTGGAGCCTTAAGGGGTTAAATCACATAGAGAAGGTGAAGAATATGAGAGTGCAGAATTTCAGTTATTATATGCCGGTTAAAATTTTTTTTGGAGAAGGGGAAATAGAGAAAATAGGAACTTCTGTGAAGAATTTGGGCGGGAGAGCTTTGCTTGTCACAGGAAAAAAATCCATGCAAAAATTGGGCATAACAGACAAGATAGTAAAGCTCTTACAGGATAACCTAATAGATGTTGTTCTCTATAATGAAGTACTTCCCAACCCCACAGTGGAGATTGTTGATAAGGGTGCAGAACTTGCAAGGAGAGAGGGCTGTGATGTTATAATTGGGCTTGGAGGAGGAAGTGCCCTTGACACAGCCAAAGGAATAGCGGTGGTAGCTTCTCATGGAGGAAGTTTGTGGGATTACATTGGTGAGGGAAAGGTTACAGAGAAGACACTCCCCATCGTCGCAATTCCCACAACAGCTGGCACAGGAAGTGAGACAACGCCTTACTCTGTTTTCACCAATAAGAAAATTTTGAGAAAAGACGCTATAAATAGTCCTTACACTTTCCCAAAAGTAGCAATTGTAGACCCTGTCCTGACAAAATCTATGTCGCCTCAGCTTACGGCTGATACAGGTTTTGATGCTCTGGCTCATGCAATAGAGGCTTATATCTCTACTTCTGCAAATCCTCTTTCTGATACACTTTCTATGAAGGCTATAAGCCTTATAAGCAAATCTTTGGTAAGGACAACAAGAAATGGAGAGGATCTTGAAGCAAGGAGTAATATGGCTCTGGCAAGCAGTTTGGCGGGAATGGCTATTGCTCAGGCAGGTGTTGTGGCAGGGCATGGATTTGGTATGAGTATTGGAGGGATTCTGGATACATCTCATGGCAGAACGGTGGGCGTTCTTCTTCCTCATATTATGAGATGTAATCTATCAGAATCATCTACCAAAATTGCCCAACTTACCATATGTTTTGGGCTTACCTCTACTGGAAACGCATTTGATGATGCACAGAGAGTGATTGAGGCTGTGGAGAGGATAATGAAAGAGGTAAATTTTCCTCTCAGATTAAAAGATATAGGAGTTAAAAGGGAGGATATACCGAAAATAGCGCAGGATTGTATAGATCGTCCTGACATGACAAACAATCCCAGAAAATTTAACCTGGAAGAGGCTCAGGAATTTTTGGAGTCGATTTTATAGTTTAAAAATCTTTAAAAAATTGCCGAATTTCAGGGAGAAAGATGATGCTACGAGCAAGGCTTGTTGCACCTGAAAAAATTTTGCTGGAGAGGGTGGATATACCGCAGGTAGGAGAAAAAGAGGTTTTAATTAAGGTAAAGGTATGTGGCATATGTGGCTCAGATAT
>Ga0180301_10004198_pt1 | contig 11139 bp, 11 predicted proteins | sample GuaBasSediGuay16_FD_121797 | JGI IMG/M metagenome (GOLD analysis project Ga0180301, IMG submission 121797) | Subseafloor sediment microbial communities from Guaymas Basin, Gulf of California, Mexico - Guay16, Core 4569-2, 12-15 cm | ecosystem: Environmental > Aquatic > Marine > Hydrothermal... | reverse complement strand
TCGCGTCAACTCTGGAAGGTGGCGAGAAGAGCGATGGTAGGTGTGGCTAAAACAGGCTCATATGGAGGAGTTCACAGCGGAGACTTCGTCATTGCTTTTTCTACCTCAAAAAGAGAAGTTGAGCCTCTTGTAGAGAACATGCAGGAGCATTCTGGGCATCTGGGAAATAGTAGAGTTGAATTTGATGAGTTCTTCCTCAATCCGGTTTATAGAGCGACCGTTGAGGCAACGGAAGAGGCAATTTTGAATGCCTTGTTCAAGGCTGAAACGATGACCGGCAGAGACTATCATGTGAGGAAAGCTATTCCGCTTGACCGTGTAAGAGAGATAATGACAAAATACGGTAGGATTTGATCTCACAATTCTTATTAAGTTCCTTAGTGAATCTATATTTGAAGAAATATCATGGCTCTCATTATAGAGGATGAAGAAAACGTCATTAAGGGTGCTCATTATTATCTTTTTAAGCGTTATCCCTTGAAAAAACTTGAGAAGGAGATCCTTCAGATTCTAGAGGAGAATGGACCTATGCCTCTCTCAGCTATTTGGAGAAGCTTTGACTGTCACTTATGGGAAGTCTGTACAGCTCTCAGACGGTTAAAGAAGAAGGGACTTCTCGAAGAGTCTGATTTCAGATCGGTAGATTGCTGAAAACCCATAGATTTTCTATAGTCTTCGTATCGCGATTTCAGCAGCCAGAACCATTGGCTCCCAAGTCTCATTCACCGGCGGAGCATAACAGGTATCCGCTTTAGCTAGCTCCCGCACTGACATCTGCTTCTGTATAGCGAATGAGAGAGCGTTTATCCTTTGGGTTACTTCCTCCCCTCCAATTATCTGTCCACCGACTATTCTTTCCGTATCCTTGTCAACTAGGATTTTTACTCTGAGAGGTTTGCCTCCAGGATAATAATCAGCTCTTGTCTTTGAGGAGATGCTTCCAGCCACGATTTCAATTCCAGCTCGACTGGCGGTGAATTCAGTCAGCCCAGTTGCACCGATCTCTAAGTCAAAGAGCCTCGTAACTGCGGAGCCGAGACACCCCATAAAGACTGCGTATCCTCCAGCAGCGTTTATTCCCGCGACTTTTCCATGTCTCACGGCAGTAGTGCCAAGTTGACTAAGCATAGGCTTTTTGGTTATCAGATTCGTAGATTCAGCGCAGTCCCCAGCAGCATAGACACCCTTAACGCTTGTCTCCATTCTCATGTTGGTCTTTATCCCACCTGTCTCCCCAAGTTTTATACCAGCATCCTTTGCGAGCTGAACATTAGGTCTTACACCCGTGGCCACTATGACTAGATCTGCTGAGATCTCATTCCCGGCGACGGAGACTCCGCTTACCTCTCCGTTTCCAAGAATCTCATCAACTCCCTTACCTGTTATGATATTGAGTCCCTTCTCTTCAAGATTCTTCTGAACTAGTCTGGCCATGTCTTTGTCAAGCATAACGGGTAATACTTGGGGGAGAAGTTCTACAACGGTTGTCCTTATTCCACGTTCAACAAAAGCCACTGCGGCTTCCAAGCCTATTAGACCGGCTCCTATGACTACTGCTGATTTTGTCTTTTCTAGAGCTTGATTGATTCGTTTTCCGTCTTCAAGTGTACGAAGAGTAAATACGCCCTTTTTTTCTCTTCCCTTTATCGGTGGAACAAACGGGTAAGCCCCCGTTGCGAGGATCAAACTGTCATATGAAAGAGACTCTTTTTTTCCATTTTTGTCTTCGACTTCCACGGTCTTATCTTCAACATTGATCTTTTTCGCGGTGGTTTCAAGTCTAAGATCAATCTTCATCATCTGATAATAAGAAGGCGGAAAGACGATTAAGTCTTCAAAGCTTGATATATGCTTCCCGAGAACGAATGGAATCCCGCATGGAGAATACCCCGCAACTTTTTGATTCGTTATAAGCGTAATCTTCGCCGATCTATCTGTCTTCCTAGCAGCTGAAGCAGCATCCGTCCCCGCTGCATGTGCACCGATTATGATGATCCTCCTAACCATCACAAACATCTCACAAACTTTTAAGATCATATGGGCAACTCGAATATAACATCTTCTGAAACTTTCTCAATTTAAATCGTATTTAAAGTTTATAAAGAAAAAATCCTGGGGAATACCATATTTCCTTGAAGCTTGGAAGAAAGCATTCAAAAGTGGAACTTTAGTTCTATATTTTTTTATTCATTATATAGGCGTTTTCTCCATCAGCATAGTATCCTCTAATCATTCTCTGAACTTCAAAACCAACTTTTTTATAAAGATTTATCGCAGGCTCATTGCTCACACGAACCTCAAGATAGCAGCTCTTAGCATTATATACTTCAGCCATTGCTTCTAAGGCTTTTTCAATCAACGCTTGCCCCAGGCCTTTCTTACGATGTTCAGGGAGAACAGCAATCGAGATTATGTGCCCCTTTTTTGAAAGACTAAGCGGGGTGAATCCTATGCTGGAGAATCCGCTTTCTATTCTACACATTATGTAGCCAACTATCTTTCCGTCCTTTTCCGCGACAAAGAAAGTCTCGGGAAAATTCTTGTAAAGACTTACGAAGAAACTTTCCGAGTAATTCTCTGGGAGACAGCTACGATTTATACTCATCACCTGATATAGATCCTTAAGCTCGAACTTCCTAAGATTGTAGGAAGGATCCACATCCCGACCCCTTTCATATTCTTTGTTTACCTAAAGCTTAAAGCTCATCCTCTTTAGAAAAGATTTAGAATAATTTATCTCTTTCCCGTAAAAAGGCTATTTCTCAAGTCTCTATGAACGGAACAGTTAAATTTCCATAAGGAATAAAGGAGGCTTTCCCTCTGCTTCCGACAATCTCTATTAGCATACGGAAAGCTTCATTAGCTGTTCTTGCCGTTTTAATTCCTAAAATACGAGAAGCATAATAGTCAGGTATCGCGGAGACGATCATCAGATTAATTTGCTGGAGAAGATTCATTAATCTGTAAGCCAAAAGCCCAGATATACTGAAATTCTTTTCCAAATATCTCCTCAAATCGTTCAGTTTTTTAAATCTGGACAATGCTTCAATAAACTCTTTATCCCCGCAGCCTGAAGCACATTCAGCAACCAAAGCAACGGCCTTTCCTCTCTTCGCTATTTCGAACGCGCTTTCCAAGCAGAGGATAGCTTCTTGAAGATAACTATCAAATGGTATACCGCCTGGACTAACGAATACGATATCAGCTCGGTTCTTCACTGGGACTTTATATATTTCCTCCGTGAGCTTGACTGACTTCTCAAATACTTTATGAATGTCACCTGCGAATGCCTTCACAATATCCATTCCGCTGTCTCTTACAATATTTAATGTAAAATCAACTTTGGCGAGCTCCACAGCTTCAACCATCTCTTCATGGATCACATTTCCTTCCAAATTTCCCTGCTTAACTTTCCCGTCAATTCCAAGCTTGAAGATCTCTAGAATAGAGTCGAAACTTGCAACGCCCGGTAAAACCAGATCATACCCGCCGCTGTAGCCAGCGATGGGATGGGGCTCCACAGATCCGGCTAGAATCTTCACATCAGCCTCTGCAAAAAGCTTATTGAGATAAATTTCAATTTCACTTGAAGTTTTCCCCAGATATGATTCTTCATCAACATTGCATTTGTGCCTTGCCACTTTTAATCTTGCAGACAATTCTTCACCTAGTATTGGCAACCTCTGATGTTGAGAGAAGGCTCTGAGGGGATCGTACGCCACAATGATCGTTATATCTTCGTCTCTAACACCCATTGAACCAAGCTCATCCACCAATGCGGAAATCATCATCTGATTAGTTGAGACGCTGGAATCCTTTAGAACAAGGGATACCTTATCCCCAGCTTTCACAATCTCAGATAGCCGCTTAGTTCCGATAGGGTTCTCTAAGGCATTTTTAATTTCCATCATAGGATTCTTCGCTGGGGCCGTCTTCCTCGGCTCTATTATATCCAGTAGATTAGCTGTTGGAACTCTAACGCAGACCTCGGTGCTTCCATATGGAAGCCAAACTTCGACCAATAAAAGGAGCGCTCCTTTTAATGCTCTCTTATTTTCCACCGAAATCATTTAAGCATATCTAATGACCATCTGATTTGTATTGCCCAAAGAACTGAGTTATCTTCTCGGCGAGCGTCATAGCCGCTTGTTTTTGAGCCTCAACCGTCTGAGCCCCAATATGCGGAGTACAAATAACATTTGGAAGCTTAATAAGCTCTAGGTCCTTGGGAGGCTCAACCTCATACACATCAAGTGCAGCGCCAGCGAGCTTCCCAGATCTTAATGCGTCAAGCAGTGCTTCCTCGTCGACTATGCCTCCTCTTGAAGTGTTAATTAAAAAAACTCCATCTTTCATCTTGCTGATTTCCTTCGCGCTTATTAGATGATGCGTTTCTTCAGTTAATGGGACATGAATGGAGATTATGTCGCTTCGTTGCAGTAATTCATCTAACGTAAGAAAATCAGCCTCTAGACTCTTAAGCTGCTCAGGCGTCGGCGGAGTCCGCTTGGTTACGAGAATCTCCATACCCATCGCCTTAGCAATCCTTGCAACTCTAAAGCCGATGTTTCCCAGTCCGACTAAACCAAGTTTTTTTCCCTTTAATAGCTGACCCCGCAACTCTTTCTTAAGCCATCTTCCCTGCTTCATTGAGACGTCGGCTAAAACAATTTTGCGAGCTAAAGCTATCATCAATCCAATAGTCAGCTCAGCAACGGAATCAGCTGGAGCCTCTGGTGTGTTTATAACTGTTATTCTTTTCTCTTCGGCGGCTTTTAAATCGATATTATCGATTCCCGATCCAGCTCGAGCTATTAGCTTTAGACGCTTTCCACGCTCGATAATTTCGCGTGTAACCTTTGTTCTGCTTCGAACTATTAAAACGTCATAGTCTTGGATGATTTTTTTAAGCCTCTTATACGTAATCGAAAAAGCACAATCAACACTGAAACCGACTTTTTTCAGCCTTTCAATACCTCCCGGATCAATGGGATCACAGATTAAAATTTTAACAGCAGACATCTTGATCTTCCATATCTTGAGAGTGGAAACCAATTTAATATTTTTCGCATCCAAAGGGGGCGCATCACTTCTTGAAGTTTACTGATGCTTATTTCACCATTTGTATGATGATTTTTTTATTCCCATTCTATAGTTGCAGGAGGTTTATGAGTAATATCATAGACAACTCTAGTCACTGAAGGCATCTCATTAGTAATTCTAGTCGAGATCTGCTCCAGCAATTCGTAAGGAAGATCGGCGAAACTAGCAGTCATAGCCTCTTGGCTTTTAACAGCTCTGACAGCCACAACATAACCGTAAGCTCTCGCATCTCCCTTAACCCCCGTGCTTTTTGTATCTGTTAAGACAGCGAAGTACTGCCACAACTCATCTTTTATTCCACTTCGTTCAATCTCCTCTGAGACTATCTTATCTGCCTTCCTAAGCAACGCAACTTTTTCCGGCGTCACTTCTCCTATGATGCGCACGGCCAACCCAGGTCCCGGAAATGGCTATCTATGAACAATCACTTCGGGTAATCCCAAAGTTTTAGCTATCTTTCTAACTTCATCTTTATACAAGTCCCGTAGAGGCTCGATGATTGTCTTAAATTCCATTTTCGTAGGAAGACCCGCCACGTTATGGTGACTCTTAATCTTGTCCGAGTGCTTCCGAAAACCCGATTCTATCCTATCGGGATATATTGTCCCCTGTATAAGATGTTCGGCGCCTATTTGCCTTGCAACTTCCTCGAAGACTCTTATAAATTCTCTCCCAATTATTCTTCTCTTTTCCTCTGGATCAACTATCCCCTTTATTTTTTTAAAGAATCGTTCACGGGCATTAACCACGATCACTCTTACACCTAGTTTTTCAAAAGTCTCTTTAACGAATTCAGGCTCCCTCTCGCGCATGAACCCGTGATCCACAAAGACGGCCACCAAATTCTTCCCTAAAGCCTTTGCAGCCACCACAGCAGATGTGCTAGAGTCTATTCCTTCGCTCAGAGCGATAATCGCCTTTTCCCCGCCTACCCTTTTCCTTATCTCTTTGATCTTTTCTTCTATGAGAGAGGAAGGTCTCCAGTTTGCTTTGCATCCACATACATCAAAGACGAAGTTCCTAAGCATCTCCATTCCATGTTCAGTGTGAACAACCTCTGGATGCCATTGCAAACTGTAGATAGGTTTCTCTCGATGTCTATAGGCCGCTACGGGGCAATTTTCGGTGTGCGCTAAGACTTCAAAATCTTCACTTACTTTTTGAACAGTGTCTCCGTGACTCATCCACACCTTTTCTGTCGGGCTTAATCCCTTAAGAACGCCTACTGGTCGATCAATAGTTACGTATGCCACGCCGTACTCTTGTTTAGCCCCACGTTTCACTTCTCCTCCCAGAAGATATGCTATAAGCTGATGACCATAACATAACCCGAGTATGGGAATCCCTAAACTGAGAATTTGCGGAGCAATTTTAGGAGAGTCACGTTCATAGACGCTGTATGGCCCTCCTGAGAGAATTAATCCTTTAACGTTATGATTAAGATTTAATTCTTGAATCTCTCTTACGGTTACATTGGATGGAACTATCTCAGAGTACACATTTAATTCTCTGATTCTTCTTGCGATAAGATGACAGTATTGACCGCCAAAATCAACGACCAAAATAGCATCAATTTTATCTATCATGCTTCTTCTATCCTTTCATCTCCCTTCTAGTTTTAAATCTCGGTTTCCTCTTCAAGCAGCTATAATCCCCCGTTGTGCATGAGAGGCATAGCTGCGATGAAGGCATACCGATACCTCGGCTGAGCCCTTCAACATCATTATATCCAAGAAAAGAGACGCCTATGTGCTTCGCAATTCTCTTATTTATCTCATCCAGATCCTTTAGGCCCTTGCAGATCCTATATGCAAGGAGCTCCCTCTGCGTTGGGAAGTCTATCCCAGCATAACATGGATACATCACAGGAGGGAATGTCAGAAGCAGAGAAACCTCCTTGGCGGATTTAAGTTTCTTCCCAACTATTATTTTCGAACTTGTTCCCCTTATTATGCTGTCATCTATTAGGATTATTCTCTTCCCGTCTACAATCTCATTTATCGTAATTATGTTAGAGATTACATCTTCTCGCTTTTTAGGCTCAATAAAACTCCGCCAGCTCCCCTTCTTTCGATAACGATCCTTCATCAAGCCCTCCTCAAAGGGAATTCCAGACTTCTCAGAGTAGCCTAAAGCCGCAGGCCTAGCAGAATCTGGAACCGGCACAACTATATCCCCATCAAGAGGATATTTCTCAGCCAAGACCCGCCCAATATTCTTCCTCGCCATATACACGTTGATTCCCTCTATACGTGAGCTTGGATTGGCGAAGTAGGTATACTCAAATGGACAATGCGAATGCCGCTTCTGAACCGAAAACCTTTCAGACGTTAATCCTTCCTTGCTTATTTTTATCATCTCACCAGGTTGGATATCTCTGATTAATGCCGCATCAAGAACATCCAAGGCGCAGCTCTCAGAAGCAACAATATAAGAGGAAGTTTCTTCATGCCATCCGAGACATAGGGGTCTAAATCCTCTTTCGTCCCTTGCAGCTATCAATTCTTCTTTTGCCGTTAAAATAACCGTTGAGAAGGATCCGTTTAGATACGGATTCAAAGCCTCAAAAGATTCAACCCAACTTTTGCCCCTCTTCAGATTTCTATACAGCCCTAATCCCATTAATTCAGTATCGGTCATGTTCTTCAACGAAGAGTTCTCTTTCTCCAATAAATATTTCATAAGAAGTTCTCTTTCAAGAGTCCCGTTATGAGCTATACAGAAACTCTGCTCAAGCGAGGAGCCTATGCGTATCGGATGAGCGTTTGTCAAAGTTGACCTAGCTGTCGTGGAGTATCTCACATGTCCTATTCCCACATTTCCCTTAAGCTCAGCGATACGTTTAGACTCTTTCTCGATAGATTGGGAGATAATTCCTTTTCTTTTGAAAGGCGGGTATCCAGAAACAGCCACGCCCCAAGCTTCCTGCCCTCTATGTTGAAGCGACTCTAAACCTAGGAGAAGCATTGGAACTATGTTATGCTCTTCAAAAGAGAATATTCCGATTACGCCGCAATTCTCGTGCATTGTCATACTCCTTAGTAAAGTCTACATAACATTAGAGATCTCTAATGCTTAAATTTATCTTTCAACGAAAAAGAGGGAGAATCTAATAAACGTATAACCTACTGTAGGGTTTATGCCAGACAAGATCATCTTTAAAAAATCGTTCTAAAAATTTATCGATTTTGAATCAAAAGTATTCCTGAATTTTCCTCTTTATGAGAATCGTTTTATTGTTTTTGGACTTGAAGCATGGAAATCGTGGTGAATAGATTCGATATCGCTAAATCATAGAAATGAAAATCATTTATATCTAGATAAATGAACTATATAGATATGTGATATATATATGGATCAAGATTTAGGATATAGAAAAATCCAACGTACCGGAAGAGGGTCCTATATTGTATCTTTACCTAAAAGATGGATCCGAGAACTTAAACTAGGAAAGGGAGATCAGATAGTCTTCAAAGTAAAAGAGGACTCTTCGTTACTTTTAATTCCCCGGAAGATACTTGAAGGAAGAAGGCAAACCGAAGAACCTACTCTTAAGGAGTACAGAATCATTGTGAGTCCATCTGAGGATCCTAAATCCGTATGTCGCAAGATTATCTCTCTATATGTTGTCAGTGCAAACATAATTCGCATACGCTTTAAAGATGAGGAAACTTTTTCAAAACATAAAATGGTCATAAATAATCTTATTAAGAACATGCTTTTGGGCTCCGAGATCATAGATGAAACATCTAAGGAGATCACTATTCAAGTTCTTGTGGACCATCCCGAGTTCCCAGTAGAGAAGGCCATTCGAAGAATGGCTATCTTGGCTCTTTCAGCGAGCAGAGATGCTATTCTCGCATTGGAAAGCATGGATGAAAATCGGATTAACAGCGTATCTGAAATATGTAATGACGTTAATCGATTGAATCTATACGTGATCCGCCAGCTTAAATATGGCTTAGAAAAGAATCTGTTTAAAGAATTGGGTTTTAAGACGAAGAAGGAGTTTCTTGGCTATAGAATCGTTGCAAACAATATAAAAAGTATTTCTAACAGTGCAAAGAACTTGGTAAATAACATAGCGACTCTTAAAGATATGATAAAAAATCATCTTTTACTTTTGAATGTGCCAGTTGATAAGGAAGTTTACTCTCAAATCTTGAAGTTTAACTCTAAGGCTCAATCTTTATTTGAAGAGTCACTTAAAGCCCTTTTTAAGAGAGATTATAATCGAGCGGATAAACTAATCTCGGAGATAGAATCCTCCGCTGCTCTAGAGAGCGATGTGATAACTCTGATGTCTACCAAGAAACTAGACCCGAATATTTCATCGATTCTCCGATTAATCATCGAGAATTCGAGGAGAATCATAGAGTACAGCCGTGACATAGCTGAAGTAACGATGAATCGGACAATTGAAGAAATAAGCGGATGATTATGAAGCTTTGACTTTAACCTCAGTTCTATAAAGTTAGAACACCTTAACTCGCTTATTGCAGATAGAGAGTTTATTCTGCACATCTTATAGTTTATCTCTGTATGCCAGGATATATACAGCCGCATCGGCAACGGTATCTATCCATATTCTATCCTGATTACAACGAGGAAAAGCGAGTAGATCACCGAGGTCAACCACATAGATTGGGAGATTTAACCCTGCGTAAAATTAATGTATATAATAAAAAAGTAAGGAAAATAGGGTTGATAATTATCTGAGAGAGTTAGTGATGATTGATGGACATTTCAGATTCGCTCTATTTTCAGTTTCTTAATCAACGTAACATGGAGTATTCTCTCTCATATCTATAGGCTTAAGGCTGAAAATGAAGAAAACCCTATCATAAAGTTATTTATCAGAAACTCCGAGACGATTCTTCAAGACACTTAGCGTTTATCGAGAATCTTCTAAAACCCTTGGGAAGAGCCTTCCGAAACTGATTATGATAAAGATAGCGGAATTGGATCCCTCAACGATGAAGAGAGAAGAAAATAATATAGATAAAGTTGATACAGCCCTGGAGGAGATGGAGACAGCCGCAGCAACCCTCTTCGCTCTTTTCGCAGAGGATTTCCCCGACGCCCGCTTATCTAGGTTTTTCTGGGCGATGCGGGACGACGAGAAATTACATTTAAGGTTGCTGAAGGAGGTAAAGGCCTATAAGAGACGTGAAGACGATGTGGCCGATGCAACCTCTTAACCAACTCATAGCCTTTCAGCATCAAATTTTCCTCTTATTATCCTCAGCATTCTTTGATGCATAATCTCTTCGTCTCTCATGATGCGGAAGAGCGCTGAGTACCTTTTGTCCAGAAACTCTTTGGAAAGATTAGCGAAGCTGGACGCCGCCTTAACCTCCATCTTCTCTATCTCCGCATACGCATCTTCTCGCATCTTAGATAGGGCTTAATCCTCTTATTCTAGACATGAAAGGGGCGCCTTCGGTGATTGAGAGCATCCGCGGTCTAGGAACACTCTTTCTTAATGCCTTTAAGGCTTACTCAATTAGTGAAAGGTGGCTTAAACTGTCATCCCGCAGCTTTTGATATAATATCTTTATAGGCTGGTATCATCTCGATGCTTCAGGTAGACATAGGCCAGAGTGAATTCGATGTTAAGCTGATTAACTAGCTGAGAATAAAGAGAATTCTCATCACCCAATTTTATTTCCTCACTAGTTTTACATCTCTTTTCGGAGAAAACATAGGAATATAATTATATCAATTTTCATTCATAAAAGTACAACCACTAAAACGTGAATCTTTTTCATGTATCACAATGCTTGATAAAATGCAGCAGAGCGTTTTCATTATTAGTTTTTGAGCCAAGCAAGTCATATCGATTTGAATCTTTAATTATTTCTTAAATTCTCCATAAAAAAGGATTTTGTGGAGCCCAGGATAGATACATGTTCTCGTTTAAATTTCTCGGAAAAAGCAAGTTTTAAGCGTTTTCTTGGCAAGATTAGGTAAAGGAATAGACTAAAAGACGCTAGAGGCTTGCTTACGACTCAGATAATACAAAGACTCAAAGTC
>Ga0180301_10004197_pt1 | contig 11141 bp, 10 predicted proteins | sample GuaBasSediGuay16_FD_121797 | JGI IMG/M metagenome (GOLD analysis project Ga0180301, IMG submission 121797) | Subseafloor sediment microbial communities from Guaymas Basin, Gulf of California, Mexico - Guay16, Core 4569-2, 12-15 cm | ecosystem: Environmental > Aquatic > Marine > Hydrothermal... | reverse complement strand
GGTTGTTACGGAGAAAACCCAAGGCTCATCCCCGAAACTGCCATGAAAGCTTACAAACGCCCACCGAAGACTATCCCCAGAATAGAGGGAAGCCATGAGCAGGACTGGCTCAGAGCATGCAAAGGACAGGGCGTCGCATGTTCTAATTTCGATTACTCAGGACCGCTTACAGAGATGGTAGTCGCCGGCAACCTGGCTATGAGGTTCCCGGGAGAGAAACTAATGTGGGATGGCGACAACATGAAAGTTACAAATCTCCCGGAAGCAAATGATTATGTCCACCGCCGGTACCGTCAGGGATGGACGTTATGATTTTGATTATCTTTCTGGAAAGACCAGGAGGTAAACCAAATAGCAGTTGTTACCCAAAAGCTGTACGACCAGAGGTTAAAACGTTATGTAACTGCTATGCGCAATGAAAAGCCCGACCGGATACCGACCAGGCCTTTCGTTGCAGAATTTACTGCAAAATATGCAGGTTTCACATGTCAGGAAGTCACCCACGATTACGAAAAAGCATTTTCATCTGTGCGTAAATGCGCCGCCGATTTTGACTGGGATGCTGTGGTCGGGAACATGGTCTATGTCTGGACGGGTCTGACCCAGGCTATCGGATTAAAGTATTACGGTATACCCGGTATTGACATTTCAAAGGACACGGGCTTTCAGTACCGCGAGCCTTCAGAAGAGAATGCTTTCATGAAGCCTGATGAATACGACCGGCTCATTGAAGACCCAACAGGCTTTTTGTTCAATATCTGGCTGCCCCGGGTCTCAGACGATGTCGTGCCGATCGGGCAGGAAGCAACTTTCAGAAATAACCTGTCTTTTTTAAAGGGCGGGATGGCAATGATGAATTATTTCGATGCTTTTGGGAAGCAGAATGAATTGTTGAGAAAAGGATCCGGCACTGTCTCTGCAATTTCCGGTATCTTAAAAGCGCCTCTCGATATTATTGCAGATAAGCTTCGCGGATATATTGGTCTTTGCAGCGACCTGATCAATCAGCCGAAAAAGGTTCTTGCAGCCTGCGAAGCTCTTATGCCGCATCTTTTACATATCGCACTTTCCGGAGCCGATCCTGATAAAAATGTTCCGATCACTATCTGGATGCACCGCGGATGTGTGCCGTTTATATCACCTGAACAGTTCACAAATATTTATTGGGCCACACTGAAGCCAATTATCGAAGAGATATGGAAACGTGGACATCAGGTGCTTTTCTATGCTGAAGGTAACTGGGATGCTCATCTAAGTTCCTTTGCCGAACTTCCGGATGCAAGTATCGTCTATCATGTTGACAAGGGTAATATTTTCAAGGTCCACGAAGCTATCGGCCACAAATTCTGTCTGAGCGGCGGAATTGATAACCTTTTATTAAGTTACGGCACTGCAGATGAGGTCCGTGATTGCTGTAAAAAGGTAATTGATGGCGTGGCAAAAGATGGCGGATATGTTCTTGATGCCGGTGCTATCATACAAAATGACGCTAAGGTAGAGAATATCAGGGCTATGACCGATTATGTTCGCGAATATGGAGTATATTGATGAAGAATAATATTGAGCAGAAAAGACCGCCGGGCGTCTGTATTCCCTGGGAAGAGAAATTAAAAGAATTGCCCGAAATGCCCGGGGACGCCGAATTGGCCAAAAATATATGGCAGGACATTGACGCTCTTGGATATACATATATCTGGCATTGCCTGTTATCGTTTTAATTTGGATAAGCATTAATGGTTGTGTTTTGCAAAGGACTGTATAAAATAACACTTAATCTGTAATTGCAGATAGGTAAAGCCTGAAAGGACAAACAAATGAATTGGAAAATTATTGTGCTCACGGCCGTAATAGCAGGCCTGGTTTTCTTGAACTCCTGTCAGCCGGTAACTACTAAACAAAAAGTTTCTTCAGATTTCCAGGACCTTATCGCTGCGGACCTTTCTAACTGTGATTACAAACCCGGCACGTGGAAGATGATAGACGGTGTTCTTACAAGGACCGGTTCAGGGAACAACGAAAACATCTGGACAAAGGATAGTTACGAAGATTTTATCCTCGACCTTGAATTCAAAGTTGCCAAAAATACTAACAGCGGCGTTATTTACCATGCAACCACAACAAAAGGCTGGGACTGGGTACAGCAGGCTATAGAAGTTCAGATAGAGGATTCATACGGCGAGAAAGTCAACAACCATATATGCGGAGCGATATTCGATGCCCTTGAACCGACAGAGAACATGGTAAAGCCGGTAGGGCAGTGGAACCATATGAACATTACTGTTAAAGGAAGCCTAACCAAGGTCGTCCTTAACGGGAAGGAAGTTATCTATATGGATGCCGATCTTTGGGACACAGCCAACAAAAATCCTGATGGCACAAAAAATAAATTCAATAAACCTATAAAAGATTTTGCAAGATCGGGAGTTATCGGCCTGCAGGATCACGGCTATCCTGTATGGTTCAGAAATATAAAAATTAAAAAACTGTAAATTAGTTGGAAATGTAAAGGTTGATAAAGATTTCGAGCTTTTAGAATTCGTGTATGGAGTATAAAATGTACGCAAAGATAATACTGGTCGTATTAACGTCTGTATTTTTGGTTGTTATGCCCGGCTCATGCCGGGAGCAGGTGTCCAATGTTGAGGAGCAAGAGATATTGTCGCTGAAGAATCATCCGACTACGGATGCCTATGATGGATGGCGGTTAGGTGTGCAGGCATGGACGTTCAATCGCTTCACGTTTTATGAAGCGATTGATAAGACCGCTTCGTTGGGTCTGGATTGGATTGAGGCCTACCCGGGTCAGAGACTGAGCGAGGAGAGTGCGGGTGAGCGGTTCGACCATAATTTGCCGGCCCAAATCCGCACCGAGGTCAAGGCCAAACTTGCCGATGCCGGGGTCAGAATCATCAACTACGGTGTTGTTAAACTGGACAATGATGAAACGAAATGCCGTAAAGTATTTGATTTCGCAAGGGACATGGGCATCGAAACAATAGTCTCGGAGCCTCCCGAAAAAGCGTTTGACATGATCGAGGCACTATGCGACGAATATAAAATCAACGTTGCCATACACAACCATCCCAAGCCCTCACACTACTGGAATCCCGATACTGTGCTGAAGGTCTGCAAGAAACGGAGTAAGAGAATCGGCGCCTGTGCGGACACCGGCCACTGGATGCGCTCCGGCCTGAACCCTGTCCGGATGCTCAGGAAACTCGAAGGACGGATTATCAGCCTGCATTTCAAGGATGTTGTCCCCGGCAAGATGGGGCTTGGTTACCATGATGCAGTGTGGGGCACGGGGCGGTGTGATGCTGAAGCGATGCTCAAAGAGCTACACCGGCAAAATTTCAAAGGCGTCTTTTCAATTGAGTATGAACACAACTGGGAAAAATCCCTTCCCGAGATTCGCAGGTGCATCGAATTTTTCAATGCAATAGCGGGAAATCTGAATCCGAGCGGCTGGCGGAACCTTTTGGCAAAAGACCTTTCAAATTGTTATAATTCGGATAGCTGGCAACTGGCTGACGGTGAGCTTGCAAGAAAGGGCGGCGGCGACCTGTGGACAAAAGCCCAATACGGCGATTTTGTACTCGACCTGGAATTTAAGGTCAATAAAGGCGGCAACAGCGGGGTTTTCATCCGCACCGGCGATATTGCCAACTGGTTGCATACGAGTATTGAGGTACAGGTACACGACAGTAAAAACGGGATGACACGCGGCTCATGCGGAGCGATTTATGACTGCCTCGCGCCCCGCAAAGATATGATGAAGGGTCCCGGCCGATGGAACCGGATGACGATAACCGCCGAGGCGAACAAGATATACGTGGTAATGAACGGCGAAGAGATTATCGACATGGACCTTGACCTGTGGACCGAACCTCATAAAAATCCGGATGGGACGCGAAATAAGTTTAACACCGCCTACAAAGACATGCCCAGGGTCGGCCACATCGGCTTTCAGGACCACGGCGACCCTGTTTGGTATCGAAACATAAAGATAAAATCATTAAACAATTAAGCTTGAAGAGTAGAAAGATATGAATGCAAAAATAGATAGACGAAGTTTCCTGTATTCCACCGCCGCTGCCGGCGCCGGCCTGATGTTGACCCCAAGCGCCCTGGCTCGGTCAGGTGGTAATAAAAATGACGATATTAATGTTGCTCTTCTTGGAGCCGGTGCCCAGGGGCAAGTGCTCCTGGACTCGTGCCTGAAGATTCCGGGCCTGCATTTCAAAGCCGTCTGCGACATCTGGACTGAATGGAATCAAAAGAGGGTATCGGGCCAGCTCAAAGCGTACCGCCATGAAAACAATACTTATGAAGATTACAAAGAAATGCTCGATAAGGAAAAGGACCTTGACGCGGTGATAATAGCAACGCCTGACTTCTGGCACGCCGAACATGCGATTGCCTGCCTCGAAGCAGGATTGCACGTCTATTGCGAAAAGGAGATGTCCAATACCCTCGAAGGCGCCCGCAAGATGGTTGAAACCGCCCGAAAAACAGGCAAGCTCCTTCAGATTGGCCACCAGAGACGAAGCAATCCGCGATACATATTTAGCTATGAGAAAATTATCAAAGAGGCGCAGATGATCGGGCGAATTACCACTATTAATGGTCAGTGGAACCGCAGTAAACGTGCCTGTGAAGACCTCGGCTGGCCCAAAAAGGCCGAGATTGACCAGGCTACTTTGAACAAGTATGGTTTCGAATCAATGCACCAGTTCAAGAACTGGCGGTGGTATAAAGGACTCGGGGGCGGCCCTATTGTTGACCTCGGCTCTCACCAGATTGATATATACTCCTGGTTCCTCGATGCTCAGCCCAAATCAGTTCTGGCAAGCGGCGGCATCGATTACTGGAAAAACCACGAATGGTATGACAATGTAATGGCACTGTATGAATATGAAACCGAGTACGGCACGGTGCGGGCATTTTATCAGACTCTTACGACAAACAGCGCAGGCGGTTATTTCGAGACCTTCATGGGGGACAAGGGAGCGTTGATGACCTCCGAGAATGCAGCTCGAAACGCCGTGTATCGAGAAGATTGGGTGCCGCAGGAGCAATGGTATGAATGGGAGAACAAACGCTATATAAAGCGGGAGGGAGGCCTGGCTCAGCCATCCAGCAATAAGGCCGTACTGGATGTTCGTTCTACAATGCCGGCGGCGAAATACAACTTACTGATAGATATGGATAAACTGTTTCACCAGCCTCATCTGGAGAACTTTTTTGATGCGATTCGCGGCCGAGCTGTTCTTAACTGTCCTGCCGAGATTGGGTATGAAACGGCTGTGGCTGTGTTAAAAATCAACGAAGCCGTCGAGGCCGGCCGCAAGCTCGAGTTTAAACCGGAAGATTTTAAAGTTTGATGTTCACAAATAATAGATTGGATATTAAAATTTGAAAATGGATTTTCATAAACTAACACTACATTTGTTTAAGTTGGCGTTTCTTGGCTTTTTTGCCGCGACCTTAATGTGTTTGTCCGGACCATGTTACGCAAATGATAACGATGTTCAAAACGCGGACGAATCCCCGGAATTCACCAGAATCGGAGATATCAAAAGCGGTAATATGGGAGGTGAGGTTCATATCATCAACCTCTATGACCACCAGGATTTTATAACCTGGCCTGGGGGTGAGCCGCAAAATCCTTTTTCTCTCCGAATAACCTGTGGCAAATGCCATGATTATGAAACTATAAGCAGGGGTTGGCATTTCAACGCCGGCTTTGAATCTGTCCTCGACCCGGAAAGCGGCCAAAAAGTTCCTGTGAAAATTGACCCCGGCCGGGTGAGTGAGCCCTGGATTTATTGGGACTGCCAAACTGCTACACAAATCCCGCTTTCCTACCGGCCTTGGCCCGGCACATACAGACCTGAGCAACTGGGTGTGTCAAAATGGTGGTTCACGCGTATCTTCGGCAGACATCTGCCCGGCGGCGGCGTAAGTGTCCGTGATGAAACCGCGGACCTTGACCCGAAAGACCGCTGGGCTGTCTCCGGCGACCTGGAAATTAACTGTCTCACCTGCCATAGCGCCTCGCCCAGCTACAATCAATCAGAATTCGCAAACCAGATTGCCAAGCAAAATTTCCGCTGGGCGGCAACCGCCGCTTCAGGTCTGGCCACCGTAACCGGTTCAGTTAAAGCTTTGCCGGGTTTATGGCTTCCGACTGATGGGTCAAAAGATGTTCCCAATGTCGTTTATCACAAGAGCCGATTTCTTCCTGAACAAAAAACGTTCATAGATATACAGAAAAAAATATCAAACAAACGCTGTTTATATTGCCATTCCACCAAAAACATCGGGGCCCATACCGATGAGGATGTGCACTTAAGTGCCGGTTTATCATGTGTCGATTGCCACCGCAACGGCCTCGACCACGTTATCACACGCGGATATGAAGGCGAGCCGAATCAGCCGGGGCATGTTGCATCTTGTAAAGGTTGCCACCTGCCGGCCGAATCGTCTCCTGTGCCGGTGTCCGGACGTTTGGGCGCACCGGAGCCTGCCCACCCAGGGATACCGACCGTACATTTTGACAAGCTCACCTGTACCGCCTGCCACTCCGGCCCCTGGCCCGGCAAAACAACCATTCGCGCAAAAACCTCCCGTGCACACGCGCTTGGAACTCAAAACGTCAACATATCAGACGAGACTCTTCCTCATATATTCTCGCCTGTTTTTATTCCGGACCAAACGGGAAAGATCGGGCCGCACAAAATTATCTGGCCCTCCTTCTGGGCCCATCTAAAAGGCCGACAGGTTGTCCCGATTGCTCCACAAATCGTCAAAGAAGCAGCCGGCAATATTCTTTATCATAAGTTGGAATTAGAGTCGGCAACCTGGCCCAAATTAACCGACCAGATGGTTACACAGGTACTTGGCATCTTGGCATCCGAAAATTCCCGGCAAGGCCGGCCCGTCTATATTTGCGGCGGCAAGCTCTATTGCCTTGATGATTCGGGCAAGTTAACCGAACAGGAGCATCCTGCCGCCGGTCCGTATGCCTGGCCAATCGCTCACGATGTAAGACCGGCAGCACAATCATTAGGTGTTCGAGGCTGCGCCGATTGCCATGCGACCGATGCACCGTTTTTCTTCGGGGCCGTTGAGGTAGATTCACCACTGGCTTCACAGCAGGGACGTGTTAAGATAATGGCCGATTTTGAAGGTATAGATGCCGTTTATACTAAAGCGTTTGCGTTTGCCTTTGTATTTCGCCCGTGGCTGAAACTTATAACTATTGCATGTTCTGCAGTAGTAGCCGCGGTTTTGTTGTTATATGCCTTAAAAGCGTTGGCCTGTTTGACAAAGGTATTTGCCCGGCAGGACAATAAATTCGATTAGGAATATGGTAATGCTTCGTTCAATTTGGACACTTGGGTTTTTGAAGAAACTCGTGTATTTGCTCGCCGTGCTTTGCTTCGTGGTGCTTTCAATCACGGGATTTGGGCCGTGGCTCGTTTTTCAAAAGAGGCTGGCCGGTTACTGGGCGATGGCTCATGTTACCTTTGCGCCGGTTTTTGCTTTGTGCATGGCTGCTTTAGCCGTGATGTGCGCCGACAACCATCGTTTTGACAAAAGCGACTGGAATTTTTTGTCTCGCATTTTTCGGCGCAGCACGCTTGACGAGGGGCCTGTCAGCAATGGTTCAGTCCTTGTTATGAAAGTATGTTTCTGGCTGATTTGTGGGCTGGCCATTCCTCTAATCCTGTCGATTGCCCTGAGCATGTTTCCGCTTTTCGGGACCGCCGGCCAGAAATTCCTTTTCCAACTCCACCGCTACAGCACCTTGTTATTTGCATTAGCTGCAATCGTATATGTTTATCTGGTAGCCATAACCCAGGTAAAGAAACATAACTAACTGATTCGTAATATTTTATTTGGGAGAATGAATTATGGAAAAAGTAGTAGCTTTGCTGTCCGTCTTCGGGCTGGGAATGTGTTTCTCGCTGCTCGGCTCTATCAGCGTCAAGCTGATGCCGCGGCTGAAGATTGACCAGGCCAAGTTCGGCACCCTGATTTCGGCCTTTATGTTCGCCTGTCTGGTTGCATCTTTGATTGTGGGCGTAACCATCGACAAATTGGGCTATAGGCCCGTGGCAATCTTCGGATTTGTCGCAACTGCGTTGTGCATTTTCGTCCTTGCACGCGCCGGAACCTATCAGGTGGCCCTTGTGCCCTGTATCCTGTTGGGTTTTGGTGCTATGGCTTTGAATACCGCCGGTAACACGCTGATACCGGTGGTCCTGTTCGCAGGAAAGAATCCGGCAGCAGCCAGTAACCTGGGCAATGTTTTTTTCGGTTTGGGCCTTTTCCTTACACCGCTTATCGTCAGTTTCCTGTTTCAGAAAACTTCCTACGAAAAAGCCGTTTCGGTTTTGGGAGTGATTGTATTAGCGCCTGTAATTCTCGCTATTGTTGCGGTGTATCCCACAAGCCAGGCCGGCTTTGAACTTGCAAGTGCCTTTGCTCTGCTCAAAGAACCTGCTGTTCTTGTAGCAGCCTTGGCGCTGTTTTGCTATATCAGTCTGGAGGCATCGTTCTGTAATTGGCTGCCTTCTTATGGGAAAGAGGTTATCAGCAAAGATTTTGCCGGCCTTGACGGCGCTGTTGTAGATGCTACTGCCCAACAAATGCTTTCGGCTTTTGCTATTGCGATGATGGCCGGCCGGCTGATAGCAAGCCAGATTCAGCTTATTACTACTCATGGAGGTATTATAATAGCTTCCGTATCTTTAGTTGCCGTTCTTGTCATTCTGGCTATGACCAAAAGTGGGGCGATATGGACAAGTGCCCTTGTTGTCTGTGCAGGACTTGCTTTTGCGCCCTGTTTCCCGACTATCGTTGGAGTTACATTCGCCAAGTTCAGCCCTGAAGTGTACGGCAGCATCTTCGGCATCATTTTCGCCGTCGGGTTACTCGGTGCTGTTATTGTTCCCAAGACCATCGGCAATCTGGCAAAAGGCTCATCAATCCAGAAAAGCCTGAGACTTTTGGTACCTGCCTGTATTGCCCTGTTAGTTTTGGCAATAGTGCTCGGCTATATCATCTGACCGGCAAGTTGAGATAACCATAAAAAGGCTGAACAGATAAATGCTGTGGCTCGCCGCTGCCGGCGAGAGGGTGTTAACGCTTCGCCTGTGGGGAGAGCCGCAGCACCGCTTTGCCGTCGGATATGTCTATGCCGGTAAGTTGGACCTCGTTTTCATAAGCTGTAAAAACCGGTTCGAAGGGTTTATTTTCCAGCAGTGCCGCTGATATGTTATCGGCCCAGGTGGTGTCAATTTTGCCGGCGTTGGCTGAGATAATTTCCTCAATTGCCTTTTTGGCAAAGCCTGTAACCTCCAAAGCGCCTGCGGTTATCTTCTCAAGATTGACACACAGCAGGCCGGACTCGTCGATTGAGGGATTCATAGTGGCCGTCCATATTGCAGAGGCCGGGCCGTATTTGATGGTGGCCATAAGGACCGCCCTGCCCTCAGACAGGCGGGCCGCGGGAAGCGTGACACTTGCAATGCCGGATGTCATGGGCCATGGTCCGCGGGCAATGATGTCGTTCAGACCAGCTTCTGTTATCACCAGCTCGAAAGGCTCGCCAAGCTGGCTTTTGTTGTGGATTTCTGGAGCGATGTAATTTGTCAGATACGGACTGACCTCGACCCTGTTCGGCGGTTCGAGCGGCTTGTAGTAAGCGGGAGTGCGGGTAAGCAGAAAAACGATAACAGCAGGCAATATCAGTATGATACCCGCGCCTGTGCAGACAACGGTCAGTACGATTTTCTTTTTCTTAGTCAATTTACGTTTCAAAATCATACAATCCAAATTGCTTATTGTTTATGACAAGTAATGTGATTATAGTGGCTAAGTTGTTTCATCAAAGTCTTTTCTATGGATTGGTCGAAGTTAAGCTTATTTGAAAGGGGCTGTTAAGTGGCGAATCATTTTGGCGACCGTCTTTGCAAGGCAGTCAAAAGTAAGAGCACTCCGTTGATTGTGGGGCTGGACCCCGTTTACAATCGTTTGCCCGAATCGATACGCGGTCACAAGACGATGAACGATGAGTATGATTTGGCCTCGGCCATCGATGCGATTTTTGATTTTTGCACAAGGGTACTTCGGATAGTAGCGCCCTTAGTGCCGGCTGTTAAGCTGAATATCGCGTACTTCGAAAAGTATCTTTGGGAGGGTCTTGAAAGTTACTACTCACTGATATCCGAGGCCGACGCCCTGGGGGTGGAGGTGATTGGGGATGTGAAGCGGGGCGATATCGGCCATACTGCCGCCTGTTATGCCCAGGCGCACCTTCAGAATCCCGAGCTTACGGGACTGGAAGATATTATTACGCCCGATGCTGTTACAATAAACGGCTTTGCGGGCGCCGACGGCATCCTTCCTTTTGCCGATATTGCCACCGAGCAGGGCAAGGGAGTCTTTGTGTGGGTGCGGGCGAGCAATCCAACTGCCGGTGAGATCCAGGATTTTGCAGACTCAGATGGAGTAAAGATGTACGAAAAGTTAGCTGAGGTGGTCGGCAAGATTGCCAATCAGGCCAAACGATTGGGTTCGGCCGGATACAGCAACATAGGGATGGTTGTGGGAGGTACTTCGCCCGAAGAGACGACCTCGCTTCGGGGCAAATACCCGAAGGTGTGGTTTCTTGTGCCGGGATTCGGCTCGCAGGGGGCAAGTGCCGCCGACTGCGTGCGTTTTTGCAAGGATGACCGCACCGGTGCTTTGATCAATGCATCGCGGTCGATAATTTACGCCTATGAAAAGCCTGAGTACAAAGCCCGGTTCGGCGACAACTGGCAAAAGTGCATCGAGCAGGCCGTAATCGATGCAAAGATAGAGTTGGCCAAAGTCATGTAGCAAGGGTTTTTGTGAATATCAGGGGTTTAACACTGCCAGGCCGGCGCTTGACAGTGGCACCCAAATGTACATAGTCGAATAACATCCCGGTTGGGTGCCACGGCCAAACTTGCCTGCCCTGCCTGCCCTCCGTAGCTTTAGCGGAGGGGGGAGCGTAGCCGAAGGATTTGGCTGTGAGTCTTAATGCTGAGCAGACTACATTTACTTATGAAACACGGCAATAAGCATATCAATAGTTATTTTATTTC
>Ga0180301_10004196_pt1 | contig 11141 bp, 9 predicted proteins | sample GuaBasSediGuay16_FD_121797 | JGI IMG/M metagenome (GOLD analysis project Ga0180301, IMG submission 121797) | Subseafloor sediment microbial communities from Guaymas Basin, Gulf of California, Mexico - Guay16, Core 4569-2, 12-15 cm | ecosystem: Environmental > Aquatic > Marine > Hydrothermal... | reverse complement strand
CCAATAATGCAGCTAATAAAGAAAATTAACGAATCCAATGCATTTAGAGTCGCAATTGATGTTCCAAGTGGAATAGATTCAGACACTGGCGCAGTCTTAGGTGAAGCTGTAAAAGCTCATCTAACAATCACGCTCCATAAAATCAAGCCTGGATTACTCAAAGCTAAAGAATACGTTGGGGAGCTCGTTGTTAGACATATAGGTATCCCAGAAGAGATTGAAAAATTTGCTGGACCGGGAGATGTTCTAATAACCGTGAAACCTAGACCCCCCGAAGCTCACAAAGGTGACTTCGGTAGACTGCTTATAATCGGTGGAAGCGAAACTTTCAGTGGAGCTCCAACATTAACGGCTCTAGCAGCTCTAAGAACTGGTGTGGACTTAGCCTATATTGCTACGCCACGCGATACAGCTTACGCTATTTCTTCTATATCGCCGAATCTGATAACGCTCAAACTTGAAGGCCATCACTTAAGTATACGTAATTTATCGATGATAAGAAGCTATATGGAGAAGGCGACGGCACTAGTTATAGGGCCAGGATTAGGCCTACATAGAGAAACTGAGAAGGCGGTTGATGAAATAATAAGATTTGCTGAAGAACGTAAGATCCCAATATTGTTAGATGCTGATGGATTGAAAGCCTTCGCTAGTTTTAAGCGCAGATTGGAGACTCCAGCGGTTTTAACACCTCACTTAGGTGAATATGTTGTTTTAACCGGTGAGAAACCGCCAAGCGATCTGGAAAAAAGAAGCGAACATGTAAGAAAAACAGCGGAGAATATCAACGCAGTGATCCTTCTAAAGTCGCATACAGACATCATCTCAGACGGCTTTAGGATCAAATTTAATTTTACGGGTAATCCTGGAATGACTGTTGGTGGAACCGGAGATGTTCTTTCAGGAATTGTTGCTGCGCTTCTAGCTCAGGGTGTAGATCCCTTTGAGGCTGCTGTTGCAGGAGCCTTCATTAATGGTGCAGCTGGAGATTTTGTAAGAGCTGAGAAGGGCTATCATATGGTTGCCACAGACCTAATAGATTGGATTCCTAAGATAATGAGTGATCCAATGATTCACCTTAAATTGAAGAAAAACGCTGTTAGAGAGTGAACGGGATGGAAATCGATTTCTTAATTCCCTCCTCCGTCTTTATAATCATAATGTTATCTATTTTATTTTATGAGAGAATCCAAGATAAAATGAAAACTATTCTGGAGGATAAAAAACTCAGTATGCGTGAAATAGTTCTTATGGTGTTTTCTATGGGAGTGATGGTTACCACAATCGCTTTAATGCCGAACTATGCAATCCAGATACTATTTATCGCTGCCTACTCCTACATGCTGCTAGTATTCACCTACATTATTTTGAGAAGATGGTTTTTGGCATTTTTACCGCCGATAATCTTCGTAGCATCCTATTTATTGGTTAAGAATATCTTCGTAATGAATATTTTTGCAGCTCTGTTTACAATAATGGTTATCGTATATTTGAACTCTCTGTTCTCATGGAAAGTAACCGTGGTTTTCGCGTTTCTACTGATGATAATGGATATTATTCAAGTATTTTGGACTGGATATATGGTAGAGGCCGCCAACAAGATGATTGGTCTACAGTTGCCTATAGCTCTGATCCTACCAACTTTTCCATCCTATAGGCTTACGGCACTTGGTTTAGGCGACATATTCCTATCAGGGTTATTATCGGCTCAAACAGCATCCAAGTATGGTCAAAGAAAAGGCTTAATTACGGCGGCGACCATAAGCATCGCTCTTTTCATCTTCGAAATATTGATGCTTAATATGGAAATTGGGGTTCAAGGCTTTCCAGCGACAATAATAGTTCTTTTAGGATGGCTTTTAGGCATGGGATTAGTATTTCTCAAGGAAAAGCGCAGCATCTTATTACACAAAAAATGTGAAAGAGTTGATTAGTAAACAACATAAGTTTAATGTTGCAGATAAACTATGCCCTTAGGAGATTAGACAACTTTTATAAGAGAGTTTTCATCTGGAAAATCGTTTAAAAATAAAAATTGGGGATTGCGTTTCACTCGATTTTCAGCTGACGATCAAACCGGCAGAATCTTCTTTTCGTAGACCTCATTAAGTATATCGGCGGTCGCCAGATAAGTGGCTAAGGATCCACATAGAATTCCCTCGAGTCCGCCGATTACCCTTATTTCCGTACTTCCAGTTAGATCGCCTATTGAAAGGAGAAAGAATAAAATAGTTAGAGTTATGAAAACTAGTTGTAAAGTCCTAGGAGACTTAAAGGTTCCAGCTGTCAATAGGGCGGTGAATACTCCCCAAGCTATGAGGTAAGCGCTGACATCCACCGCAGAGGGTTCAGGAGCTAAACCAAGCGCTGGCAACGTTTTCATGGCAACAAAAGATAGCCAGAAGAGACCATAGGATGTGAAGGCTACCGTGCCAAATGTATTTCTATTTTTAGCTTCAAGGAGGCCTGCTATAATTTGCGCTAATCCGCCATAGAAGATGCCCATAGGCAATACTATGCCAAGAGCGTCGGAAGATAGTATTCCAGCGTTGATCAGATTTAGTAGAACCGTTGTTAAGCCGAACCCCATCAATCCTAAAGGTGCTGGATTAAAGCTCTTTTCCTCCACCATTTTCAGTCACCTGAACACCAGTGCTTAAGAAATTAAATTCTTTAGAAAAGAAACCTAAATCCTAATAAACATTTCTATAATTAAGCTAGGTTTGTCATTTTACACTTAAGAAGTATTAAATCTTAAAAAATTTTAGAACTAGAATAAATTAAGGTTCATTTTCCTCGATGAACGCCTTTATTCTTCTTAAGCCTTCTCTGATGATTTCCTCTGAAGCGGCATAAGAGAATCTTATATGCTCTCCTTCCCCTTCATTTTTATGCCCAAAATGTATATCCGATAAAACTGCCACGCCAGCCTCATAGAGCAAACGTCTTCTGAATTCTTCAGAATCTCTCGCACCAACAAGTTTACAAGCTTCAGTAACATTAGGCCAGACATAGAAGGCTCCGCCAGGTTTAAGGCACCGAATACCCTTAATTGAATTCAATCCCTCAACAATTAGGTCTCGTCTTTTTCTAAAGCTTTCAACCATCCTTTTCGTGTCATCTTGCGGACCCGTTAGGGCTGTCAAGGCTGCATACTGGTTTGGATGCGGCGCACAAGACTCGGTGTTTGTTACCCAGCGGGCTAAGTATTCAGCGAGTTTCTCATTTGCTGCAAAACCTATTCTCCATCCCGTCATGGCATAAGTTTTTGATACTCCATCAACCATTATTGTTCTTTCCTGCATCCCATCTATTGAGGCTATGCTCATAAATTCTCCATCGTAAACCATCTTAGAATATACTTCATCTGAAAAGATCCAGAGATTATCATATTGCTTAACGATTTCAGCTATTCGCTCCAACGTTTTCCTATCTAGGACTCCTCCGGTTGGATTATGGGGGGAGTTCAGTATGAGCAGCCTAGTTTTTTCATTAATTATCTTCTCCAAGTAGTCAATGTCTATACTGAAGTTTTTACTCTCAAGCAACGGTATTGGAACTGGAACAGCTCCATAAGCCCTTATCAAAGATTCATAAATCGGGAAACCTGGATTAGGGTAAACTACTTCATGTCCTTTGCCGTAGTCTGTCACCGACAATATCGTATAGCCTATGAATGGTTTAGCTCCACATGCCACCACAACCCATTCAGGCTTAACGTCAATTCCCCTAGTTTCAGAAAAGTATTCAGCAACGGCCTCCCTAAGCTCCGGTATGCCAGGAGAAGGCGTATATCCCGTCTTCCCCTCTTTTATCGCTTTTATTGCTCCTTCTTTTATGTATTCTGGTGTATCAAAATCTGGCTGTCCAATACAGAAGTTCATTACACTATTGCCCTTTCGAATAAGTTCATTAACTTCCTTCAGAACCACAAAAGCGGTTTCGGTCCCAAGATTTTGTGTTCTCTCAGACACATCTAACATCTTTTTACTACCTCCTTCAGTTCTATGACCTCCCATTTTTTAACCCCTATTGTATTTAAAGAAGTTATTCAAAAACTTTTCCATAGGAAAGCATTAAAAATATTAAGCTTACTTACCAAATTTAGATAATTCGATGTGTGGTTCCTATGCTTAAAGCCGAACATAAGGTTAAAGGCGGCAAGCTCATCAAAGTTCATCTCAGAAAAAAAGATAGTAAAATAGACTTCATAAAGATAACCGGTGACTTCTTTATGCATCCGGAGGAATTTATTGAGGATCTTGAGAAAATCCTTATCGGTTGCCCTCTTAATGAGGCTGAAATAACTAAAACAATAGAGGCTTTCATTAAAAAACATGAGATAAGCCTTCTCGGCGTAACCCCAAAAGATTTTGCTAAATGCATAATTAAAGCTGGTGGTGTTGATGGCTGAAGAGTGGCGGCTACTTGATACAGATCTCGGAGACGCCTTCTATAATATGGCTTTAGATGAGGCTATAGCCATAGCTAGGTCTAAGAATCTTGTTCCAAACACTCTACGCTTCTTTAGATGGGAACCTTCGGCTGTTTCAATAGGGTATTTTCAAAGCATGGAAGAGGAAGTAGACATAAAAGCATGTAACAAGTTAGGTATTGACTATGTTAGAAGGAGAACTGGTGGAGGAGCGGTGTATCATGATCGAGATGGTGAATTAACTTATAGCCTAATAATAAATGAGGATCATCCACTAATCTCACGGGATTTTCAAAAAACCTATGAAAACCTATGCTCTGGAATAATTAGGGGATTAAGGATTCTAGGAGTGCCCGCCGAATTCAAGCCTATAAATGACATAATTGTAGGTGGTAAAAAGATATCTGGGAATGCTCAAACAAGAAGCATGAATGTCGTACATCAGCATGGCACAATATTACGTGATGTAAATCCAACGCTTATGTTCACAGTACTCAAGGTTCCAAGCGAAAAGATTCGGGATAAAATGATAAAGTCCGTTAAGGAAAGGGTGACGTCAATAAAGAGCTATCTAAAGAAAGAAGTCAGCTTTGAGGAGCTCAAGGATGCGTTGATAAAGGGTTTTGAAGAAGCCTTTAATATAAGATTAATCCCGGGAGAAGTAACCAATTTCGAAGAGCAAACTGCCATAAAACTTAAAATGGAAAAATATTCCACAAGAGAATGGAACTTCAAGAGATAAACAGCGAAATTTTTAATGTTAAAACCATAAAAATAAGTTTTCTTCATATCATTTTAAGCCTACCCTCTCCATAGGCGATAGGAAAAGATTGTTTCAGACTTATTTTGAAGTAGGGGTTGATTTTGTTCTTCTTCCGTCTTTTTAAGGCTTAAAACGGCTTGAAAAGGCTTGAGGTTTAAAGACCATGTAGCTGAGTTCACCCTTTTCTCAAATCAGAGTTATATTCATAGTTTAATGGATGCTTTCCAAAGGATTTTCGGAATCCTTTCTCTCCTAAGATAAACAATTTAAATTAAAGATTCTTTATTTCCAGGAGGCCTAGAGCAAGAATCCGGGGTGTTTCAGGATGTAGAACAATTGTTCTAAAGCTTAGCATTAAAGATAACAATATGATATATTGGTATATGGTGATTCAATGTCTAAGGATGCGTCCAGATTTCATACTAGGGTAGGTGTGGCTTTAGCGTTTTCATTAATTTTCCTAACTGAACTATTGCTAGTGGCTTTCCTAAGTATTGGAGGATTGCCATGGTTAAATAATTCTAGTGTAAATTTGTTGTTGCCCCAAGGCTCCGCTCTCATGAAATTCTCATCTTATAATGAAATTGTAGATTTTCTTAATAGAAGTAAGAGCTCGTGGGTCTATAGGGGAGGCGGAGGCTCTTTCTTCATATTAGGGTCTGAGGCTAAATCTGCAGCTGATTCTATGAACACTAGGTTCTCAAGAACAAATATCCAAGTTGAAGGCGTTGATGAAGCTGACATTGTGAAGACGGATGGAGAATGCGTATATCTAGCCTCTAATAGTAAGGTTCTGATAGTTAAAGCTTATCCGCCTGAAAAAGCAGAGATGTCTGCAGAAATATTGGTAAACGGCACAGTTTCAGGCCTATTTATAAATGCCAAAAAATTAGTTGTGCTTTCTACAAACCGATATCTATTCTATTATCTAGAGACCGACAAAAATAGCTCAGAAACCCATAGCGGTCGGAAATTAATTGGACCATGGACGCATATTGCCATATACGATGTAGAAAATCCGAAAGATCCGATTTTAATTAGAAATGTCACTATAAGTGGGGTATACTTTAACTCTAGAATGATTGATAACTACGTTTATGTTTTAACCTCTTTCTCGACCTACTTAAGTGATCAGAAACTTATCCTGCCGGAGATAATTGATAATAATCTCCCTATAAAAGTTGACCCGGCCTCAATCTACTACTCCAATAACTCAGATTATTATCATGTTTTCACGGTTGTAGTCGCCATTAATATCCAAGATCCCAATGAACCCGTCAACTATGAGACTTTCTTGTTAGGCTACAGTAGCTGTATTTATGTCTCCTTAAATAATATTTACATTACGGTGCCAAAATATACTGAAAACGGTGAGATCACCGAGATTCATCGAATTCATATTGAAGAAGGCTTCATAAGATATGAAGCAAGCGGCGCGGTTCCAGGTTTCGTTCTAAATCAGTTTTCAATGGACGAGTATAAGAATTACTTTAGGATAGCGACAACAAACCAGCTAATAAATAGGGTAATTATTGGAATTAGTATTGCACCTAAAAACGAGGTTTCTCTGAAAAACGATATTTATAGCAACATTTATGTTCTTGATGAAAGCTTGTCAATTATCGGCAGAATCGAAGGGTTAGCTCCAGGAGAGCGAATATATTCGGCACGGTTCATGGGTGCTCGCTGTTATCTGGTTACGTTCAAGAAGATTGATCCTCTGTTTGTTATAAGTCTTGAGGATCCAACTGAACCGAGGGTTCTTGGTAAGCTTAAAATACCCGGATACTCGGATTATCTGCATCCATATGATGAGGATCATCTTATTGGTATAGGTAAATGGACAGTGGAAGCTGAGGAAGGAGATTTCGCATGGTATCAAGGAGTGAAGATCTCCCTTTTCGATGTAAGCGATGTCGAACATCCAAAGGAGATAGACAGCTACGTGATAGGCGACAGAGGAACAGACTCCCCAGTACTACGCGATCATAAGGCTTTACTTTTCGATAAGAACCTCAATCTTCTTGCGATACCTGTTCTAGTGGCTGAAATAGATGAATCTAAAGATCCAGAAGGTGTTCCACCGAATGCTTATGGAGATTACGTTTGGCAGGGATTATATGTTTTCAATATAACTGAGAGCAAGATAGAATTTAAAGGTGGAATAACCCATATAGAAGATCAGGATGCCTTTCTTAAGAGCGGATACTGGTTTTATTCAGAATACGCGGTTAAACGGGCACTTTATATTAACAATGTACTCTACACTATTTCCGATAAAATGATAAAAATGAACGATCTGACAAGTCTTGAGGAGATAGGTAGCCTACTACTTCCATAAGGAGAATATAAGATATCTGAGAAAAAGTTGTTGGTTACTGATTTGTTCCCTCGTTATTTTTTAAATTATTAATTATCCCCATTATTCTTTCAACTATTACCTCAGGCGGCGTCATCAAGTCATTACAGTAAACATCTCTGAGGAGACCCTTTCTCCGGTAATATTCTATTAAAGGTTCTGTGCTTCTTTTATAGACTTTTAGGCGTTCCCGTATAACTTCAGGTTTATCATCCTCTCTTTGATAGAGCTCGCCGCCACATATATCACAAACTCCATTAACTTTAGGCTTTAATGTAAGCCGATTATATATTGCGCCGCATCGTTTGCATATAAGCCTGTTAGATAACCGTTGGATGATTATTTCGTCTGGCACATTTAAATTTATAACTAGATCTATTTCAGATATTTTTTCAAGAGCTTCTGCCTGCCGTAAAGTTCTCGGAAAACCGTCAAGTATGAAACCCTTTTTTGCATCAGCTTTTTTTAGTCTTTCAGCTAAAAGCTTAATGATTATTTCGTCTGGCACAAGCTCGCCTCTATCATTGTATTCTTTTATCTTCTTGCCTATTTCTGTCTGCGCTTTTATCTCCTCACGAACCATATCCCCCGTAGATATATGTGGTATTCCAAGCATCTTAGTGAGTCTGGAAGCATAAGTTCCTTTTCCAGAACCCGGTGGACCAAGCATCACTATCTTCATCTTCATCACCCACTCACGTTAAAGACGTTAAATAATAATTAAACTAAATTAAGTTTTAACTTCAAAATAAAAGTCTTTCAAAAAAATAAAAAATGACGCCATAGTAGAGTTGTATTTAATCATAAACATATAAATATTATTGCTCCTATTTTTCTGAAGATGAGAGATGGCTCGCCGATCTAAGAAAGAAACTCAAAAGATGCTTAAGGCAGTTGTTGTTCTTCTACGCAACACAACATGGAAGTGCGGTAAAATCGAGCGTCTCGTTATAAAATATCTCCAAAATCACTTAATAAAATATGGAAATCCACGGTCTTCGATAAAAGAGATGACTCAACACTTTAATCTCAATGGAAAACAAAAAAGCGAATTTTTCGATGCCTTAAGAAGGCTTGAAAGAAGACATATAATAGAGATCAGAGGACTTTAAGCCGTCTCAAAATTCCTTTTTTATTTATTATTTTAACTGAAGTATTCATCTCTGAAAACCGTCTTCCTTATCCACGGCAAAAGAAATAAAAATTAGATTTTAGGTTCTCAGAGTTTCCTGGAACAGTTTCTTTACGGCGGATATCCTTGATTTTTGTGCTAGTACATCTTTAGTTATATAGTCTAAAGCTCCCTCCGGACACCATTCTACACATTTAGGTTCTCCATCACATGTGTCACATGTAAAAACAACCTTTCTCTCTGGATGAAGCATTATTGCGCCATAGTCGCATGCCTCAATACACCAACCGCAACCATTACATTTATCTTCATCAACGATTATTACGCCTGTTTCTTCAGATTGAGTCAATGCATCGCGTGGACATGCCGCCACACAGGGAGCATCCTCACATAGTCTGCATGCAACTGACATATTTATGAGCGAATCTAATCGAACAACCCTTATGCGAGATTTCAATGGATTGAAAGCCTTCTCTTTTTCGAATGAACATATGTACTCGCATACGCCGCATCCTACACATTTATCTGGGTCACATGAAACAAATCTTCTAGTGTGTATGTGCGACATTCTGTTCCCTCATCTGATTCGAGTTAAAAATATTAAAGTTTCACATCTAATTAAAGTTTGTCTTTAACTATGTATGCTAGATCCTCTAAGCCAAGCTCCTTAAGTTTTTCCAGCGTTGGAATACCTTCTTTCGTCCATCCACGGTTTTCATAGTAGTCATCTAGCATGAAATCAAGTTCTTCTTGAGTGATGTAGCTGCCCTTCGAGACTGTTTCATCCGGTATAGGCATGCCCATGACTTTTGGTGGTAAGTGATCATCCTTTCTGGTGAAACCTTCTCTGATATTATAGAGTCTTGCAAGATTATTTATCCTTTCACCAGTTCTTTCGAGTTCCTCTGCTGTCATCTCGATTCCGGTTACAAGCGTGTAATATTTAGCCAAGTCTTCAAATCCCTTGTAATAAACGCCTCTAGAGAATTTGCAGACTATCAATGAATCAATTATCGTATAAAGATTTTCTATGTTGATAACTAATTTCGATCTTCCCTTCTCAAACTTAAACCGATCAACAGTTCCTTTAATATCCAATGCGTATGCGCCATGCCTGTTGTGATCAGCTCCCCGAAATGACACAGCGTAGCCTAGAGCGGCGGTCTTTAAGCCTCTTATATCATAGCCAGTCATTTCCAGTCCCTTAATATGATTAGCGAATTTTTCAGCGCCCTTTCCAATAATCTCAGCAGCTCTCTTAACGCCCTCAGCAAGTATGTCTCCTATTCCTTCACGTTTACCCATCATTTCAACAAGCTTAACCATTGCCTCAGCATTCCCGAACTTCAAATCTAAACCGCCAGTATCGTCTTTAGTCAGTATGCCATGCTCATAGCAGTCCATAGCAAAACCAATAATATTGCCCGCTGATATGGAATCCATGCCATAATAGTTGCATAAGTCTATAGCTTTAATTACCGCATCCAACCTATCCACACCGCAGTGAGGACCAAATGCCCAAAGAGGTTCATATTCAACCCGAGTAGTCGTTCCCTTATAGGGTCCTTCAGGCACAACAGCTATATGCTCACATCGCATTGCACAAGATGAACAACCAACAATTTTTGTGACGAACCGTTCGTTTAAGTATTCGCCGCTAACCTTTTCAGCACCCTCAAACACAGCGTTTGTAAAGTTTCTTGTTGGTAGTGCACCAAGTGAGTTATGAACCAAAACATTCTGCGGGGTTCCAAGGGTTCTATATTTAACTGTTGCCGGCCCCTTCATCCGCTCATGGAGAACCTTGACAAATTCTAAAAATTCGTCAGGATTTGCTACAGACACGTCTTTTGTTCCTCTGACGGCTATTGCTTTAAGATTTTTGCTGCCCATAACCGCGCCTAATCCGCATCTTCCAGCAGCTCTAGTCTTATCATTAATTATACATGCAATACGAACAAGTTTCTCACCTGCCAAACCTATTGATGCTACACGAATATAATAGTCGCCCAGCTCCTCCTTTATAATGTCTTCAGTCTCTTGTGGAGATTTGCCCCATAAATGTTTTGCATCCATTAGTTGAACGCTGTCATCATCTATCCAAACATAAACTGGTTTTTCCGCTTTTCCCTCAAAGATAACTGCGTCATAGCCAGCTCTCTTTAATTCTGAACCAAAGAAACCATGAGCTTTGGCTTCTCCAACACCATTTGTTAAGGGAGATTTAGCAACAAATGCGTGTCCATTTCCGCCTGTCGGAGCAATTGTTCCACTGAAGGGCCCTGTTGTAAGAATTAGGGGATTTTCCGGGCTAAGTGGATCTACTCCTGGTTTTGAGTTATCGATTAATAGACGTATGCCTAAGCCTATGCCGCCGATATACTTCTTAGCAGTCTCCTCCTTTAAAGGCTCGATTTTAGTGTTTCCAGTCGACAAATCTACTCTTAAAATT